>Ga0209519_10000339_pt1 | contig 19644 bp, 15 predicted proteins | sample Rifsed13ft1_FD_184005 | JGI IMG/M metagenome (GOLD analysis project Ga0209519, IMG submission 184005) | Soil microbial communities from Rifle, Colorado, USA - sediment 13ft 1 (version 2) | ecosystem: Environmental > Terrestrial > Deep subsurface > Rock core/Sediment | place: Rifle, Colorado...
CGAGGTCGAGGACGCGCCGCCCGGAGACCACCTGGTCCGGCTTCGCATCGACGGGATCGACAGCCTGCTGGTGGATCGCACGAGCACGCCGCCGACCTTCCTCAACCGCGTGGTGAGGATCACGTGATCGCCGAGACCGTTCGGGGGAGCTCGCTGGACGCCAACCAGCGCTACTTGAGCGCGCAATTCGAGCGTACAAAGGCGCTTCTGGACCTCGCGACGAACGGGAGCGCGAGCCGGAGCGACCTCGAAGCGGCCGACCGGAGCATCGCGTCGGCGCGCGTCGCGATGGACCAGGAGCCACCGCTCGACTTCCTGTGCAATGCCTTCCACCTGACGGCGTTCGAACGCCAGCTGCTCATCTTGGCCGCGGGCGTCGAGATGGAGACCGGCATCGCCGAGCGATGCGCCGATGCGGCCTCCGGTCCCGCGGCCGCGTACGCGACCTTCGGCCTCGCGCTGGCAACGCTGGAGGAGGAGCACTGGAGCGCGCTGTCCCCTACCAGGCCGCTGCGTCGCTGGCGCTTGATCGAGCTCGATGAGAGCCTGCCGTTGACGGGCTCTCCGCTTCGAATCGACGAGCGGATTCTGCATTTCCTTGCCGGGATCAACGCGCTCGACCCGCGCCTCAGGCCGTGGTTGCGCCAGGTCGAGCCCAGTGCCCACGTCGCGACGGCTCACGAGGAAGTGGCCGAGCGCGTTGCCGGGGTCCTCGCCGACATCGGCTGGGCAGGGCCGGTCGTCCAGCTACACGGAGATGACCGGGACGGTCAGACGGATGTTGCGGGCCTGGTCGCGCGGAGGCTCGCTCGTACCCTTTTCGCGCTCCAAGCGGAGGACATCCCGGCATCGCCGCTGGAGCGATTCAGTCTTGCCACCCTGTGGGTGCGAGAGCACGTCCTTCTGGGCTCCGCGCTGGTGGTGGACGGCCACGATTCGGCTCGCATTCCGGAGGACTTCCTCGACCTACTGCCGAGCCCACTCTTCATCGCCGCGCGGTCACCAGTCGCAACGCGCTTGCCATCGATCCGATTTGGCATCGGTCGGCCTGACTCGGCGGAGCGGCGCCGCCTCTGGCAGGCCGCTCTCGGGTCGATGGCCAACGGCCTGGACGACGAGCTCGACACCATCGCTGCCCAGTGTCCGCTCAGCGCGCGGGCAATCTGCGACGCGGCCGCGGCGCTCGCCTACGGAGGCTCCGACTCGCTGAGCTCCGAGATCAGGTCCGCTGCCGCCATGGACGAGGCCTATCGAGTCCTCGAAGACCTCGCCCAGCCGATCGAGCCCAAGACCGGCTGGGACGATCTCGTGCTGCCGAGTGCGGTCAGCGATTCGCTCAGAGAGATCGCGGGCCAGGTTCGGTTGCAGACCCGCGTCTACGACGACTGGGGGCTCGGTTCGAAGATCCAGTGGGGTCTCGGGATCACGGCCCTGTTCGCCGGCGAGAGCGGAACCGGCAAGACGCTGGCGGCCGAGGTCATGGCCCACGAGCTTGGGCTGCGCCTCTATCGCATCGATCTGTCCACCGTGGTCAGCAAGTACATCGGGGAGACGGAAAAGAATCTTCGACGGGTCTTCCAAGCTGCAGAAGACAGCGGCGCCATCCTCCTGTTCGACGAAGCGGATGCGCTGTTCGGCCGTCGGAGCGACGTCCGCGACAGTCATGACCGCTACGCGAACATCGAGGTCAGCTACCTGCTGCAGCGGATGGAGGCGTACCGCGGGCTGGCGATCCTCACGACGAACGCCAAGATGACGCTGGACCGGGCCTTCTATCGCCGGTTGCGTTTCGTCGTCCAGTTCCCGTTCCCGGACGCCGCCCACCGAGAGCGCATCTGGCGCGCCGTGTTTCCGCCCGCCACACCTTTGCAGGACATCGACTACAGGAAGCTCGCCCGGCTCAACGTCTCCGGCGGGGGCGCGAGAAACATCGCGATCAACGCCGCGTTCCGCGCGGCCCGCGCGGGCACGCGTGTCTCCATGGCCCATCTCCTCGACGCTGCTCGTGCGGAATTTGCCAAGGCCGACAAGACCTTGCCGGAGGGGGAGATCCGCGGATGGACGTAGATGCGATCTTCGTGACGATCGAGCGGCTCGAGACCCACGGTGTCGCGCGGCGCGAGGCGGATCGGGCCGCCGACGCGCTCGCCGGAGAGCTCCGTCGACTGCTGATCGAGGAGCGCGGGTCTCGAGAGTTCAGGTCGGGCAGCCAGGTGTCCGACGTGGGCCCGCTGCAGGTCGAGCTGCGTGACGGGGCGTCCGGCGACGAGCTTGGGGTACTGACGGCCCGCGCAATCGCCGGAGGTCTCTGGGAATGACCGGGCTGTCAGGGCCGGCCGTGGATCGCCTCGATCGGCCGCGTGCCATCGTGCCTCGCCCGAGGGCGGGCGGAGGCGACCACCGCCGGGAGGCGACTTCTCGCCCCCGCCCGTTCGCCGGCTTGCCCGGAAAGCTCACCGCGCCGGGGATCTTCGATCGCGCCGAAGAAGAGGCGACGCACGTCGCGAACGTTCTGTCGTCGGGAAGCCGATTCGGCGGCGACCGCTCGATGGACGTCCGGGCGCCGGGATCCGGTGCGGCGAGCGTGCCGGCAACGCCGTCGGTTCGACGAGGGCTGTCGTCACCCTGGCAGCCCTTGGATCCATCCACGCGGGCTTTCTACGAGTCGCGGCTGGGACACGACTTCTCGCAGGTCCGCGTTCACGTCGGGCCCTCGGCGGCCGCCTCCGCCCGAGCGGTCAGCGCCCGTGCGTACACGACCGGCCGGGACATCGTCATGGGCGAGGGACAGTTCGATCCCGGGACGGCCGACGGTCGGCGGCTGCTTGGCCACGAGCTGACCCACGTCGTGCAGCAGGATGCGGGAGGCGGTGGCTCGGCCGGCGCGGTCCAGCGGCAGGCGAGCCCGGAGCTGGAGCGAATCCGCGACTACCTCAGCTACGGGCTCTTCGACTGGGTCGTCCGCGACGCGGAGGCGATCGCCGCCCTGGAGCTGCTGAAGGGACTGCCCCGGATCCAGCAGGCGGAGTTCGTCTCGGACGCGAAGTACCTCGAGCGCCTGCGCTCGAACCTGCCGACAGAGCGGGCCGCCGAGCTCGAGACGATCGTCCAGGACGTGGCCGGCATGGCTCCCCCGCGGGCCGACCTCGAGAAGATCATCGACAACCTGTCCTACGGGCTGTTCGACTGGGCGATCACCGACGCCGAGGCGATCGAGGCCCTCGAGCTTCTCAAGCAGCTTCCCCCCGCGCAGCTCGCAGTTGCCCTGAGCCGGATCGACTACGGGCGTTTGATGGACAACCTCCCGGAGCAGCGGAGGAAGGAGCTGATCGACCTGCTGGCGAGGGGTCTCGGTCCCGGCGGGACGAGGGAGGTCTCCGAGAGCAGCGAGCCGGGATTCGCCCTGAAGTCGCTGGCGTTTCGCAGCGACCACGGCGTGATGAAGAAGAACAGCGACGACTGGGAGCCATCCGGTGACCCGTACCCCGACCCGGAGTGGAAGGCCCTGGCCCCGCACGACGAGACCGTGGCGATCAGCCACACCAAGGACCGGAACATCGACGTCGAGCTGGCCTTCGACGTCGTGCCCTTGTCAGCCGCGCCCGCGCCCGTCTCGATCGAGGGTGAAAGCGACGTGGACTTCTTGCGCTTCTCCCACAGCGGCACGGAGGCCGGAGGAGTCGGGAAGCGGCTCCCGCTGAGGTCGGTCGGCAAGTTGCCCGATGAGGTCACGGCCGCCCGCAATCGGTTCGTGACGTGGAAGGTCAAGTGGGGGACGTGGGAGCACGAGGTCGGCAAGACGGGGCCGTTCGACATCTTCGTCACGGTGAGCGACCCCGCCCGACCCGCCTCGGTCACCACGCGGCGGATGGCGAAGGCCGTCGAGCTCGTCTCGGATTCGCCCACGCTCGATCCGCACACGGTCGTCAAGACGATCGCGTTCAACTGGACGAGATTCAACCTCGACGTCCAGTACGAGAACCCGTGGAACCTCGCGGACGACATGGAAAAAGGCGCCCAGTGCATCGACCTCGTGCGTTTCGTCGACGAGGTGATCGCGACCGTCGGACTCCCCGGCACCGCCCGGGCGGTCGTCGTTTGGGCGAAGCCCACCTCCGCCTTCGTGGCGGAGGAGCGACCTTGGCCGCACGGCGGCATGTCGTCGGGCGAGTTCGGTCCCTTTCCGGGGCAGCCCACCTGGAGCGCTGCGCTGCTCGACGGCGATTGGCGCCCCAACAACTACGAGGCGGCGATGAAGTTCACCGACGGCGGTTCCACGCTCTACTACCCCGGCGGGGTGCGCATCGTCGTCGCGACGGCGGGCGAAGTCCTCCACGTGTTCAAGTGCCTCGCCTGGGTCGCCGGCGTCGGTGGCGGCGAGTACGAGATCAAGAACGTGCCGGCCACGTACCGGCCTCCCCCTCCCGCTGTCGGCGATCGGCATCGCGCGTGATGGGATCGCCGAGTGACGCTGGCAAGCGCTTCGACCGTCTCGTCGGACGGCTCGAAGCCCTCTGCCGAGGGCGCGAGGGGGTGGAGCTGCGCCGGCTCCCCGAGCGCCAGCTCGTGATCCGGACAGGGATGGTGACGGCGCCTCGAGAGCGTGGTCTCAAGGCCTCAGGCGAGGCGCCCACGGAGCGGGGGTACGAGATCTTCGTGGCCTCTCGGGATGCCGACGCGACCGCTTCGCATCCGCCGGCGCTCGTGACCCTCGAACCGACGCCCGCTGGTGAGCCTCCAGATCTCATCCTGTCAGAGGGAGAACCGGAGCGCAGCTGGTCCTTCACCGGCCGGTCGGGCGAGTCCGTCTCAGTCCGCGTCCGGGCCGGAGCCGGCGCCCCGCTGGCAGAGATCTCCACGCTGCTGTCGGCCGTCCGGGAGCTGCTCGCGGGGGCCGGGCGGTGACCCTCTCGTCCTCGCCACGCCTGCTCAAGGGCGGCCTCGTGTTGGTCGACCCCGCGTCGGGCGCGGTCCTCCGCGTCGTCACGCTCCAGTACAACCCGGACTCGCTCTCGCGCACGCTCCAGGTCCAGGGCGCCGGGGACGGCGGCGAGCGGTCGGAAGCGCTGCGGCTCAAGGGGCCGCCGGTCGAGACGATCAAGCTCGACGCGGAGATCGACGCCACCGACCAGCTCGAGGATCCGGACAGCCATCCCGACGCCGTGGCGGTCGGCCTCCATCCGCAGCTCGCCGCGCTCGAGGCGCTCGTGTACCCCTCGGCGGCGGCGCTGACGGAGAACGACGCACGCGCCTCGTTTGGCTCGATCGAGATCGTCCCGCTCGAGACGCCGCTGGTGCTCTTCGTCTGGAGCGCGCAGCGGGTGCTGCCGGTGCGGCTGACCGAGCTCAGCGTCGTCGAGGAGGCCTTCGACGCGACGCTCAACCCCATCAGGGCGAAGGTCAGCATCGGGATGCGCGTCCTGTCGGTCGACGACCTCGGCTTCCGGCACCGGGGCGGCAGCCTGTTCATGGCCTACCTGCACGCGAAAGAGCAGCTCGTGGCCAAGGCGCCGACGGTCGGATTGTCCAACCTCGGCCTCGGAGGGCCCCCGTGAACCAGGCACTCGAGCAGCTCGAATCGGTCTTGGCCGCGGGCACGACGGTGCCGAAGTTCCCGCCCAACAGCCGCTACCACGCGACCCCGACGGCGCGGCTCGAGCTCCCGGACGGCCGCTCCGCCGTCTATCTCCGCCGCCGGTTCATCCCGTCGCCCGACCGCTACGCCGTGCTCCGCGAGCACACGGTCGTTCAGGGCGACCGCCTCGACGTGCTCGCCGCCCGTCACCTCGGTGACGCCGAGCTGTTCTGGCGCCTCTGCGACGCCAACGGCGCGATGCGACCCGACGAGCTCACCGAGACGCTCGGACGGCGGCTGCGGATCACCCTCCCCGAAGGCGTGCCGGGGGCGATCGATGGCGGGTGACATCCACCTGAGCCTCCTGATCGGACCGGGCGTGCCCGTCCCCGTGCCGGCCTTCGTGGCCGACGCGGTCGAGAGCGTCCAGGTGACGAGCGGCAAGGAGAGCTCGGGCTTCCAGCTCGTCTTCTCGGTGGGGAAGGAGTCGCCGCTGCTCACCACGATGCTGCCCGCCGGCTACCTCGACCCGATCGTCACTCGCGTCCAGCTGATCGCCACCGTCCGGGGGTTGCCGCACGTGCTCATGGACGGCGTCGTCACCCGCCAGGACGTGTCGCCGGGGAGCGAGCCGGGGGAGTCGACGGTCACGGTCACTGGCGAGGACCTGAGCGTGCTGATGGACCTCGTCGAGATGCCGTTCATGCGCTTCCCGGCGATGCCCGTCATCGCACGCGTCTACCTGATCCTCGCCAAGTACGCTGTCCTGGGCATCGCGCCGATCGCGATCCCGCCCGTCATCCCGGACACGACCAACCCGCTGGAGGAGTTGCCCAGCCAGCGCGGCACCGACCTCGCCTACCTGCGCGAGCTCGCGCGGCACTGCGGCTACGTCTTCTACGTCGAGCCGGGCCCGGCGCCCGGAGCGAACGTCGCCTACTTCGGGCCCGACGTACGGCTCCCGATCCCGCAGCCGGCGCTGGCCGTGAACATGGACGCTCACACCAACGTCGAGTCGTTGAGCTTCGCCCTCGACGGGATGGCCAAGAAGATCGTCGTGCTGACGGTGTTCGATCCCGTCACGAAGAAGATCCCGATCCCGCTGCCGGTCCCGAACGTCAACGTGCTCCGGCCGCCGCTGGGAGCGCGCCTCACGCCGCCGAGCAAGGTCGAGTTTCTCAAGGACGCGGGCCCGCTCAACCCGTCGCAGGCCATCAGCAAGGCGCTCGGGATCTCCTTCGCCGCGTCGGATGCGGTCAGCGGCTCCGGGTCGCTCGACGTGACCCGTTACGGCCGGCCGCTGCGCTCCCGGATGCTCGTCGGCGTCCGCGGCGCCGGGGTCGCCTACGACGGGCTGTACTACGTCAACAGCGTCACCCACAACCTCAAGCGCGGCGAGTACAAGCAGAGCTTCTCGATCTCGCGCGACGGCCTGATCTCGCGCACCCAGGCGGTGCCGGTGTGATCCGGCTACGGAGGCGACGCGATGGCTGAAGCGCTCGCGGTCAGGCAATTCCTCGGGAAGTACCGCGGCACCGTCGTCAACAACGTCGACCCGCTGCTGCGCGGCCGCCTGACCCTGCTCGTCCCGGACGTCCTCGGAGTCGTGCCCTCGAGCTGGGCCGAGCCGTGCGTGCCGCTCGCCGGCCCCACGGGACCGCCGATGGGCGTCTACATGGTTCCGCCGATCGGAGCCGGGGTGTGGGTGGAGTTCGAGCAGGGCAACCCGGAGAAGCCGATCTGGGTCGGCTGCCGGTGGGGCGCGGCGTCGGACGTTCCGCCGCTCGCTCACCTCGGTCTGCCGATCTCGCCGAACATCGTCCTCCAGACGGCGGGCCAGAACTCGCTGGTGATCAGCGACCTGCCCGGCCCGACCGGCGGGATCATGCTCAAGAGCACGACCGGCGCGACGCTGATCGTCAACGACACCGGCATCTACATCCAGAACGGCAAGGGCGCCTCGATCGTGATGACAGGGCCGGCGGTCAACGTGAACACGGGCGCGCTGACGGTGGTGTGAGACGGCGATGCCCGGTCCCATCCTCCACCTCGGCGCGACGGTGCTGTGCTCGCACGGGGGCCAGGCGACGCCGACCGCCCCGAACCCCCGCGTGCTCGTGAGCGGCCAGCCGGTGGCGACGATCGCGGCGCCGTACGCCGTCGCCGGCTGCGCGTTCGTCCCACCCGGCGGCAACGGGCCGTGCATGACCGGCCAATGGATCGTGGGGGCAACGCGCGTTCTCGTCATGGGGCAGCCGGTCGCGCTGATGAGCGGCGCGTCCACGTGCGTGCCGACCGGGACACCGCTCGTGCCCGTCGTCGCCCAGACCCGGGCGATCGCGACCTAGGAAGCAGGATGGAGCTCGACTACCCATACCACTTCGACGGCCGGGGCCGGACGGCGGCCGCCGGAGGCGACGAGCACGTGCGCGACCTGATCGAGCAGGTGCTGTTCACCCTGCCTGGCGAGCGCGTCAACCGGCCCGACTTCGGCAGCGGCCTCCTCCAGCTCACCTTCGCGCCGCTCTCGGACGAGCTCGCGTCCGCGACGCAGGTCCTCGTCCAGGGAGCGCTCCAGCAGTGGCTCGGCGATCTGGTCGCCGTCGAGCGGGTCGAGGTCACGCACGACGACTCCACGCTCGGCGTGCTCGTGCAGTACGTCGTCCAGCGCACCGGCGAGCGTCGCTCCGACCGCTTCGAGCAACCGGGGGCGGCGGCGTGAGCGGCGTGCAGTACGCCTGCTGCGACGAAAGGCGGCAAGCTGCCGTCGTCGGTCACCCGACGCTCAATGCGATCGACTACATCGAAGTGGGCGATCTCGCCGCCGCGGAGCTCGCCCCGGCCGAGCTGGTCGAGTTCAACGCCCTCCCTGTCTCACAGCGCGGCCGGCTGCTCTGGCAGCGCCGGCTCACATTGCGCTTCGTCAACCCGCTCACCGCCACGCATGTCGCCGGGCTGACGGCGGACACGATCGAGATCCGGGGCGGCGAGCGGATCCGTGGCATCGAGGTCGACGTCCTCGCGACGACCTCGGACTCCGTCGTCCTGCGTGCGTCGAGCGCCGGCGACTTCTCCCGCTACACGCTCGCCCTCGTGCGGTCGGCCACGGACTCGCGACCCCCTCTGGACTTCGACCCCGTGTCCTCGGAGGTCGAGTTCTCCTTCAAGATCGACTGCAACACGGACTTCGACTGCCGGCCCGAGAAGGAGTGCGTCGCGCCCGTCGTCGAGGCCCCGGAGATCGACTACCTGGCCAGGGACTACGCGAGCTTCCGCCGGTTGATCCTCGACCGGATGGCGCTCCTCGTGCCCAGGTGGCGCGAGCGCAACCCGGCTGATCTCGGGATCGCGCTCGTCGAGCTGCTCGCCTACGTCGGCGACCGCCTGAGCTACCGCCAGGACGCGGTGGCGACGGAGGCCTACCTCGGCACGGTCCGCCGGCGCACCTCCGCCCGCCGCCACGCACTCCTCGTCGACTACGCGATGCACGACGGCTGCAACGCCCGAGCCTGGCTCCACCTCGAGGTGAGCGCAGACACCGTGATCCAGCCCGGCGACTTGGTCTTCTTCACGAAGGTCCCGGGCCTCGCCCCGCGCGTCGCGCCGGCGAGCCCCGAGCTCAAGACGGCCGTCGACGCCCGGCCGGAGTGGTTCGAGCCGGTCATACCGTCGTTCGACCCGGACGTCCCGGCCGCCCCGCTGCGGCTGTTCGCCGACCTCAACCGGCTGTTGTTCCACACGTGGGGCGACGACCGCTGCTGCCTACCGCGAGGGGCCACGCGCGCGACGCTCCGAGGGCAGCACCCCGATCTCCAGGCCGGCGCGGTCCTCGTCTTCGAGGAGGTCAAGGGCCCGCTCACGGGCGACGCCGCCGATGCCGACCCGCGGAACCGGCACGCGGTGCGTCTGAGGGGGGTCGTCCAATCGGGAGACGGGAACGTCCCGTTGACGGATCCGCTCGACGGCTCGCCGATCACGGAGATCGAGTGGCATCCGGACGACGCGCTGCCCTTCCCGCTGTGCATCTCGTCCCGGAGCGAGAACGGCGACCCCGTGAGCGACGTGAGCGTGGCGGTCGGGAACATCGTCCTGGTCGATTACGGGCGGAGCAAGTCCGAGCCGCTCGGCGTCGTGCCGCGGCCGCTGCTCTTCTTCGCCGGCCACGAGGGACGCTGCGACCGTCCGCCCCGCAAGCCCGTCGAGCCCCGCTTCCGGCCCCCGCTCGAGGAAGGGCCGCTGACGCAGACGGGCACGGTGCTCAGGCAGGTCGGCACACCGGACGACCCCGGCGTCGAGCGGGTTCGGTTCGATCCGGACGCGTCGGCCGCCGCTGCCTTCCCACATGACCTGCGCGACGTGCAGCCGGCGATCGTCGTCGAGAGCAGGCTCCAGGCCGAGACGACCCGCTGGACCCCGGCTCGCGACCTGCTCAACGCCGACGAGGTCAGCCCGATGTTCGTCGTCGAGACCGAGCAGGACGGGACCGCCTCCCTGCGCTTCGGCGACGACGAGCACGGCCGCCGACCGAAGAAGGATGAGGCGTTCGAAGCGAGCTACCGGGTTGGCAACGGCCCCGCCGGCAACGTGGGCGCGGACTCGATCACCCACGCGGTGACCGCCGACGGCCGGGTCGTCTCGGTCCGGAACCCCCTCCCGGCCTCCGGCGGCGTCGAGCCCGAGTCGCTCGAGCAGGTGCGCCGGCGCGCCCCGCAGGCGTTCCGGAGGCAGGAGCGAGCGGTCACGCCGGCCGACTACGAGGCGGTGACGGTCCGTCACCAGGCCGTGCAGCGGGCGGCCGCGACGCTTCGCTGGACGGGGAGCTGGAACACGGTCTTCCTGACCGTCGACCGCTTCGACGGACGCCGCCTCGACGAGGAGCTGGAGCAAGAGCTCGTGCGCCACGTCGACCGCTACCGCATGGCCGGCCACGATCTCGAGTTCGACGAGCCGCGCTTCGTCTCGCTCGAGCTCGAGCTGTTCGTCTGCGTCCGCCGCGACTACTTCCGAAGCCAGGTGAAGCGGCAGCTGCTCGACGTGCTCTCGAACCGGGAGCTCGGCGAGGGGCGGCGCGGCTTGTTCCATCCGGACAACTTCAGCTTCGGCCAGACGATCTACCTCTCGCCGATGCTCGCCGCGGCGCGGAACGTCCCGGGGGTCGCCTCGGCCAACGTGCTCGCCTTCCAGCGGCAGGGGACCGACGAGACGCGCTACCTCGACGACGGCCGGCTGCCGCTCGGACGGCTGGAGATCGCGCGCCTGGACAACGACCCGAACTTCCCCGAGCACGGTGTGCTCCGAATCGAGCTCAGCGGTGGGAAATAGCCCGCGATGAGCGAGCAGATCGTGCTCGACGATTGCCGGTGCTGCGCCGGCACCGACGCGGAGACGCCCGCCGAGGTCGGCAACCCGCCGGGCCTCGACGCGATCGACTACCGGACAGGCACCTGGGCGAGCTTCCGCGAGTCGGTCGCCGCCCGCCTGTCGAGCGCCGAGCTCCCGGCGCTCGCCGGGCTAAAGGCCCGCGACGAGGACGACTACACGCTTGCGTTGGTCGATGGCTTCGCCGTCATGGCCGACGTCCTCACCTTCTACCAGGAGCGGTACGCGAACGAGTCCTACCTGCGCACCGCGACGGAGCGCCGGTCCGTGCTCGAGCTGGCCCAGCTGCTCGGCTACTCGCCGGACCCGGGCGTCGCCGCCGACGCCTGGCTCGCCTTCACCCTCCAGGACGCACCGGGCGATCCAGCGCAGTCGCCGGTGCCGATCACCATCGCCGTCGGGACCAAGGCGCAGAGCGTGCCCGGGCCCGAGGAGGTCGCTCAGACTTTCGAGACGGTCGCGGCGGTGGACGCCCGCGTGGAGCACAACGCGATCCGCGCGCAGACGCGGGCCAGGCAGGAGATCGCGTTCGACCAGCGCGAGCTCTACCTCGAGGGGACGGGCCACCAGCTGTCGCCCGGCGACGTGATCCTCGTGGTCGGCGCCGAGCGGATCCGCGACCCGGGAAGCGAGAACTGGGACGTCCGGCTGCTCGCCGCGGTCGAGGCCGACGACCGGCGCGGTCTGACACGGATCGCCTGGCAGGAAGGCCTCGGCCACGTCGCACCCCGCATCCAGCCCGCCGCCGAGGGCGTCGAGGTCTTCGTCTTCCGCCGGCGCGCGGCGCTGTTCGGGCACAACGCGCCCGATGCCCGGCTCCTGTCGACGAACGGCACGAACCTGTCGGCCGTGGCCGATCCGGCAACCGGGGGCTGGCACAACTTCGAGATCCAGGGCCAGGCGATCGACCTCGACCAGGCGTACGAGAAGGTCGTCCCGGGCAGTTGGATAGCGCTCGCGAACGCGACCATCCGCCACCTGCCGACGTCGCAGCTCGGCTACGTAGAGCTCTTCCGGGCGGTCTCGGTGGCGCACCGCTCGCGGAGCGACTTCGGCCTGTCCTCGAGGACCACTCACATCGACCTCGATGGCCGCGAGCACCTCGACTGGTTCGACTTGCGCAACACCCTCGTCCTCGCCGAGAGCGAGAGGCTGCCTCTGGCGGAGCGACCCGTGCGGACGCCGCTGTACGGCGACGCGGTGGCGCTTGCGACGCTCGAGGAGAACCTCGTGGGCGGACAAGCGATCGCGGTCTGCGGCGCGCGGCAGCACGTGCGCGTGCGACCAGGAGCGACCGGTCTCCGCCTGACGCTTGCGGACGGCTCGAAAGCCGTCCTCGCTCGTGGTGACCGGCTGGCGCTGTTGGCCGCCCCGACCCGCACCCTCGCGGGCGGCGCGCGGCAGAGCCTCGATCCGGAGGAACTCCTCTCGGCGCTCGAGGACGACGATCCGGCGCCGCTCTCGTGGAGCCTGCTCGACCGCGACGGCAGGAGCGGGACACTCGTCGCCGGAGCCGACCGGCTCCAGCTGGCGGCGGCCACTGAGGACGACGAGCTTGTCGCCGAGATCGCGGTCGTCGCCGACGCGGCAGACGCCGTCCGGCACGACCGCGATCGCACGCATCTTCGGCTGACCGCGAGCCTTCGGCACGCGTTCGACCGGGAGGCCGTCCGGATCAACGCGAACGTCGCGCCGGCCACCCACGGCGAGACCGTCGGCGAGGTCCTCGGCAGCGGCGACGCCTCGTACGCGAACCAGCGGTTCGCGCTCAAGCAGGCGCCGCTGACTCACGTTCGCGCTGACACGCCGAGCGGTCGGCGCTCGACTCTCGAGGTCCGAGTCGCCGAAGACCGCTGGGAGGAGCGCCCGTCGCTCTATGCGGCGGGCCCGAGGGATCGTGCCTACGTCGCCCGGATCGGAGACGACGCGCAGACGACGGTCGTCCTCGGCGACGGCGTCGAGGGGGCGCGCCTGCCGACGGGTCAGCAGAACGTCCATGCGACGTACCGCAAGGGTCTCGGCGGTCAGGGGAACCTGCGGGCTGGTCAGCTCTCGACGCTCCTCGCGCGTCCGCTCGGCGTGACCGCCGTGACGAACCCGGAGCCGTCGTCGGGCGGTCAGGACCCCGAGACGCTGAGCGCGGCGCGCCAGAACGCGCCTCGCACCGTCCTGACGCTCGAGCGGGCCGTGTCCGTGCGCGACTACGAGGACTTCGCCCGCGCCTATGCCGGCATCGCCAAGGCGCACGCGACCTGGGTGGCGGCGGGGCCGTCGCGGGGCGTGTTCGTGACCGTCGCGGGGCCCGAAGGCGCACCGGTCGAGGCGGCGGGTGCGACCCGTACCGGGTTGTCGAAGGCGCTTCGCTCGTACGGCGACCCGCTCGTCGGCCTGTCCATCGGGAGCTTCATCTCGGCCACATTCCGGCTGAGCGCGAACGTGAAGGTCGCGCCCGGCGCTGATCGCGACGACGTCATCGCCGCCGTCCGGTCGGCGCTCCTCTCGGCGTTCTCGTTCGACGCCCGAGAGTTCGGTCAGCCCGTGTCGATCGACGAGGTCGTCGCCGTCGTGCACCGAGTGCCGCGCGTCGTCGCCGTCGATGTCGACGTCCTGCGCCGGTCCGACCAGAGCGCGTCGCCGTCCGTGCGACCCCGGCTCTTCGCGGCGATGCCTGTCGTCGAAGGAGCGACCGTCGCGCCCGCGGAGCTGCTGACACTCGACGCGGCCACCCTCCAGATCGGGACGATGGCATGACCGTGGATGCCCGGCACCTCTTCGAGCTGCTGCCCGCGGTCTACCGGCTGCGGGACGCGGCGATCGCGGGAACGATCCCCGCCGAGCAGGGTCCGCTGGAGGCGCTGCTCGCCGCGCTCGCCGAACAGATCGCCGTTCTCGACGAGAACCTCGAACAGCTCTACGACGACCAGTTCATCGAGACGTGCGCTCCCTGGGCGGTCCCGTACATCGGCGACCTGATCGGCTACCGCCTGCTCCATGGTCTCGCTCCCGGCGCGGGCACGCGTCGCGCCGAGGTCGCCCACACGATCGCGTTCCGCCGCCGCAAGGGCACGGCGTCGATGCTCGAGCAGCTGGCGCGAGACGTGACGGGCTGGGAGGCGCGAGTCGTCGAGTTCTTCTCGCTCCTCGCGACGACGCAGTACATGAATCACCTTCGCGCTGGCAACCGTGTGGCGCCGTCGCTTCGGAACGGAGCCGCACTCGCCGCCGTCGGCACGGCCTTCGACGTCATCCCGCGCACGCTCGAGGTGCGCAGGATCGCGAGCGGCCGCGGTCGCTACAACATTCCGAACATTGGAATCTTCCTGTGGCGAATCGGCGCGCACCGGCGCCTGCGGTCGCCCGCCGTGCCCGATCCCGCGGACGCGACGGGGCGCAGATTCCGCTTCAGCCCGCTGGGAAACGACACCCCGCTGTACACCCGTCCACAGCCCGAGGACGAGATCACCCATCTGGCCGAGCCGATCAACGTGCCGGCGCCGATCGGCAGGCGTATCCTCGACCGCGAGCTCCCCGCGTACTACGGCGAGGGCCGGAGCCTCGTGATCCACTTCGACGGCAACCCCGTTCCGGTGGCGGGCGTCGCCATCTGCGACCTCAGCGACACCGGCGCGGGGTGGGCGCACGACGCGCCGACCGGCAAGCTCGCGATCGATCCCGAGCTGGGTCGGCTCGCCGTCGCGGCGGACGTCGGCCTGCCGGCCGCGCTGGAGGTCACCTACCACTACGGCGCCGCAGGCGACCTCGGCGGAGGCGAGTATTGGCGCACCGCGACGTTCGAATCGCCGCGGGGTCCCTTCCGCCGCGTTCCCGACGACCAGCCGACGATCCAGGCCGCGCTGAACGCGATCGGCGGCCGGGGGGTCGTCGAGATCACCGACAACGGGCGGTACGCAGAGGCGATCGCCGTCGGCATCGCCGCCGACAGCACGATCGAGCTCCGGGCCGCTACGGGCCGGAAACCCACGCTCGACCTCAGTGGCCCGATGGCGGTGCAGGGCGCCGCACGCAGCTCGTTCGTGCTGAACGGCCTGCTCGTCTCCGGCGCGCCGCTCGTGGTCCCTGCGGCCGGCAACCAGCTGGACCGCCTGCGCCTCGTCCATGCGACCCTCGTTCCAGGCCTGGAGCTGGCCCCGGACGGCTCGCAGGTCTCGCCGGGCCAGCCCAGCCTGGAAGTTCAGCGCATCGGCGTCGAGGTCGAGATCGCGCGGTCGATCGTGGGTGCGCTCCGGGTGCACGGCAGGTCGAGCGTGACGCTCGCGGACAGCGTGGTCGACGCGGGCGCGGTTGCCGGCCGTGCCTACGGCTCGACGACCGGGGGCGGCGCGGATCCCGGCGGCGCGTTGACGATCGAGGCCTGCACGGTGATCGGCGAGACAGGCTGCGTCTCGCTGTCGGCGTCGAACTCCATTCTGCTCGGCACCGTCAGCGTCGTCCGCCGCCAGGAGGGGTGCCTGCGCTTCAGCTTCGCCCCGCTCGACTCGACGGCGCCGCGGCGCCATCGGTGTCAACCGACGCCGGGTCCCGGCGCTGCGAACTTCCCCCGGTTCACGTCGTTGCGCTACGGCGTCCCCGCCTACTGCCAGCTGACCGCGCGAACGCCCGATGCGATAAAGCGCGGCGCCGACGACGAGTCGGAGCTGGGCGTCTACCACTTCCTGTTCCAACCCCAGCGCGAGTCGGATCTGATCACCCGCCTCGACGAATACCTGCGTGTCGGCCTGGAGGCCGGGATCTTCCATGAGTCCTGAGGCAGCGAGGAGCGGACGATGAGTGGCGACTACAGCCGGTGGTCCTTCGATCCACAACGGCATTTCGGCGCGTTGTTCATGCAGCAGGGCCGCGTCCACACGGACGCTGACTGGAACGAATGGGTGACGACGATTCTCCGTCGGGTCCAGGCGGCCAGCCTGGACACGCTCGGACGGGCAGTCGTCCCGCGCGAGACCCCCGACGGGTTCCGCATCGAGGCCGCGAACGGGACGCTCGCGATCGGGCGCGGCAGGATCTACGTCGACGGCCTGCTGGCCGAGAACCACGGCGGCGACCCCGCCGAGTGGGATCCACGGCTGGCCGAGCTGCGCGGCACCACGCCGACGCCGTACGACGACCAGCCGTACTACCCGGACCCTCCGGCGCTGCCGGGCGGCGGGCCCCACCTGGTCTACCTCAAGGTCTGGCAGCGCGAGCTCACCGCCATCGAAGAGCCGGCGCTCGTGGAAAAGGCTCTCGGCGTCGACACGACGACGCGGCTCCAGACCGTCTGGCAGGCGAAGCTGCTCCCGGAGATCAGCAACGCGGTCACGTGCGCCACCCCACTCGACGACGTGCCGGGCTTCCTCGACGCGGAGCCTGCCGCGGCCGGGCGGCTGACGACCGGCACAGCGGACGTGCCGGGCCAGCCCGACCCGTGCCTGATCCCGCCGAGCGGCGGCTACAAGGGTCTGGAGAACCAGCTGTACCGGGTCGAGATCCATCGCGGCGGCGACTTCGCCGGCGCGGACCAGGCGACCTTCAAGTGGTCGCGCGACAACGCTACCGTGGCGTCCAGGGTCACCGAGATCCCCGCCCTCGACCGGGTCGTGGTCGAAAGCGTCAGACGCGACGAGGTGCTCGGCTTCTCGGACGGCGACTGGGTCGAGATCACGGACGACTGGCGCGAGCTGTCGGGCGTGCCGGGCGAGCTGCGCCGGATCCAGACGGGCGGAGGCGTCGACGACGAAACCCGAACGATCCGCCTGACCGCGCCGCTCCCGGCCGGCATGTTCCCCGTCGACGCCCAGGGTGCGACCGCGCCCGAGCGCAACACCCGTGTGAGCCGCTGGGATCAGGGGGGCCGCGTCCTCGACGCGAACGGCAATCTCCTGGTCGATCTTGACGCGCCGGGATCGGACGGAAGCATTCCCGTACCGGCCGCCCCGACGCGGGTGCTGCTCGAGCACGGCGTCGCCGTTTCCTTCGACCTCGATCCCGGAACCGGTCGCCTCAGGAGCGGCGATCACTGGCTATTCGCGGCGCGCACAGCCGACGCGTCTGTCGAGGCGCTGGACCAGGCGCCGCCGCGGGGCATACACGCCCACTACGCGAAGCTCGCAATTGTCACCTTCCCGAGCACGGAGACCGATTGCCGGACGCTGTGGCCGCCGGAGCTGCACGAGGGCGGCTGCGACTGCACCGTCTGCGTCTCGCCGGAGTCACACGCGAGCGGTGCGCTCACGATCCAGGCGGCGATCGAGCAGGTCAAGGAGACGGGCGGTACGGTCTGTCTCGGAGCGGGCACCTACCCGCTGCGCACGCCCCTGACGATCCACGACGCTCGCTCGGTCCGGCTTCGCGGCCAGGGGTGGGCGACGGCGCTGATCGCGACCGAGAGCGGGACGGCGATCGACGTGCGCCGCGGCATCGGCGTGACGATCGAGAATCTCTCGGCGGTGACCTCGTCGCCGGAGGGCGTCGCGGACGCGATCACGCTCGGCAACTGCCTGGGCGTGGCCGTCGAGCGGTGCTTCGTCCTCAACCATCCGGTCGGCGACGGGCGCGGCGCCGCGATCGGGCTCGAGGGCTTCCTCATCGGCGCGCGCGTCGAGGAGTGCGTGCTCGCGGGACCCACGGGGATCGCCGGCGGCGTCCGGGACGACCGCTACCTCGCGACCGCCTCGCTCCGAGTCGATTCCAACTGGCTGTGGTGCAGGGACCGGGGGATCGAGCTCGGACGGTTCGGCATCCACGTGGCCGACTCGCGGATCTCGCGCAATACGATCTGGGGCTGCCGCGAGGCGGGGCTGATCGCAGAGGGCGGCAACGTCCGGGGCCCGTTCGGCGTGACGGACAACGCGTTGAACGTCAGGGGCCCTGGGATCGCGGTCGGAGTCGACGCCGCCCGCGTCGCCGAGAACGACGTCGACGGCGACGAGGGGGACGGCATCGTCCTCGTGCCGGGACTCGACCCTGGCGGGATCGACCACTGCCAGGTGCTCGGCAACCGGGTTCGCGGAATGGACGGTCATGCGATCGCGATTCGCACCCGCGTCAACAGCGGCATGATCAAGCACAACGTGCTCGCCACCACCGGCGGGGGAGGCGTGGTCATGGAGGGCGACGGCTCGGCCGTCCTGCTGGTGGTCGAGAACAACCAGCTCACGGACGTCGGGCAGCGGGACGTCGAGGACGGTCAGGTGACCGCGATGCGCTTCGTGGCGGTCGACGAGCTCGACGTCTCGGGGAATGCCGTTCATCGCTTCGCGGCCCGGACGCGTCAAGCCGTGTCGCGGTCGGCGATCCTCGCCGTCGGCGCCGGCTCGGCGCGGATCGACGGCAACCGCCTCGTCGGCATCGGCCCGGCCGAAGGGTTCCTGGGGCGGACGGCCGGAATCGAGCTCGTCATGCCGTTCCAGTCGGCCTCGCTAGCCGGCAACACCGTAAGGCGCCGCGGCAACGACCGCGACAAGCTCGCGCGGGCTACGTGGATCGGGATTCTCGTCCGCGGCGGACGCGCCGTGCGCCCTGAGACTCTCCCCGACGAACGGTCGTTCGTCGCGCTCGGGGACGTCGCGGTGCTCGAGCTCGACCCGGTGCTGGTGGTGTTCACGTCCACGAAGGCGTTCGTGATCGCGCGGGCGCCTTTCGGCGACGTCGCCGCTCGCGGCAACGAAGTGGTCGCCGAGAGCTCGGCGGCACCGCCGCTGCTCGTCTCGGCGGCACAGGTGTGCCTGCTGGCGGAAAACCGGCTCCGCGGCGACGAGCCTCGCACGGGAGCGTCCGTGGCTCACTGCCAGCGGGCGATCGTGTCGGGCAATGACCTCCGTGCGTTCGACGACGAGGACGTGCTGGAGATCCAGCTCGGTGGCAAGGACGAGGCCGCCATCCTCGGCAACCTCCGCACCGGGGAGATCCTGCTCAACGGCGCACCGCTCGGCGACCCGTGGGCGCCGCTCAACCCACTCACCCTTTGACTAGGAGGCACAGCCGATGAGTTTCGTGGTCTTCAAGGGCGAACGAAAGCTCGCGGAGCTCGTGCTCCGCGCCTACGGCGAGCTCAAGGCGTCCGACCGCAAGCGGGCCGAGGCTGCGCTCGTGCGTGCGAACCCGCACCTGGCCAAGCTCAAGGACGTGGCCCCGGGGTCGTTGATCGTCCTCCCGCTCGTCCCCGGAATCGGCGAGCCGCGGCAGAGGCGCTCGGAGGTGCCGGCTGCCGACGCGATCGGCGAGGTGGCCGCCGCTCTCGAGGACTACGGCAAGCGCCTCGACGAAGCGCTCGACGCCGAGGGCTCCGAGCTCGGCGAGCTCCGAGCGCTGCTGAAGTCTCGGCCCTTGCGCGAGAAGGTACGCGAGGTGGAAGAGGCCGGTGCCTACGTCGAGCGCGTGGCGGCAGCGCTGAAGGACCGCGAGGCCGAGCACGAGCAGAGGCGAGCTTTCCTCAGACAGCTCCCCGCTGCCCGGAAAGAGCTCGCCGAGCTCGCTGAGCTCCTCGGCTGACCACTATCGCGTCGCGCATCGGGGTGCTTGAGGGGCAGCTCGCATGATCTTCGACCGCCTAGGACGTTCTGGGCCCAGACTCGAGCACGGGCGCAGCTACGGCCGCCCGTGTCCACGGAAGCCGGCGGCCGAGAAGCTCCTCCAGCCGGCGGTTGTGCGGCTCGAACGTGCGAGCGAGCCGGTCGCGGACCTCGGGCGCC
>Ga0209519_10000342_pt1 | contig 19591 bp, 19 predicted proteins | sample Rifsed13ft1_FD_184005 | JGI IMG/M metagenome (GOLD analysis project Ga0209519, IMG submission 184005) | Soil microbial communities from Rifle, Colorado, USA - sediment 13ft 1 (version 2) | ecosystem: Environmental > Terrestrial > Deep subsurface > Rock core/Sediment | place: Rifle, Colorado...
TGAAAGCATTAAAATCCTAAACCTGTTTTATAAGAAATAGTTAAGAAACCCGTGCTGTCATTGTCCGTGGGCAGGTCAATATATTTATAACCGACTCCGAGGTCAACAAAAGGGTCCAGCTTATAGAAAACAGATGCAAGATAAACCTTTGCTGTCTTGCCTGCGTAGTTGCTCTCAGAAGAATATTTGTCATACACATAATCAAACCTGCCTGTTACCCTCTCTGTAAAATCATAGCCGGCCCCCGCAAGGACGGAATATTTGTAGCTGCTGTCAAGGTCCCTGTTGGGCATGTATTTCAGCTCTGCATTCCACTTACCCCTGGAAAACTCAGCGCCGCCGCCAAGGAGTGACTGGGTCTGGTACTGCACATCCGTTGTTGTTGCTGTGCCGGCAGGTGTATTTGGATTATTCCTCCCTTTAATCTCAGTCTTGTCAGGGTCAGGGTCCCTCAAAATGGCATACATTGCCTTAAATCTTAAATATTCAAGAGGTGTTATATAATATAACTCTGCCGAAACCTTATGGTTATTTGCAGCATAATCTTTGTCATGAAAAAAGATAGGCCTGAAATATTCATAGGCAAGGGTCCCCCTTAAAACCCTTTTAAACCAGTGAGAACCTTCCACCTCAAATATCCGCACTGTATCGTATGAGTTGCTGTCAGGATTAGGCTTCTGCACAGCAGGGTCAACAGGATAATTATAATCCTTATAAGCAAGCTGCAGTTTCAGGTATGAATCAGGATTATAAAAGTAATAGCCGCTTCCATAGACCTTATGTCTTGAATAGTATATCTGGTCAGCATAGCTGTAACCAGCATTGAGGTCAAGCCTGTCAATACCGCCGTAAGAAAGCCCTGCCTCATAACTCTCCTGTGTATAATCCGGTTCCCAGCCGCCGAGCATGGCCTTAAATCTAAGCCCTTTCCTCAGTTTAATCGCCTCAAGGTCATCTCTTGCCTCTCTATCATTGGGGCTCAACTTAACCGCCTTTTGGTACGCCATCTCAGCCTCATCATAATTTCTCATCCATTTATGCGCTGCACCCATGCCCTTTAGAAGCTCTGCATTCTCACCGCCAAGTTTTTTTGCCTTTTCATACTCAGACAGGGCATCTTCAAGTTTCCTTCCCTTTCTGTAGGCATCGCCTAAAAGCTTGTGATACCCGGCATTGTTGGGTTCTGATGAGATGAGTTTCTTTAGAATCTCCTCAGCCTTTGCATAGTCACCGGCATCCACAAGCCTCTCTGCCTCTTTGTAAAGGTCTTTAACTTCATCCTTTGCAAAGGCAATGCCAGTTGACAGCAATACTGCTGTAAGTATAATACTAAATACACGCATTGTCTTTCCTCCTTTTTTCCCATGATATTATCAGGCTGTCAAGCACTTCCCTTGCATATAATACATTGCCGCCCACGCGGGCGTTAATCTCAAGAAGCACAGGGGTTCCGTCTTTTCTAAAACGTATATCAAAATCCAAAGGCCCTTCCATCCCAAGAAGCCCTGCTGCTTTTTTGCTTAAATCTATTACATCCTTATTTTCAACCCTCTGCACCTCAAGGGCATTGCCTATTATACCGTCTTTAAGCACGGTTTTTTTTAATGCCTTTGCAGAAAGAACTTTGGATTTTTCCATGAAAATGTTTACATCAAATTCCTCTCCGGGTATGAATTCCTGAAAGATGATGTCCTTTCTCTGCTCACTATAAAATTCTGCAGGAGTCCTGTATAATACAACCCCTCTGCCTCCCCTGCCAAAACACGGCTTAGCTAAAAGCGGCAGCCCCAGTGTCTTTAAAATTAAATCCCTTGGGGTCGTGCTGTCAAAAGTAACAGGCACAGGTATGCCTTTATCCTTCATAAAAATAGCTGTCTTAAGTTTATCATTGGCTATTTCCACTGCATCAGGGGTAGAAATAAACATCTCACACTGCAAGCCTTTTATCTTTTCTTTGAGCCTTGCTACAATTACCAACTCCTCTGTTACAGTGGGGATAAAGAGTGCAGGCCTGAATTTAGAAATTATATCCAAAATGGCCTGAGTAAATGCAGGGTCTGTGGCAACGGGCACTTTCAAAAAGGTGTCAGCCTTCACCTCCACATCCTGTATATCAGTGCCTATGACCGGATACCCTTTCCCCCTGAAATAGGTAACTGCGCTTTTCCCGGCAGGCCCGCCTATTCCTGTTATCAATATCTTTTCTTTCACCTTATAATCCTATACAAAAAGAGATTAAAGTAACATTAAAACAGCCCCGAGTTCAATAAGGACGTGCAACACTTGTTTAAACAAATTTCCCATCACCCTTCCACAATCTGAAAGAAAACTATAAGCAATATTCAAAATAAGAACGGTGATATAAGTCACAACAAATATTCTTGTCTAAAGCGGGAAATGGCAGGCAGCCAGGCGGTTATCACGGCGCGGGATTAATAAAGGCTCCTCCACCCTGCATCTCTCCTGAGCATAGATGCATCTTGTGTGGAAGCGGCACCCTGAAGGCGGGTTTAAAGGGCTTGGGATATCGCCCTTGAGTATAATCCTTTTCTTTTTTCTTTTAGGGTCAGGCATTGGAACTGCTGAGAGCAAAGCCTCTGTGTATGGATGCACAGGATGGCTGTATATATCTGCGGACTTTCCTATCTCCACAATCTTTCCAAGATACATGACAGCAATCCTGTTGCTTATATATTCCACTACCCTTAAATCATGTGTTATAAACAGATATGTAAGGCCGAACTCCTTTTGCAGGTCTTTGAAGAGGTTTATTATCTGGGCCTGGATGGAGACATCCAGCGCAGATATTGGCTCATCAGCTATGATAAATCTTGGATTTAAGGCAAGGGCCCTGGCAATCCCTATCCTCTGCCTCTGCCCGCCGCTGAATTCATGGGGATAACGGTATGCAGAGTCTTTTGGAAGCCCGACAATATCAATAAGTTTTTTAACCCTCTCTCCCCGCTCCTTTCCATTTGCAATGTTATGAATTTTCAGCGCCTCTCCAATAATCTCTCCCACCGGCATCCTTGGATTCAGGGACGCATACGGATCCTGAAATATTAGTTGCAGGCCCCTTCTGACGGATTTGAGCTCCTTTGCTTTAAGTTTGGTTATATCCTTACTGTCAAAGATTACCTCTCCTGATGTCGGCTCTATAAGCCTTGCAATAACACGGCCCAAGGTAGATTTTCCACAGCCGCTCTCTCCCACAAGGCCAAAGGTCTCCCCTTCCTCTATGGAAAGGCTTACGTCATCCACTGCATGGACAACGCCGTCCGTCTTTTTAAATATCCCGCCGCGGGCAGGAAAGTGCTTAACGATATTATTTAATGTGAGAAGTTCCATAAAAAGAAAGAGGTCAAAGTGTGATAGGATAAAGTAAAGTTAGAGCCGGATATTATAAAGTTGCCTTTTCAAGGCGCTCTGCTACCCAGACTTTAATAATGGATTGACGAGGCACACCCAGACGTTTTGCTTCTCTATCCAATAAGTTTATCATCCATAAAGGGAAATCTACATTTACCCTTCTCTGCTCCTGCTCAGGTCTTCTCGCTTTTGACATATCAAGGTGTTTGGAAATATCCTCGCCCTCATCAAATTTCTTTTCAATTTCTTTAGCCTTCATAGCTCTCATATATATCAACCTCCTCTTTTCTTGAACGTCGTGTTGTGTTAGTGTTAGTAACGACCAATATCACCTTCCGATATGGAGCGCAATAAAAAAGCAATCAGGCGCAGTATCATGTTAGCTGTTTTCATTGCTTTCACTATTTTTAAGCAGCATTTGCAGGTCATTCGGGTCAAATGAAACAACACAACTCCATTTGCCAAAACCACCATGTTGATTCATTGCCCTGCACCATTCATCTAAAAAAACCCTCTTAGTTTTGTCCTGTTCACTGTCCTGCCCTTTGGTCTCGACTATAAGATGCTCACCGTTTTTTAGTTTAATAATGAAGTCTGGAAAATATCTTCTGATTACTCCCTGATAATTGTAGAGAATCACAAAACCTAAATGGTCATTCTTTACAAAAGAAGTAACAACATTACTGTCATTGATGGTTTTTGCTTCAAGATATTCCCATTTGCTGTCAACAACAGTAAAGTTGATATGCGAATTAGAAAAGTCTTCACAAGGTTTGCTTGTCCACCATGTGCGGACATCGGATGTTGAACGAATTGGGTGTTCTTTGTCAAATACTGGCGTCAGCTGAGTAGTGTTTACTGCCCTTATCTCATTCCAGATATGCTGAATTATTTTGTTCATGTTCAGCATGATAAGAATTCTCTTTCTTACTTCATCTTGATTGAACAACGGATTCCTAATTCTGATTTTATCCGAAGAAATAAACTGCTCAACAATGCCTATGAGTTGAATGAGGAAGGATTCTTTGCTTCCTTTCCAGTCAGGCTTTTTCTCTGAATTATAGATAGTGGATGCAATCCTGAAAACAATAGATTGCAAGCGAAACTTTTCACCGATTTCTTTTAAATCAATCTCTGTCAATGCAGCAGGATTGGGTTTGCCGGCAATAATAGCTGCCAATTCCGCCTCTGTTATTGATTCATACGGGTCAATATCAAGCAGTTTGACATTTGCCATATTAAGAGTAAGTTGAGGCTTATAAACATGATCAATCCGCAGAATATTAGGAAATGAAATTTCATGTTCCGCCTTTTCTTTGACAGGTTCAATCCTCGTCTTGGGTGACGGAGGTGGCGGCGGCGGGCCATCCTCGCCCCCTTCATGCGGCAGGAAGGTAAAAGGAATACCGAAAATGTTTACATATTCAGGCTCAAACAAACCATCTTTACCTACATCATAAGAGGTTCTCCGTAGCCCTCTCCCTACCACCTGCTCACATAACAACTGACTGCTGAATGCCCGCAAGCCCATTATGTGCGTGACTGTTTTGGCATCCCATCCTTCGCTGAGCATACCCACAGAAATTACATTCTGAATCTGCTCACCGGGTTCACCAATCCTTCCAACGGTATCAACTGTGCGTCTTAATAACTCTCCCTGTTGTTTTTTGGTGAGTTTCTTTTCTTTAGGTTCATCATTTTCATCCTCAGTTTCTTCAACGGCAACATCAACTGCTTCTGTTTCTGCTTCTGCTTTCTCCAATATGCTGCTGTCAATTTGTAACGTCTTTTGCTGATTGCACAAATCACCTAATCCTGCTGCGGAAAGCAAAAATGTATCACGGTCAAATGAGGTTTTAATCCGTGCTGATGTATAAGTAGTGTTTGCAACGGTAATCATAACCGGAGGAATTTTATATCCTGCCTTTTCCCAATCGTCTTTTGCAGTCTTCCAGTCCTTGCCCAAAAGCAGATAGGCATTTTTAATGAGGTCGGGAAGCGGCTCGCTGTCCTCAGCCTTGCGGTTGATGTCATCTTTTACTTCGGGTTGGGCGTAAATATGATAGAGTTTCGGTTTAAGTTCATCATCAACTTTACCATCGCTTCTGATAACTACCCTTGGCGTTTTTACCAGTCCCGACTCAATCGCATCGTTCAATCCAAAATCGCTGACTATCCACAGGAACAATGCCTCTTCAGTCGCTTTTTTACCGGAAGGCGCAAACGGCGTAGCCGATAAATCAAAACATCGGATTATTCCTCTTGCCTTGTGAATCCTGTCCAACCCTCCAACCCAAATCGTGCTTTCTTCAATATCTTCCTTTTTTACTCCTTTTATTTTACTCTCAGCAGGAATACGCCATGCATGATGCGCCTCATCATTGATGACAATCAGATTAGTCGCATTTGCCATGTCGCCAAGCACTTCACGGACATAGGCTTCGTCGCTTTTTGCACCCCGCTTATCAACGGATTTCTTTTTTGAGAGTTTTTCTTCGCTGTCCCATGCCAATTTGTGCCAATTGATGATTCTTACCACCCTCCCCTGCCGCAAGGTCTCCATCAATCCCGACGGAACGATGTTAAATTCTTCGTAGTAATTTGCTTTATCAAAAGGATTGAGCACTGATAAGCGGGTGAGAACTGTTAAGCCCGGCGCAACAACCAACACATTTTTTGAAAAGCGGGTGTCCTTGCCATTGGCTACTTTATTCAACACCTGCCATGCAATGAGCATACCCATTACAATGGTTTTGCCCGAACCTGTTGCCATTTTACTGCACCAGCGGGAAAAGGCTCCACCGTCACCCGGGATTTCAATGCCTGTGCGGTCTGCATCCGGTGCTTCCGTAAGCCATATCAGCGTTTCAATGGCCTCTAACTGGCAAAAGAAAAACCTGCGGTCTTTACGTTCTTCAGGGTCTTGCCAATGTTGCAGCAATCGTTTGGTAACCCCTGTAACTCCGGGATACCCCTGTTCTCTCCATTTTTTTATTCTCGGGCGGATTAGATTTACCAGAGGAATTGGAATAAATATTCCCGGGTCGTCAAAAGCCCTTGAGCTTTCAGAAGCGACTACATACCCGGCAGGTCTCCTGCCTTCCTGTAAGATAAATTCCCGCGTACCTCTTATGTATTCCCAATACTGTCTTGGCTCTTCGTAAGGAGAGTTGATGATGAGTTTGTCTATTTTGCCTTTCACTTCAACCTCATGGCTTCAAGACCCAGTTTTCTACTTTCAATCCCTTTATTTTCTTGAAATGTTTTTCATTGTTTGTTACAAGGGTTGCATTGTCATTGAGGGCACAGGCGGCAATAAATAGATCGGCATCATCTATAATCTTTCCATCTTTTTCCAACATTGCCTTTATCTTTCCAAAAATGTCGCTTATTGATTCGTTCGAATCCATTAAACTCAGTTTATTCTTTAAGATGCCGATATTTGCTAAATTTTGTTCAACCCTCTTGGATTTGTAAGCCCCGTAATAGAGTTCGCTTAAGGTAACAAAGGAAATGAATATTTTAGAAAGTCCAACTTTCAAAGCCCTTTCCTCAATATCTTCATTGCCTTTAAGCCAGTATATGCAGGTATCGGTATCCAGTAGATAGTTCACAGTGCCACCTTTCTACCGCCGAATCCTGTCCTGTGCAAATGGATATCTTTAATTATTTCTGATGCAGAGCGATCATCATTCCAAATGCCGCAAAGACCGCTACCTTTAGCCTCACCCTTCTTATGAGGGACCTTTACAGAAAGCACACTTTCCTTTAACGAGTGGATAATCTTCACAACCTGCGGAAGAACCTCTCCGGGCATTTCCCTGACCTCCTTAAGTATCATCTTTTCATATTCAGCCCTATTCTCCATAATCACCTCCATTATTTCCTTTGTAAGTTCTCTTGTTGGACTCATCTTACCTGATTATCTTCAAACTCTCAATACCTCTTGCATCAATGATCTTCACAGCCACTGCCTTGCCCGGTTTAAACGGCAAAGAGACCGTACCGCCAAAGGCAACTATCTTTTCTTCGTCAATCTCTGCCTTCAGGTTCTTTGCCAAAGTAGCCCAGCCTTCTTTTGCGCCTGCCATTGGGAAGAATACCTGTGAAGGAAACAAACTCCTTCCATCATAATCGGTATCCAGCATCCACATGGCAATGTCGCCTTTTCCGCCGCTTTCTACTGTGCCAGTTTTTGGATTGTAATAGTCAAAGCCCAATACCTCTACCACATACTGCTTGTCATTGTGAGGCTTAGCCGAAGAATCTTTCTTAGATTGCTTCGCTCCACTCGCAATGACAGGGCGGAGTGCCACATCCGGCTGTCCAATAAGCCAGAAGCTCTCATTGCTGCTCCGTTTCTTTTTCAGGTCATCGGTAAGCAGGTCGGCATTCATCTGTGCTTTTAGGAAAAGCGTTTTGGTAATTTCAGGATTCATCTCATCAATATCTTTAGCGGCCTCCTCGTCAAACTGCAAGGCGCAGAACAGGAGGATATCGGGTTTATAAGGCTTTACTTCTTCCCATGCAAGTTCCACCATCCGCTGCTCTAAAGGCGCATGTTCTGGACCAAATACCACATATACTTTTTTCGGTTTATCTTCTTTTGTTTCAGCTTCCGCCTGAACATATCGGAAACCCCTTGCTGTTTCTACCCTTGTAAACTCAATCAGCTTTCCGCCCTTTGCCCGCACACCAGCGCGAAGCAGTTCATCCTTCCAGTCGTTCTGCCTTTGCGTCTCTCCGCTTCTTGCCACTGAAGAATCGGCCCCCTCACCACAACCCTCTCCCACAAAGGGCGAGGGAGTAAGTTCCTTCCCTCCTTGTGGGGGAAGGGCAGGATGGGGGGTAATTTCTTCAAACGACCTCGCCACCGGCGCAGGAACCGCCTCAACAGTAAAAGGTCCGGTTACCCGTAATCGTTTGCTATCCATAAACGGCTGGTCATATAAGGTTTCCTGTCCAGGAGGCTCGTTGTTGGCAATGCTTTTTAAGGTGATGTGAGGAACGGTTTTGTATTTGAAGCCGCTGCCTACGCCTTCATTTGGATGGGCCAGTTCATAATAATCAAACACAGCCGTCATTAAGCGCTGTTTGGCAAGGGTGATGGCAACCCTTGAAGTATCGCAGGTGATCCACCGCCTCCCCCAGTTCTCGGCTACGAATGCTGTTGTACCGCTGCCGCAGGTGATATCGAGGACAAGATCACCAGGATCGGTGGTCATGAGGAGGCAGCGTTGGACGATTTTATCATTTGTTTGTACAACGTAAATTGGGTTTCTTGCACCAATTGTATCCGTCCACAATGAATTTAAAGGCGATGCTGGGAAATCATCCAAGAAAAACTTATATCTAAGAGAATTTGAAGTCGCAAAAATCCTATTCCTTTCTATTAGTCTTTTCATGCCTTCCGGAGATGTTCTATATCCACCTTCGTATTGCTTACCTTCAAATTCAACTTTAAAGACCGGGTTGCTTTTTCGAATTAAGTCATCCGACTTAAAAGCTCTTATTCTAATTTCAGGATGTAAGGCAATAATATCTTTGGCTTCTCCTTTAGAATATATATTTCCATTTTCATCCTCATAATGTGACGCAAGTTCGTCAGATGTTCTTAATTCATATAATTTCCGCATTTTAGATTTCACAGCTTCTTTGTCTTTGCCATACCATAAAACAAAATCATTAATTGTGGTTAAGAAATCCGACGAAACTAAAGACCGTGTTTTTGTAAATATTATTTCTGATATAAAATTTTCTTCACCAAAGGCTTCACTCATTATTTCTCTTACCAAATGCACATTCTCATCACTGATCTGAACAAAGAGACTTCCGTTTTCGTGCAGCAGTTCTCTGGCTAGGAGCAGGCGGTCGCGCAGATAGGTGAGATAGCTGTGTATCCCCAACTCCCATGTATCACGAAAGGCTTTTATCATCTCCGGTTCGGCTGTGAGGTCTTCGTCTTTGCCGTCCTTCACATCCCGCTTATTTACAAACGGCTGAAAATTGGAGCCGTACTTGATCCCGTAAGGCGGGTCAAAATAAACCATCTGCACCTTGCCGCCCATCCCTTCCTTTTCCAAAAGAGAATTCATCACCAATAAACTATCACCGGCAACAAGGCGGTTGCTCCAGTTTTCTTTGTGCTTGTAAAACTCAATGGCCTCACGGAGGGGTTTCTTATCAGATTCAAACAATGAAGGCTGGCTGTCAGCCTCCTTTTCTTTCCTGACGGATTCAATAATCTTTCGCGGGTCAATGCGCTCATGCACATGCAGGCTCACGGTAGGCACATCAAAGCTGGTATGCTCGGCCTTTCCAGCCCATTGCAACTGCGGGTCAAGGTGCGGGTCGTAAGTGTATTTCTTTTTCTTAAGCCCGCCATTATCCGTGTTTGCATCCACCAACCCCACCGGCGGATTATTCAGCCGCTGCTTATCCTTATGCTCATACTGCTCTATGGGCTTTTGAGATACTTCTATTTTTCGCTTTCCTGCCATAGTGTCCCCTATTAAAATTTATTCAATTGATTCGCCCAACGACAAGCTCACTGACAAGTGCCACAAATAACAGCAAGTTACCCAAAAACTCTTTTGCATTCCTCAAGCCAACCACATACCGAAAAAGCGTCCTGTGACACTCGTTCAAGTGCAGGGTTTTGTTAGCTACTCATTTAAGTAGTCCTTTTTAAATTCTTTTGTAGGTTTAAATCTTACGACATTGTCATGTAAAGTTTCTGGTTCTAATCCGCGGGCTGCCGCTGTCTCTATTAACAATCTTTTTGCAGTTCCGGGTGGTAGTTTTAAATCTTTATCAAACTTTCTGAAATGAATAAGCTTCCCACTATAAATAGATGATTCTCTTTCTTCATATAATGATGGATCGTCTTTTATTTCATCGAACGCATTTGATAAATACTCCGAAAAGATGATTTCTTTTAATTCTTCATCACTATATCCTGTATATTCACCTGAATATAAAACTCTCTCCTGAATATCTATTTCACTAAGTTTTACATTTTTATATTTTGGAATTCTTTTTGTGACATTTGCTGCTCTGAAAGAACTAATCTTACCAAAACCAAACTGTTTGATAAGTCCCTCAAAAAGTAATTTTAAATCTTGTGACTTCCCCATAGATAATGCTTGAAGTCTATCTAAAGGGGAAGGTAAGTTTCCTAAATCAATTTCTGGAGCGCAAAGGGGATATATTGCAGTTTGGTCTTTTCTTGCACGAAGCCAAAATGCTCCAACTTCAAACCAAAGCCATGGACGCTCAATCGATACAGGTGTAACAATAACGATAACAGCTTGTGCGTTGTCCAATTTCTCTTCAATGCTAGCTAACCAATCTTTTGATGCCTTAATCGCTCCTGGAGAGCTAGTACAAAAGACCTCGATGCCATCAGCAAAAACTTTCCCAATTTCAGTTTGAAGAACTTGAGCAAATTCTCCATCAGAGGAAGCATGACTTATAAAGAGCTTAGGTTTTTTAATTTGGTGTTCTGACATTTCTTCCTTTTTGGTAACCTAACATTCTTTTTTCTGTCTAATGCATCTTTTACTGAATTTTAGGTCAATTTGTGCGGAGATTCAACACAAATTAGATAGGGCATCTTTTTAACCCATCAGAAAAATAATTACAACGGAAGTAAAAAGGGGATGGTAGGCGATGCCACCATACTTTAGTGTTGAGGCAATCATTGCAGTTCGTATTCAATAGTTTCTGCGCTGAAGTCCTGTTCATGCGGCCACATTACCCCACCATACGCAACTTTGACGAGATGGAAATACTGCGCTTCTTTTAGTTCTTGAAAAACACCCTTGTCTAAATACGGGGAGACGTCAAATACGCCTTTTTTGCCATTTGACAACTGTATCCTAAGCTTATGGTTCTCTATAGGCTCTGCTGATATAACTTTTACCATATCACACCTCACTTTAATGGCTCAATTTTGAAAGGCTGTTGGCCTTCGACCGCCAATTTCCAGTCAGCTATCAATTCATCCTTATGTATCTCAATCCATGCCTGAACCATCTTCATCTTTGGTTTTGGAAGGTCACCCTCCAAAACTTCCCCATCGTCAATTGCAATAATTGCCTCATACTCACCATACTGGGCATGGATGTGGGGTCTGTGATGCTTCTTATTATCAAAGAAGAACATCAGGACAATAATACCATAAAACATGGATATTACGGGCATCTTTCCTCCAGCATTGTAATTTTAGTCATACATGACGATACATCCCTTGTCAAGGGAATCTCATCAATAGCCTAAACTCTTCTTATATCTTATAGCACGCTGCCCAATGACCCTTCTTCACTTCCACCAACTCCGGCTCGTGTTCTGTGCAGGATGTATCTGCCTTCGGGCATCTATCATAAAAAGTGCATCCCTTGGGAAGGTTTAAAAGACCTATCACTGCACCGGGGATTGTTTTCAAAAGACCCCTGCCTCCCATTTCCCCTTGTTTTGTAGGGGAGGGGCTTGTCCCCTCCAAAGGGGAGACCACAAGGGTCTCCCCTACGCTCTCCATTGTGGGCAAAGAATTGAGAAGGCCGACTGTATATGGATGCATAGGCTCTCTGAATATACTTTCTGTATCTGTATACTCCACAATCTTGCCCGCATACATCACTGCCACATGGTCAACTGTCTCTGCAACAATGCCCAGGTCATGGGTGATTAAAATCATGGCCATATCAAGCTGTTTTTGCAAACCCTGTATCAATTCCAAAATCTGCGCCTGGATGGTAACATCCAGAGCAGTTGTCGGTTCATCTGCGATTAAAATGTTCGGATTGCACGAAAGCGCCATTGCAATCATAGCCCGTTGACGCATGCCGCCGCTCATCTGATGCGGATAATCTTTAATCCTATTTTCAGGAGAAGGAATACCGACAAGTTTCAGCATCTCTACGGTTTTATCAATAACATCCCTTTTATTCAGATTCTGATGAAGGGAGATGGCCTCTGAAATCTGATTCCCGATGGTAAGCACAGGGTTCAGTGATGTCATTGGTTCCTGGAATATCATGGCTATATCCGCGCCACGTATCTTTTGCATCTCATATTCAGAAAGACTAATAAGGTCTTTGCCATTATATATAACCTTGCCTTCTACAATCCTGCCCGGAAAAGGGATTAATCGCAATATGGAAAGGGCTGTAACGCTCTTCCCACACCCGCTCTCTCCAACAAGGCCGATGGTCTTGCCTTTTTCAAGACTGAAACTCACCCCACGCACAGCCTTTACTTCGCCGGCATCTGTAAAGAAGGAGGTGTGGAGGTTCGTTATTTGGAGTAGGGGGGTTGGCATAGAGTTTTACTGGTGAAATTCAATAACCTCTTTTTCAATGCCCGGATATATGCTGTCTATCTTATCCTGAATCTCTATTGTTTTCTTCAGGACAGCAACTATCCCGCAGTAATGCTTTATATCGTCAAGAGACAGCGCCCTGCCTTTTCTATCTTTGAGCCATTTATGCAGAACCTGATAGCCGCCAATCTGGCATTCCCAGACCTCTGGCGATATGCCCTCAAAATACTGAGTATTGTTTATAAAGAGTTTGCCTTTTTCGTATTTCAGCTTTTCAACTTTATCATTCCCCTTGCCCTGAAATTTTGCGCCCGGGGGAGCAAGTTTTGATGCCTTCAAAAGATGCAACTCAATAAGTTTTTCTCCATAGTCAGCCATTTTTTTAAAGAGCGTATAATCTCTTGTAAAAGGAATCCTCGGAAAGTCTATCTTTAAAAACTCGGCATATTTTGTGCGGTAGATGTTTGAATAAAGGATAGCATAGATATAACAAAAGATTTGCTCAGGCGAAGGCGTTTTTTTAAATTCCTCTGTCAATCTCTCAAGCAATGCAGGAGAGAGATTCGGCTTCTTTGCAGCATACTCTGCCTCCGGCTCAAAAAGCATCATGGTTGTGCCAAAAGAGCGTTTTTTTGGTTTGTCTTTTTCTTTTTGTTGGTAGAGGTAGAGGGGGAAAAGGTAATTTATTTCGGTTGTTTTATTTGAAACAGCACAAGATTCGACAATCGTATTACAAATAAATGTATGATAAAAACCCGCGCTACTTTGCTGTCTGCATGTTAATAATCCCAAATTCTCCTTCATCATGTGCCGCATAATTTCTTTTCTTGAACGCTCTATCAAAGCATCGTGATAAAAAATCCACTGCTCATCAAACGGCCTATAGAGAATTTTAGTTACAGCTTTTTCCCACTCATCATCTTGTATTACGGCTTCCCTTGCATCCTTGAGTTTCCAATTGGCCTTGTCTTTCAGGTCGTATGTCTGCCCAATAATTTCATCTGGTAGTTTTTTGTCCCTGAATTGTCGTATCCTGCGTATCAGCGCATCTCTATCAAAATCAATTACAAAATTGTCCCTTGCGGTAACAATCCCGACGCTGTTTGCCGGAAAAATATCAGTGATTTTATGGTATGCCTCGTATTGCTTTAACAGCCCTTCGTCTCTCGGGATAAAAAGATAGAATCCTGATTTGGGATTGAGCCTCTTCCATTTTGTTGTGGTTAAATCGTGTTTATTGAGCCATTGGTATTTATCTTCCCTCAAGCCCCAAATTTCAGAATGAGAAATTTTCTTTTTGACGCCTTTCTTCTTTATAAATAAAGCTATTGCTACGCCCTGCTGAATATCAAAGACATTTTCATCCTTTGAACCATCAGGGCATTTTTCTTTTTTTAGGCTATTGCCGTGCAGGTCAAGGATGTAAATCTCATCAAAGCTCTGCATCAAAGACTGACGCATACCCCTGAAGGTTGGATTGTCAAGGTAACTGTGATTTGTAATAAATCCCAAAATCCCTTCGCCTGCCGTATCTATTTTCCACTGTGCAAAGCAGATGAATTTCACATAATCATCCTGAAGCCATTTTGGATTTTTCTCGCCAAGGGGCTTGCCGTCAACCTGATAATAAGCCTTGATTTCATTTGAAATCCAATCTCCGATATTGGTTGAATGTCCGGAATACGGCGGATTGCCGAGGATAACCAGAATCGGCTGCTCCTTTTTGATTTTGCCTGCAAGATGAGATTCTTCAGAAAGTGACGCCATGCCGGGAAGCTCTGTCTGCGCAAGCTCTTCCATCTCAAGCGTATTGGTGAGATAGAGTTTGAATCTGTCATCTCCATGCAATCCATAGCCAAGCTCTTCAAGAAGGAAAGACATCTTTAAATGACCAATAGCATAAGGCGCCATCATAAGCTCAAAGGCATAGAAATTTTTGAGGATATGCTCCTTGATAAAACCTGTCTTCTTTCCTTCCCCGTATTTTGAAGTAAATTCTTCCATTGCCAGCTTCGCAGCCTCTGCCAAAAATGTGAGCGTCCCCGCAGCAGGGTCTAACACAGTAACTGACTGATTTGCAAAGCCGTCCTTTTTATTGAAATACTCTTTTAAGATATGATGAAGTGAACGAACGATGTATGAGACCACAGGCTCCGGTGTGTAATATACGCCTCTCTTTTCCCGCGTCTTTGGGTCGTATTCAGCAAGAAATGTCTCATAAAAATGGACAATGGGGTCTTTGCCTTTGTGCTCGTTGAAATACTCATCAAGTATCTTATAAACATTTGTTGTAGCCAGAACATCTGATATGTCATCAATAATCCATTCCATCTGCCGTGGCAGATCGCCCAACGAGACGAATCTGAATACATCCCTTAATATGCCTATTGTCCGGGGAATCTTATCGTATGCGAGTTTTCTGTTAAAACCGTTTTCTGTGCGGGTTCTGGCAGCAAAGAGGCCGTAGGCAATGGTTTGCGAATAAAGGTCTGCAAAGTCCTCCTTTGTCAGCCCGCTTATAAGGTGTTCTTTAAACGCCTTATAAAAACCGAGGATGTTCCCTTTCCCTTTTTTCTCTTCTTCTTCCAACTCCTCTGCAATCACCTCATCCTTTAAAAAGCGAGTCCTCTTTGCAAGCTCTATTGCTAATGCTTTGGCATCATAGACCTTTGGCAAAGAAAAAGAGAAGAATTTTTCCAACAGATTAGAAAAATCTTTCTCTTTCTCAACCGGCGGGGCTGTCTTGAGTTTATGAACTACATACGGCCGCGCAATCTGGGCTTTATCAATCAACAGGCCGTTGCGGTAAAGTCTGAATTCGAAAAAGTTGGTTAATATGAGGTTGGGAAAGGTATGAAGGTAACGTTTTAACTGCTCTGTTTCTTCTATCTGGTCTAAATATTCAACTGTCGGCGCCTTTGCCTCAATATATCCCACTATCTGCTGACCTCCATCCCATATTCTGAAATCAGGATTTCCGGCATCGGTTTTTTTAGGCAGGGTTGTAATGTCTACATTTTCCCTGTTTATTGAGTCAGCATAATTTGTTAAAAGCTCCTCAAGGCATGAATAGTAGCTCTCTTCCCTTGCATCGCCTCTATTTGCAATATCAGATATACGTTTAAGATATGATTTCAGCATAAATAGAAAAATCTATAAACCTTTTGACATTATTTCAGATATATCATCTTGTTTCATTGCGAGATTTGGTCAATATATTCTCTGAATTTCTGGGATATATTCTCTTCTGCAATATCAAGAATACTGGAAGGTTTTTCGGTGAGTTTGGTTTTTTTCATGCCTTATATATTTCTCTTCTATGACCTATAGCCTGAATAACAATCACTTCCTTCTCGACTGTATATATTACTCTCCAGTCACCTATTCTGAACTTAAAGGTTCCGGTTAAACCGCCTGAGAGTGGTTCGGGTATGATGTTGTTAAAATGGTGAGAGAACCAGGAGATTTTGCTTACAATACGCTTTGCTACCGGCTTATCAAGCCTTTGCAGGTCTTTAATTGCATCTTCTGTCCATTCAACCTTAAGCAAACCTTTTCAACACCTCATCGTGAGAGATTCTTTTAGAAGGTCTCTTTAATCTTTGTTCTAATTTTGTCTTGAAATCTTCGCTTAAGTGAAGGCCAGAATCAGGATCGCCAAGTATTTCAAGCAGTTTTTTTTCTATAAGCTGTTCAATATCTTCAACTGTCATATCTTTAACCTGAGTCATAATCATACCTCCTTGTTTATTTATTATATTCCTTTACCACCTGATTTACAATCCTTCTTGCTATCTCAAAGGCAGCAGCAATCCTGATAATCTTTACATCACCAAGCCCTTTAAATTCAAGAAATTTTTCAAGAGGCTGATTTGCCATGCCCTTGAATGAGCCAAATCTATCGAGAATTTCCTTTGCAATATTTTCAGCAGATTTGCCTTTCGTGCCGGTGGATATGAGTATTGCCAGGAGTTCTGCATCTGTTAATGATTCTGCGCCAAGTTCTCTCAATTTCCCGCCGGGGTGAGTCCACTTTGGCTTGGATTGTTGCATAAAAGTCCTCTAAAACGCAAAATTAATCACGCTCAAAAATCACTCGTATGCGGCTCTAAGGAGTGAGCAGCAGAACAGATAGTTTCAGAGCTGCGCCAGATGATCCCCTGCCACCACGGGATAGCTATGGCCAGAGAGCAGTATAATTTGGTTATCCTTGCCCATTTCCCGTAAAAGCTCCACCGCAGATAGCTGGCGACTGGGATCCAATAATATGAGCGGATTATCAAAGATAAACGGTAAGGTAGCTCTGGATGAAAGTGCAGAGAATATGGCCAAATGCATGGAAAGATATATCTGGGCTATGGCGCCTGGACTCAACATGGATGGTGTTATCTTCTTCCCCTTCCCTTTTATATGGAGGAAGACACGGGAATCCTCATCTATGTCCAGTTGTTCATACCTGCCTAAGGATAATCTCTCCATAATCCTCCGGGCCTCCTCACGTATGCGCGGGAAAAGTCTCGCGAAATCCTTTTTCAAAATCTTTTTTATGTCCAGAAATGGGGGATCTGCATCCACTCCGCCTGTAATCACCTCATCGGCTCTCGTATCTCCTGTCTTTATCCCATGGGAACTCAGCTCCGTCTCTATTCGTTCAATCTCCTCTTTAATCTCATAGAGATTGGTGGACATGCCTGCATATCCGGATATCTTTTCATGCAGTTCCTTTCTCCGGGTCTGAAGGGATTGATGCTCATCCTCTATGGTCTTTTTATCCACTCCTTCCAGAACATGCCCCCTCTTCTCTTCCAACCCCCTTCTCATCTCCAACAGCTCACGATAATTTCCATATCCCCTCCGTAGATCCGCGGCATTTTGAGAGGAGGTCTTTTTTAACAGCTCCAGAAAAGGGGCATTCTCTCTTTCATATCTTCGCACAAATTTTCTCATCTCCGCATGCAAGGCCTTCACCCTCTCCTCTTTCTCGCTACGTATTGTATTGACCTGAAGTTCCTTAAATATTGTATACCCCAGCATACCAACCCCCGCAAGGAAGGCCACCCAATAGAGAGGTTGAACCATCGCAGGCAGATTGACGGAAAAGATTATAATGTTTGAAAGGATGGCTATGCCTCCCCCTATTAGGAAGGTCTTATTCTTATAAAGGGGGTTGGATGGTATCCTGGCTAGTTCCTCTTCCTGTATCAACAATTCCTCCTCAAATCGCCTTAATCCATCAGCCCTTTCCTGCTCTCTTTTCTCATAGGCGGAGACTAACTCAGGCACATCCACGGAAAGAACGGCGAAATCCTTCAATTCACCCAACTCCCTTGAGACTGCTTCAAGCCTCTCCTCTACAGCCTTGAAGTCCCTCAGTTTCTTGTTAAGATTATCTATCTTATTCTGGACTTCATCCATCTGGTATTCAAGCTGGGAAAGTTCTTCTCCCTTTTTTAACGCCTCTTTCAGTTCTTTTAACCTCTTTTCATTGAGATGGACATCTCCCTTATCGTTCCATGCTGAAACAGCAGGGGCGCTCTTTGACCCATTATTTGCTTGAGCAGATATGGATAGCAATGCGCCGTATTGAAGGCCGAAGACCTGCTCTATGTCCTCTGTCTCCAATCCCTCGGATTCGGAGCGAAGAAACTCCTTAAGCCAGGCCTCTCCTCTGTCAAGGAGATCAAATCTCTCTGATGAGGGATTGAATTTAAAGACTGCCACCTGACCCTTCAGATAATCCTGCACCACTTTGTATGTCTCTCCATCTCTGGATTTAAAAATCAGGGCAGCCCTGGATGTCTCTGGTTCATCCCAATTAACTAAGCACTTGGAATCTGCATGTTTGATATCAAGGAAAGAAAAGAGGCAGTTGTAGATGGTGGTCTTTCCAGATTCATTTCCGCCTATTACAAGATTTAGCCCTCCCTTCAGGTCTATTTTGGTAGTCCCTGAGAATGGCCCCACACCTTGCATCACTATCTCTACAAGAAGCATATCTCACCATTATCAAAAAATGATAGAAAAGGCAACAATCTACGAAACACCCAAAAATAGACTTTGATTTTTGGGGAAACCGGCAAGTTGGCTGCCAGACGAGGCGGAGGCCATTTTTGTGATGAGCCGTATGTAACCAATACGGTGAAGAGCAAAAATGCGCCGACAACGAAGTATGGCAGGCAAATCGCCGGTTTGTAAAATAGCGAGGTTTTTAATCGCTATTTTACTGGAAACAAGCGAATTACTGGCTCCGCGAGAAGGGTTGTATATGCAAGGCTTCAAGCGAGGCATACTGGGGACGGATTTGAAATCTATCCCCAAGTTGAGCGCAGAAGCCGTAGCAATAACGCAGGGGGTGCCCATTAGAAATCATCCTTTAAACAAGCTGCTTTTATGTCCAACAAACTCAAGATTTGAGCCAGAGCCTGCCCCTGAAAGTTTGTATCAGGGGACAAGGAAAAGCTGGCAGGACAAAGCAGAGCATACTAATTTCCAGTATGTGAGCATTTGGACTGCCGGCTTTGACACAGTATTTGGCCAGAGCCTGCCCCTGAAGGTTTTTATCAGGGGATTGCGTTTGTTCACTCATATCTTTAATCTCGGGTCTATGGAATCCCTAATCCCCTCTCCCAAAAGATTATATGCCAGCACTGTTACAAATATGGCAAGGCCGGGGAACACGGAAATCCACCACGCAATCTCAATATTGTCCTTGCCAATGGTGAGTATATTTCCCCAGCTTGCAGTGGGAGGCTGGACGCCGATACCAAGAAAACTCAATGCTGATTCCACAAGCACAGCCCCGGCAATGCCGAGGACAGCAGAGATAAGGACTGGAGACATGGCATTGGGAAGGATGTGTTTGAATATAATCCTGAAGTCACTCGCACCCAAAGCCCTTGC
>Ga0209519_10000347_pt1 | contig 19494 bp, 20 predicted proteins | sample Rifsed13ft1_FD_184005 | JGI IMG/M metagenome (GOLD analysis project Ga0209519, IMG submission 184005) | Soil microbial communities from Rifle, Colorado, USA - sediment 13ft 1 (version 2) | ecosystem: Environmental > Terrestrial > Deep subsurface > Rock core/Sediment | place: Rifle, Colorado...
CGCCGATCCGATCCAACAGTCGTTCGGCCACCTCGCTCTTGGCGAGGAGGGGAAGCTCCTCGGTGGACCCGTCCGGATCGATGAAGACGACCCGATTGGTCTCGGTCCCGAAACCCGAGCCGGGCTCGGTCACATCGTTGTAGACGAGGAGATCGACCTTCTTCCGTCCTGCCTTTTCCACCGCCCGCTCGATGCCCCCGGTCTCGGCGGCAAAGCCGACTGTGAAGGGCCGGTCGGAACGGGCCACGACGGAGGCGAGGACATCGGGCGTCTCAGCAAGCTCGATCGAGGAGAGCCCGTCGGCGCGGGGGATCTTCGAGCTCGCCGCGGTCACCGGTCTGAAATCGGCGACTGCAGCCGCCATGATCGCTACGTCGGCGTCGGCACCGGACACGGCGCCGAGCATCTCCTCCGCAGTCTCGACCCGGACCACTTTCGCCGCAGGGTGGACGTCGAGGTCGGCGGTGGTGACCAGGGTCACGTCGTAGCCGCGCCTGACGGCGGCTTCGGCGATGGCATGGCCCATTCTCCCCGAGGACCGATTGCCCAGGAAGCGAACCGGGTCGACCGGCTCCCGGGTCCCTCCGGCGGTGACGAGAAGGGCTTTCCCCCGGCCTTCCCCGCCGAGGATGTCATCGGCTGCCGCCACGATGTCCTCTGGCTCGGCGACGCGACCCATGCCGCTATCCCCGCCGGCCAAGGCACCGCTCTCCGGCCCCACGGTGTGATAGCCGAAGCCACTCAGCGTCTCCAGGTTGCGCGCCGTGGCCGGGTGCTCCCACATCTCGGTGTGCATCGCCGGGGCGAGCAGCACAGGGGCGGTGGTTGCGATCACCGTCGAGCTGACCAGGTCCTCGGAGATGCCGTTGGCGATGCGACCCAGCGTGGCCGCGGTGGCGGGTGCGACGATCACGAGATCGGCCCAGCGGGCCAACTCCGTATGGGGTGAGACGAGATCCCCGGCGAAGAGCGATGTGACCGGGCGCTCACCGGTGATGGCGGCGAATGTCTGCGCACCGATGAACTCGAGCGCCGACTCGGTCATCTCGACCCGGACTGTCGCGCCCGACTCGAGTAGACGACGGGCCAGATGCGCCGACTTGTAGGCGGCTACGCCGCCGGTGACGCAGAGGAGGACGCGCCGGCCCTGCAGCATCACTCTTCGCTGGTGTCGACCGAGACCTTGCCTTCGGCGATCTCTTCCATGGCGATCGTGAGTGGCTTACGCGACAACGAATGGACCTGGGGAGGCACGAACTCGCCGAAGCCGACCCCGAGTTGGTGGAAGTAGCCGTTGATCTGGCGGGCCCGGCGGGCGGCGACGACAACGGTCGCGAACCGGTTGCCGATCTGGTCGATGACCTGTTCGATCTTCATGTGATCCTCATGGAAGGGGTGGTGGGACAGGCACAGCGTACCCGATCAGCCGGCTGTAATCAGCCCCATCATGTCGGAGATTGCCTGATCCAGGTTCTCGTTGACCACCACATGATCGAACAGCTCCGGCGCCTCGGCGATCTCGGACTCGGCTATCTGGAGCCTGTCTTCGATGTCCTCCTCCGATGTATCGCCCCGACGTCGCAGCCTGACCTCGAGCTCATCGAGAGACGGGGGGCTGATGAAGAACATCACCGCATCCGGTTTGTGCTCCCTCACTTGGCGTGCTCCCTGGATCTCGATCTCGAGCAGGATGTCCCGGCCTGCGGCGAGCGCCTCGTCGATCGGGGCCGCCGGCGTGCCGTAGAAACGGTTGTTGTAGATCGCCCACTCGAGGAGCTCGTCATTCTCGATCATCTTCTCGAAGTCACGACGCGAGATGAAGTTGTAATGCTGGCCGTGCCTCTCTCCCGGCCGGGGCAGGCGCGTGGTCACCGACACCGAGAACTCGACATCGAGCCTATCGAGCAGCTCCTCGACGATGGTCGACTTCCCCGAGCCCGACGGCCCCGACACCACCAAGAGACGTCCCGCCACTTCAGGAGAACTCGGCTAGGAGCGCCTCTTTCTGCTTGTCGCCCAAACCCCTGATGCGGCGGTTTTCCGCGATGCCGAGCGACTCCATCAAACGCTTGGCCTTGATCTTCCCCGTGCCCGGCATCGAAGCGATCACGCGCTCCACTTTGATCCCGGCCAGGATGTCGTCGTTGCCGGCACGCTCGATCAGTTCGGAGAGACGAAGGGACCCTGTCTTGAGCAGCTCCTTGACTTCGGCACGCACTCTTCTCGCCTCGGCTGCTTTGGCCAATGCCGCTGCTCTCTGTTCATCGGTCAATTGGGGTGGTTGCGCCATGTCCTCATCTCGGTCGACAACCCGACCATAGCCACAAAAAGCCGACCTAAGCGGTCGAAAGCGCCGAGGCGATCTCGTCGACGATCGAGATCGCCGCCGCCACCGGATCCGGCGCCGATGTGATCGGGCGGCCGACGACCAGGAGGTCGGCCCCTGACGTGATCGCAGCACCAGGAGTCGCCACCCTCCTCTGATCCAAGCTCTCCGCTCCGGCAGGGCGGATCCCGGGGGTGACCACGATCAGATCCAAGCCCAGCTCTTTCACCCGAGCCGCCTCGGTAACGGCACACACCACGCCCTCTGCGCCGGCCTTGGCCCCGATTTGCGCCATAGCTGCGACATGGTCACCCAAGGGGCGGTCAACCCCGACGGCGTTGAGGCCATGCTCGTCGAGAGAGGTGAGAACCGTCACGGCCAGGGCGCCTGCCTTGCCCTCCGAGCTGTCGGCCAAAGCCTCCGCTGCGACCCGCACCATCTCCTCTCCACCCGAGGCGTGGACCGTCACCCATCGAGCCCCGAGAGCACCCAATCTCCGCGCCGCTCGAGCCACGGTATTGGGTATGTCGTGGAGTTTGGCGTCGACGAAGACCGGTGAGCCGAGCTCGACCAGCCGGGCGACCACGGACGGTCCCTCGCCCATGAGCAGCTCGAGCCCCACCTTGAATCCGCCCACATGAAGCCGGAGCCGAGTGGCCAGCTCCTCGGCCTCCACCGCGGTGCGGACATCCAGGGCGACGATCAATGGGGTCACCACGGCACCACCCCTCCGACCATACCCAACACCGTTTCCCCTCTTCGCTCGAGCTCGCGCGCCAGTTCCCGGGCGATTCGCTTGCCCGCCCGCGGCTCGGCCAGGTGAACGGTGCCCAATGCCACCGCCGACGCCCCGGCCAGGAGATACTCGATCACGTCGAGCCCGGTCATGACGCCGCCGCACCCGATGATGGGGACGCCGGGGATGGCCTGAGCCACTTCGTAGACGCAGCGAAGCGACATGGCCTTGAGCCCTGGCCCGCTGTAACCGCCAACCCCACCGCTCAGAAGCGGGCGGCGGGTAATCGGGTCCACCCCGAAGCCCAAGGCGGTGTTGGTCAGAGTCACGAATGCCGCTCCGGCCTCGATACAGGCGGCTGCGACGGAGACGAGCTCCTCGGCGTTGGGAGACAGCTTGGCCCCTATCGGAGCATCACAGGCGGAGACGACGGTTTCGATCACCCTCGAGGCCCTGGAGGGGTCGAGTGAGAACATGCGCCCGTCTTCGAGGTTGGGGCAGGACAGATTGACCTCGACCACGGGGACACCCGCGGAAACGAGGCCCTTGGCCACCATTGCGAACTCATCGGGCGTCTCACCCACTGCGGACCCCCATACCGGTACGTCGAGAGTGGGGATCCGGTCCGCCATCATGTCGACCCAGGCTCCGATCCCCGGGTTCTGGATCCCGATGCCGTTGAGCATCCCGGCACCGGCCGGGGCGAGACGCGGGGCGGGCCGGCCCACCCACTCCACCGGGGCCACCGACTTGGCCACTGCCGCCCCGTACGGTGACAGGTCGGCGACGTCTGCCCACTCCCAGACCGAGCCGACCGTGCCCGAGGCGGCGATCAGCGGGCTGCGGAGCTCGATCGGGCCGAGTTTCGCCCTCAGATTGTTCGATGCCATTCCTGGAGGCTCCTCGGGCGGTTGATCGCCCCCGGCCCGGCCCGGAGGCTGCGCGCCACGGCGAGACCGCCCTGGATGGTGGTGACGCAGGGGATGGAGTGGGAGCGGGCCGCAATCCGGATCGTCCTGCCGTCCGAACGTGCTTTCCCGCCGCGCGGAGTGTTGATCACGAGCTGGACCTCGCCGTCTTGCAGACGCTGGCCGATGTCCCTCGGCCCCTCACCCACCTTGTGCACCGGCTCGGCGTCGATGGCGTGATGCCTCAGATACCGGGCGGTGCCATGTGTGGCCACCAGTACGAAGCCCAGCATGGTGAAGGCCTGCGCCACGGCGAGACCCATCGGTTTGTCCCGGTCGGCAAAGGAGAGAAAGACCCTTCCCCGGGTGGGCAGGATGTGTCCCGCGGCGAGCAGAGCCTTGGCAAAGGCGACTCCGACGTCCTCGCCTATCCCCATCACCTCACCGGTGGCCCGCATCTCCGGCCCCAGCACCGAGTCCTCTTCGGGGAAACGGTCCCAGGGGAGGACGGCGTTCTTGACCGCAACGAAGGAGGGGCGTTGACTCGGCAGCGGCACCATCCCCTCCCGGCGCAGCTCCTCGATGGAGGTGCCCATCATCACCCGGGCCGCGATGCGGGCAAGGGGGACGGCGGTCGCCTTGGAGATGAACGGGACCGTTCTCGAGCCGCGTGGGTTCGCCTCCAACACGTAGACATCGTCGCCCTTCACCGCGAACTGGAGGTTGATGAGCCCTCTCACTTCGAGGGCGTGGGCCAACTCGAGAGTGGCGCGCAGTATCTCCTTGTGCGCCTCGTCGGAGGTGGTGGGGGGTGGAGTCACACAGTCGGAGTCACCGGAGTGGACACCGGCCTCTTCCACGTGCTCCATGACACCCCCGAGGAGCAGCTCGGATCCGTCGTACACGGCGTCGACGTCGATCTCCACGGCGCCTTCGAGGAAGCGGTCGATGAGGATGGGAGAGCCGGTCAGCTCCGGGTCCTCCTCCCCATACATCTCGCGCACGTAGTCGGCCAGCTCCTCGACGCTGTACACCACTCGCATTTTCCGCCCGCCGAGGACGAACGATGGCCGGACCATCACCGGGAGCCCGATCTGGTCGACGACGTCCTCGGCTTCACGGGCCGAAGTCGCCGTGCCCGCCGGTGGCTGTCGAAGGCCCAGGCTGCGGCAGAGCTCGGCGAATTGCTCCCGATCCTCGGCAAGGGCGATCGAGGCCGGGGAGGTGCCGGCTATCGGCACACCGGTGTCGTGAAGCGCCTGTGCCAGGTTGAGCGGGGTCTGCCCACCGAGCTGCACCACGACACCCTCCGGTTGCTCGGCTTCGATCACGTCGAGGACGTCCTCGATGGTGAGCGGCTCGAAGTAGAGGCGATCGGAGGTGTCGTAGTCGGTGGAGACGGTCTCGGGGTTGCAGTTGACCATCACCGTCTCGTAGCCGGCATCGCGCAGCGCGAAGGAGGCGTGGACACAGCAGTAGTCGAACTCGATCCCCTGGCCGATGCGATTCGGGCCCGACCCGAGGACGACCACCCTGGGGCGGACCGCCGGCGGCACTTCGGATTCCTCTTCAAAAGTCCCGTACATGTACGGGGTGAATGCCTCGAACTCGGCGGCACAGGTGTCGACGGTCTTGTAGACCCGTCTCACACCGAGCCGGCGCCGCTCCTCTCGAACCTCGGATTCGGCCTGGTGCCAGAGGTGCGCGAGCTGGCGGTCGGAGAAGCCGAGCCGTTTCGCCTCGACGAGCAGGTCCGGGCCGCCCGGCCCGGCGCCCTCGCACCGGGAGCGCATCTCCACGATCTCCGCCATCTGGTCGACGAACCAGGGGTCGATGTCACTGAGGGTGGCGACCTCCTCGACTCCCCAGCCGCGTCGCAAACCCTCCCCCACTGCGAAGATGCGGTTCGGCGTGGGAACGGCGATGGCCACCCGCAACTCCTCGTCTCCCATCGCAAGCAGGCTCTGCTCTCCGGGGTCGGCGTTGAGGCCGGAGCGCCCGTTCTCCATGCTGCGCAGAGCTTTCTGCAGGGCCTCGGGGAAAGTTCGCCCGATGGACATGGCCTCGCCCACGCTGCGCATCGATGTGGTGAGCCGGGGCGAGGCGGAGGGGAACTTGGCGAAATCGAACCGGGGCACCTTGACCACGACGTAGTCGAGGGCCGGCTCGAACGAGGCCGGGGTGGCTCCGGTGATGTCGTTGGCGATCTCGTCCAGCGTGTAGCCGACGGCGAGCAGGGCGGCGATCTTGGCGATGGGGAAACCGGTGGCCTTGGAGGCCAGGGCCGAGGAGCGGCTCACCCTCGGGTTCATCTCGATGACGAGCCGCCGGCCGGTCTTGGGGTCGACCGCGAACTGGACGTTGGAGCCCCCGGTCTCCACCCCGATCGCCCTCAGCACCGCGATCCCGTCGTCACGCATCTCCTGGTACTCGCGATCGGAGAGGGTCTGGATCGGGGCCACGGTGATCGAGTCGCCGGTGTGAACCCCCATCGGGTCCAGGTTCTCGATGGAGCAGACGATCACTGCGTTGTCGTGGTGGTCGCGCATCACCTCCAGCTCGAATTCCTTCCAGCCCCGCACCGACTCCTCGACCAGGATCTCTGACACCGGGGAGGCGGTCAGACCATTGCGGGCGACATCGATCAGCTCCTCCTCGTCGGAGGCGATGCCGGTCCCGCCCCCTCCGAGGATGAACGAGGGACGAACCATGACGGGGAAGCCGATCTCGTGGGCGATCTTCACCGCCTCGGTCATGGATCGGGCATAACCGGCCCGGGGAACCTCGAGCCCGACGCTCTCCATGGTCTCCTTGAACTTGCCCCGATCCTCGGCCCGCTCGATCACCTCGAGGCCGGCACCGATCATCTCGACACCGTGACGCTCCAGCACCCCGTGACGGGCCAGCTCTGCGGCCACGTTGAGCGCGGTCTGGCCTCCGAGGGTGGGAAGCAGGGCGTCAGGCTGCTCCCGGGCGATGATCTCGGTCACGACCTCCGGGGTGATCGGCTCGATATAGGTGGCGTCGGCGAACTCGGGATCGGTCATGATCGTCGCCGGGTTCGAGTTCACCAGGATCACCCGATAGCCCTCGGCTTTCAGCACTTTTGCCGCCTGCGTACCCGAGTAGTCGAACTCACAGCCCTGACCGATGACGATCGGTCCCGAACCGATGAGGAGGATCGACCTGATATCGCGTCTTCCTGGCATCAGCCGGCCCCGCCGATCATCTCAGTGAACCGGTCGAAGAGACCGCGAGCGTCACGTGGCCCCGGGGCCGACTCCGGGTGGTACTGCACCGAGAACGCGGCCACTTCGGCCAGCTCCATCCCCTCCAAAGTCCCGTCGTTGAGATTCTGATGGGTGGGGACCACAGGCCCGAACCGGGTGTCGACGGTCCCGGGGAGCAACTCGGGGCCGACGAGGCCCGACCGCTCTGGAGCCTCGTCACCGGTCAACGACCACAGGTCGACCGCAAAACCGTGATTCTGGGCGGTGATCTCGATCCTGCCATCGGCAAGCCGGCGCACCGGGTGGTTGCCACCGTGATGCCCGAACGGGAGCTTGTAGGTAGTTGCGCCCACCGCCAGGCCGAGTACCTGATGCCCGAGACAGATCCCGAACAGCGGGATCCTTCCCAGGAGACCACGGAGGGTCTCCGTAGTCGTGGTCAGCGGCTCGGGATCGCCAGGCCCGTTGGAGACGAACACCCCGTCGGGGTCGAGATCGAGAACCTCTCCGGCGTCGATCCCGCACGGCACCACCTCCACGTCGAAGCCACGTCCGGTGAGGTGCGACAGGATGTCCCGTTTCATGCCGAGGTCTATCGCCACCACCCGCCCTTTCCGCTCCCCGTTCGCCTCGAGCGTGTAAGGGTGGGGGGTGCTCACCCCCGAGGCCAGGTCGAGGCCGACCATCGAGGGAGCTGAGGCCGCCAACTCCTTGAGCTCGGACTCCTCGACATCCACCCCTACCGCGACAGGCATCGCCCCCCGGTCCCTGAGGTGCCGGGTGAGTCGTCGGGTGTCGACGTCGGCAATGGCCACCACTCCGTGCTCGCGCAGGTAGTCGCCGATCGATCCCTGGGATCTCCAGTTGGAGTCTCTTCTCGCCATGCTGCGGACGACGAAACCCGAGACCGCAGGGTGCGTGGATTGCTCGTCGCCTTCGAACACGCCGTAGTTGCCGACGTGGGCTGTGGTCATGACCACCACCTGGCCGGCGTAGGAGGGATCGGTGAGGATCTCCTGGTACCCGGTCATCGAGGTGTTGAACACGGCCTCGCCCGTGGTGACACCTCCGGCACCGACCGAATGCCCCCGGAACGTCTCCCCGTCGGCGGTGCACAGGATCGCCTGCTGACCGATGCTCATCCCGAACCGTCCTCGTGGGAGATCCGACCCTCGTAGATCGTTGTCATCACCTTTCCAGTCAACTCCAGACCCCGGAACGGGCTGTTCTGAGACTTCGATGCAAACGCACCCGGCGTCCAACGCCGCTCCGGGGCGAACAACACGAGATTGGCAGGTGAGCCAGGTTCGACCGCAATCCCCTGTCGGTCGAGCCCGGCTATCCGAGCGGGGGCCACGCTCATCCGATCGAAGAAGAGGGCCTGGTCGCGGCCCAGGGCCGAACAAACGACGGCGGCGGATGTCTCCAAGCCGATCACACCCCGGGGAGCTTCCTCGAAGGGCACATCCTTCTCGGCCGTGGCATGGGGGGCGTGGTCGGTGGCCACGGCGTCGATGAGGCCGCTCGCGAGCGCCTCGGCCAACGCCTCCCGATCCTCGGCATCGCGCAACGGGGGGTACATCTTGAGATTGGGATCGAGACTCTCCAATGCCGACTCCTCCAGTGCCAGATGATGCGGGGTCACCTCGGCGGTCACTTTCACTCCCCGCTCCCGGGCCTGGCGGATCAACCCGACCACGTTGGCGGTCGACACATGCTGGACATGGATTCGGGATCCGGTGGCATTGGCCAGTTCCAGGTCCCGGGCCACGATCACGTCCTCGGCAACGCCAGGCAGGCCCTCGATCCCGTGCCGGGCCGCGGTGACGCCGTCGTGGAGATGGCCGTTGCCGGCCAGTGAGCGATCCTCGGCGTGGTCGGCGACGACGGCGCCGGGCAGATCGCCCAGATACATCATTATCCTCCGCAGCAACCCCGCATCGGGCACGGCATCGCCATCGTCGCTGAAGATCCTGACTCCCGCCGTATACATGGAGTCGAAGTCGGCCATCTCCGTGCCGGCACGGTCCCGGGTCAGGCATCCGGCTGCGCGGAGATCCAGCGTGCCGATCGCCGTCGCCCTCTCCATGACCGCCCGGGCCCGCTCCCCACCGTCGATCGGGGGCTGGGTGTTGGGCATTGCCACGACCGCGGTGTACCCACCCGCGGCCGCGGCCCGCGATCCCGTCTCGATGTCTTCCTTCCAGGTCTGTCCCGGGTCGCGGAAATGGACGTGGAGATCGACCAGACCCGGCCCGAGCCAGGCGCCGTCGGCGTCGATGACTCTGGCTCCGTTGACCGCGGGCTCCTCTCCGACGGTCTGGATCGTGTCGCCTTCGATGACGACCGTGGACTGCTCGATCCGATCCGAACGGAGAACACGGGCGTTGCGAATGACGATCATCGTCGCTCCCCCAGCGCCAGAGAGAGGACAGCCATCCGCACCGGGACGCCGTTGGCCACCTGCTCCAGGATGAGGGAGCGCTCTCCCTCTGCGACGCCGCCATCGATCTCGAGACCCCGATTGATCGGGCCCGGGTGCATGATCACCGATGTCGGTTTGAGCATGGAGAGCCGCTCCTCGTTCATCCCGTAGCGACGGGCATAGCCGCCCTCGGACGGAATCCCCGCCGACGAGCCCCGCTCCTTCTGGATCCGGAGCAGGTAGATCACATCCATGTCTCCGAGCTCGGAGTCGAGGTCGGTGGACTTCCGCACACCCCAGGGGTCGACCGCCGGGAAGAAGGGCGTGGGACCGACCAGGGTCAACTCGACCCCGAGGGTGGGCAGAGCGGCGAGATGTCCCCGGGCGACGCGGCTGTTGCCCACATCGCCGACGATGGCCACGCGCAGCCCGTCGAGGTGCCCGAAACGCTGCCGGAGGGTGAGGGCATCGATGAGAGTCTGGGTCGGATGCTCTCGCTTTCCCACCCCTGCGTTGACCACCGGGCGACCCGACCAGGCGGCGGTGAGCTCGGCGGCGTCGGCCAGCCAATGCCGGATGACGAAGACGTCGGTTCCCATCGCGGTCAGTGTGAGGATGGTGTCCCGGAACGACTCGTCCTTGGCAGTGGACGACTTCGGCGCGTCGAAGCTCATCACGTGCGCACCGAGATGGTGGGCCGCCTTCTCGAAGGAGAGCCTGGTCCGGGTCGATGGCTCGAAGAAGACCGTGGTGACGGTGCCACCCGCCCCGCCCCGATGGATGACCGATCCCCCGACGAAACTCTGGGCGAAGTCGAGGAGCTCTTCGAGCTCCGCCCGGCTCGCCCCACGGAGGGTGAGGAGCCCGCTCATACCGCCCCGGTCCTCTCCACCCAGACACCTTCCTCGGCGTCGGTTGGCGGGATTCGGACCCGAACCACCTCCTCGTGACTGGTGGGGAGGTTCTTGCCGACGTAGTCGGCCCGGATCGGGAGCTCACGATGCCCACGATCGACCAACACCGCCAGCTCGGTTTGCCGCGCCCGGCCCAGGTCGGAGAGGGCGTCGAGGGCGGCGCGGACGGTGCGCCCGGTATAGAGGACGTCGTCGACCACGATGACACTGCGGTCGGATATGTCGGTGGGGATGGAGGTGATCCCAGAGCCGTTCACCGGGCGCAGGTCCCTGTCGTCCCGGTACTGGCCGATGTCGAGCTCGCCGACGGGGACGGCGACATCCTCGAAATCGGCGATCAGCTCACCGAGGACACGGGCGAGATGCACTCCGCGGGTGTGGATTCCCACTATGACCACGGATTCGGCCCCGCGATGCCGCTCGAGGATCTCGTGGGCGATGCGGCGGACGGCCCGGCTTATGTCCTCGCCGTTCATCACCTGAGGCATCGGAAGGTCTCCGACACCGATGGGATCGACCCCATCTCGCTCCTTCCCGGCCTCACCGGACCGTGTTTAAAGGTGAGCCGACCTTAGCCGGAGCATGACTCGAACCCAACCACGGGCGGCCATGGCGGCTTCAAGGCCTGGTCGACCGGGCCAGGGAGGCGAGCACGCCGTTGACGAAGGCGCCCGACCGTTCCGTTGAGTAGGTCTTGGCCAGACGCCCCGCCTCGGACACCACCACGGCGGTCGGAGTCTCGCTGTGGCGCAACTCGTAGAGACCGAGCCGGAGTATGGAGCGATCGATCACCGGCATCCGGGCCACGCTCCAGTGCTCGGAGGCGATCTCGATCTCGTGGTCCAGGTCCTCCCTGTTCTCGAGGACGCCACGAACCAGCGAGCCCACCCGCCCGGTCAGCCCCTCGACCTCGGAGGTGTCACCGCCGACCTCCACTTGGTAGAGCGTCTCCAGGACTTGGTCCCTCGGCTCGTCACTGCTCATACCCGGGTCAGGTACTCCCCCGAGCGGGTGTCGACCTTGACCCGATCACCCTGCTCTACGAAGAGAGGCACCTGGATCTGGATCCCGGTCTGCAGGGTGACCGGCTTGGTGGCGCCGGTTCTGGTGTCGCCTTTGACCGCCGGCTCGGCGTAGGTCACTTCCAACTCCACCGCGGCGGGCAATTCGACGGAGATGGGTGTGCCTTTGTACATGGACAGGCTCGCAGTCATTCCTTCAACCAGGTACCCGGCAGCATCACCCACGTCGTCGTCGCTCAGGGCCAGCTGACCGAAGTCATCCAGGTTCATGAAGTGGAACCCGAGGTCGTCGCGGTACAGGAACTGATGATCCCGGCGATCGATGATCGCCTGATCGACGTTCTCGTCGGCGCGGAAGGTCCGATCCAGGACCTGACCGGTCTCCAAGTTCTTGAGCTTCATGCGCACGAACGCCTTGCCCTTACCCGGTTTCACGTGCTGGTACTCCACGATGGCGAAGAGCCCGTCGCTCAGTTGCAGGGCCATACCCGGCTTGACGTCATTGGTGCTGATCATGTTGGGTCGCAGTGTGGTTGGAGGAGGAAGGGACGATAAACCGGTCAGAGCCCGGCGGCGTCGAGCCCGATCTCGAGATCCTCGGCATCGACATGCTCGACCACTGGATCGCCGACGGCGCGGACGAGGACCATCCGCATACCCGACGAGTCGCGCTTCTTGTCGTGTCGGAGGAGATCCTCGACCCGTGCCCGCTCCAGCCCTTCGACCCGTGTCGGCAAACCGAGACCGGCGATGGCCTCGACCAGACGATCCATCCCGGGAAAGCGGAGACGGTGCTCGGAGATCCTCCCGGCCGCGACCATGCCGACGGCTACGGACTCCCCGTGTGACAGCGGCGAGGCGTACTCGATGGCGTGGCCGATGGTGTGACCGAAGTTGAGGATCGCCCGAAGCCCGGACTCGCGTTCGTCTTCGCCGACCACCCGAGCCTTCACCTCCGCTGCTCGAGTCACGACATCTTGCAGATCCGCTCCCTCGCCCTCCCGGGCGAGCAGGTCGAAGAGATCGGTATCACCGACCAGGCCGGTCTTCAGCGCTTCGGCGAGCCCCTCCCGGCGCAGCGAGGTCGGGAGCCCCTCCAGGGTCCCTACGTCGACGATGACTCTGGTCGGGTGCCAGAACACACCGACCAGGTTCTTCCCCGCCAGGTTCACGCCCGTCTTGCCCCCGATAGAGGCGTCGACCGCGGCCAGCAGTGTGGTGGGAACATGCACTACCTCCACCCCGCGCAGCCAGGTGCCGGCGACGAAACCGGCCAGGTCGGACACCGACCCCCCACCCACCCCGACGACCGTGTCATGGCGGCCGAGACCGAACCTGGCCAGCGCCTCGTACACCGATTCGGCCACGACGAGGGTCTTCGCTTCTTCTCGGTCGGGAAGCCCGATCACCTCGACCTGGACCTCCTCCTCACGTATCCGTCCTGCCACTTCCAGGGCGACGTGGGTGGCTCCCGGCTGGGTCAGGATCGCCACCCGTTGCCGGTCGGAGCGCGGCGGGAGAATCACGTCGGGTAGCCCGCGTCCCACCACCATCTCGGTGGCCCCGGCCACGGTCAGCGAAGCCAAAGCTCCTCGATCCTCATCGCCACCTCTTTCACCGACAACTCGGACGTGTCGAGCGCGTAGTCTGCCGCGTTGTCATAGGCCGCCGTGCGCGCCTCGAGCAACTGGGCGATCCGGGCGCCCCGGTCGGGATGGTGGTCGAGCATCGGGCGGCCTTCGCCCCCCTCGGCCAGCCGGGCGGCGAGCACTTCCGGCCGTGCTCTCAGCCAGACCACGGTGCCAGTGGTCCTCATCCGGTACCGATTGGAAGGATCGAGCACTGCCCCGCCCCCAGTGGAGACGATTGCCCGGGTGCCGGCGACGCGTCCGATGGTGGCAGTCTCCATCTCACGAAAAGCCCTCTCCCCCGAGTCGGCCCACAACTTCGGGATGGAAGACCCCAGATCGGCCACGATTTCCTGGTCGATGTCGACGAAGGGCACCCCGAGGTGCTGCGCCGCCAACGCCCCAGCGCTGCTCTTCCCCGAGCCCATCATCCCGACCAACCACAATGTCATCTGCCCGGCCGGTTGGAGAGCCCCGACCGGTATCGATCGACGGCGGCCACGAACTCGTCAACGGTGTCGCCTCCGAATTTCCTCTGGAACTCCGCGGCGAGGACCCACGCCACCATCTGCTCGCCGACCACACCGGCGGCGGGCACCGCACACACGTCGGAGCGTTCCCTGACCGCGTCTGCCGGCTCCCCGGTGGACATGTCGACCGTGCGTAGCGGGCGCATCAGCGTCGAAATCGGCTTCATCGCCCCCCGAACCCGAATCGTCTCCCCGTTGCTCATCCCACCCTCGGTGCCGCCGGCGCGATTCGTCGGTCGTTGCAGACTGCCATCCTCGAGCAGGATCTCGTCATGGGATTTCGATCCGGGTAAGGCGGCGGTGGCGAAGCCATCGCCGATCTCGACACCTTTGATCGCAGGTATCGACATGATGGCAGCGGCGAGCAATGCGTCGAGTCTGCGGTCGTAGTGCACGTGCGAACCGATTCCGGGTGGGACCCCGAATCCCAGTACCTCGAACACGCCGCCCAAGGTGTCCCGCTGCGTCTTTGCGTCCTCGATCGCGGCAATCATCGCCGTCTGGGCGGCAGCGTCGAGGCAGCGGACGGGACTGTCGTCGATCCTGTCCTGGTCGTCAGGCCCCGGCGTCGGCGCCTCGCTGGTGGCGGGCCCGATGGCAACCACATGGCTCAGCACTCGTGCCCCGGCCGTGGCGAGGAAGGTCTTGGCCAGGATCCCGGCGACGGTGCGCGCCGCGGTCTCCCGGGCCGAGGCGCGCTCCAGGATGTCCCTGGCGTCGTCTGTCCCGTATTTGAGCATGCCCGACAGGTCGGCATGGCCGGGGCGGGGACGTGTGACCTGCTTTCTCGAAACGGCCGGCTCGGGGCTCATCTCCTCGGACCACCTCGGCCACTCGGTGTTGCGGATGAGAACGGCGACCGGCGAGCCCAGGGTGGAGCCGTGCCTGATCCCGCCCATGATCTCCACTTCATCCCGCTCGATCGTCATGCGCTTTCCCCGGCCATAGCCCATCCGGCGCCGAGCCAGCTCGTCGCCGATCTGCACGGCCGAGACCGGGAGACCGCGGGGAAGTCCCTCCACAATTGTCACCAGGCCGGGGCCGTGCGACTCGCCGGCGGTCATGAAGCGGAGCATGGCTTGATGCTACGTCGGGATCGGGAAAGCTCCGAGCCCGGCCAGGACGATGGCTACCCACGAGCCGGCGATCATGGCCGGGCCATAGGGCAGCTCTTTCCTCATCGCGTCGCGAATCGACGTGTCGGGCCCCCCGTGCCGCCTCTCTCTCGCATGAGTCATCAACCCAGCCACTAGAACGCCGATGGAGATGACCCCGCCGAAGAAGGCGGTCAGGAACACGCTCCAGCCCAGCGCTCCCCAGGAGATGTACGTGGTGAATACCCCGAGCTGGACCGACAGCTTGACATCGCCATACCCGAAGCCGCGGCCCTTCACCATGAGAAAGATCAGGTTGGTGGCGGCAAAGTAGGCGATGCCACCGAGCAGCCCACGGAGGAGGGCTTGAACGGTCCCGTCGGCGAGAGCGGCAACTGCGAGCAGACCCACCAACAGAAGTGTTCCCCGAAGGTTGAGCCGGTCGACTATCCGGAAGGCGTCGACATCGGTGACGGCGAGGGCGAGGGACAGGCAGAGGAAGCCGAGAAAGGGCAACAACGCCCATCGCGTACCGACGGTGTTGGCAAAGCCCAGACCGAGGGCCACGCCGATCGGCACCAGGAAGAGCTCTCTGCCGAGATGTCTTCCACATTCCGGGCAGCGGAACCGCTGCCATCCCCGGCTGAAAGCACATCGGGGGCAACTTCCCGCCAAGGGGCGGAGGGGAGCGTCGGCCAGTGCCTGCACCGCCAGGTCATGGGCCAGCAGGGCTCCGAGAAAGCCGAATGCTCCGGCGAGAATTTGGATCACCGTCGCAGCAAGCTAGTGCTCTGCTCGTGAGTTCCCGATCCGGGATTTCGATCCGCGGTGGTCGTCGAGGCGACCGGGCGGATCAGTCTTCGTCGATTTCTTTGAGGACGGATCCCATGCGCCGTCTGCGAAGAAGGCCGTGCCCTTCTTCCTCGACATCGGCCTGGCCGTTGGCGTCGAGTTGGGAGAACACCTTCTCCAGGAAGGCTTCGGTGTCTTCCTCGACGACTCCCGACTCGATGTCCTCATGCAAAGACGGCGGCTGCTGATCCACAGCCTGGTCCTGGGTCTCGGGCTCGGTTTCCCCGATTGCGGCGTAGGGACTCTCCTCTGTGCCGGCGGCACTGTCCTCGGCCGCCTCGGCGGTGGCGTCGTCGCCTTGGGCGAAGACGCTCTCCGACCGGACCGACCTGACGAAGTGGCCGAAACGGCTCTCTTTGCCTTCGTCCTCTTCGTCGGTGGCCTCAGCCGACTGTTCGGCGGCTGGTTGCGCGACCCGCTCCTCTGGGGCAGACGAGACCGTGTCCGCCGGGGATGCCTGCTCCTCGGGCTCGGGCTCGACCCACCACGACTGGTCCGGGCCGACCCTCTCGTCGGTGAATTTCGGCACCACCGCGGCCGGCTGCGCCACCTCGTCCTCGACCCAATGGTCGCTGAGGACCAACAACTGGCGCTCCGTCAGCTCTGCGGCAACCTTGGCGATCCAGAACTCGGTGGTCCCCAGACGCTCGGCGATCATCGAGACGGAGGCTCCCGAGCCCAACTCGCAGAGGAGTCGCCACGCCTCACGGTTGAGCTTGATCTCCTCCTGGTCGCCGGCCTCGCGGTTCATCTTGATGCTGGCGTCGAGGTCGGCGATCACTTCATGGACGCTCTCCCACTCCATGGCTCGACGACGGGCGTCGTCGAGGGCGGCCTCCAGTTCGAATGGCCGCGGGCTGCCATAGGGGGAAGCTGCTCCCTCGGTGACTTCGAAGGTGGCTCCCTTGTCGGTCAGGTGATAGAGACTCTCGACCGTTATCTCGCGGAGGAGGTCGATGATCGCGGTTTCGCGATCCGTCAACTCGGTGAAGCTCGACTCGCCGACGGCGACCTTGCGCAGGAAGCCATCGTCCACATAGCCCGAGTTGACCAGGTGCTTGTGGAGATCACGGTCCTCGGCGGTGGTGGCGAGGGAGATGCCCTTCTTGCCCACGTAGACGCGACCACGGATGTCCTCGCCGCGAACCTCGACCGACCCACGCTGATCGGACCGCATCAACAGGCGCAACACCTCGTCCAATGGGACGAATCCCAGGTTTCCTGAAAGAGTCACGTCAGAACACTCCTTGCCTACGACTCCACGATCTCAGATCGGCGGTTGCCTGGTGCCGCTTTAGTGCTTTCTGGCTGCCTGCATCATGACTTCGATCGGGGCAGGGCGCCCCGTCCACCATTCGAATGACGCAGCCGCCTGCAGCACCAGGAATTCGATCCCGTCCATCACCGGCATCGCCGACTCTTCGGCCGCGGTTTGGGCCGGTGTCGGCCCGTCGCCATAGACGAGATCGATCAGCCCGGAGGCTGGGCGCAGCACCTCTGCGGGCAAGGACTCTCCCCTCATGCCGAGCGGCGTGGCGTTCACCAGCAGCGCCCCGGTAACGCCGGTGCCGAAACGGACCAACCCGGCTTCGGCACCGACCCGGTCCAGCATGGACGCTGCTCGCTCGAGATTGCGAGAAGACAGGTAGACCACACGGCCGGCAGAACCCACCAGCGCGGCCGAAGCCGCACCGCCGGAGCCGAGGATGAGGATCGGGGCCGAAGACTCGAATCGGCTGTCGGAGACGGCGGCACGCACCGCGATCACATCGGTGCTGTGACCTTCGATCGCTCCTACACCGGGGCGCATGGTGTTCACGGATCCACTTGTCGCCGCCTCAGGAGTGAGCAAGTCGGACAAGCGGGCTGCCTCCTCCTTCAACGGCATGGTCACGTTGATCCCCTGCAGTGACCCCGCCCTCATCTCGGCCACCGCACGGCCCAACTCCTCCGGCCCGGCCCGTCTCGCTTCGTAGTGCCCCTCTATGCCCAGGTGCAACATGGCGCCGTTGTGAATCGCCGGTGAGCGGGAATGATCTATCGGGTCGCCGAGGACGGCGAGTTGGAGAGTGTCCTCCATCCACGTAAGTGTGCCACCCTCCTCGATGGTGGTCTAAGGCAGGACGCCGTCTTCCCGGGCCTGGGCGACGTTGGCGTTGTGCTCCTCGAGAGTCGCGGCAAAGGCGTGATGCCCCTCCAGGTCCGACAGGACGTAGAAGAGGAACTCGGTCTGCTCCGGAGCGGCGGCTGTCTCGAGCGAGGCCCGACCCGGGGACGCGATCGGGGTAGGAGGCAGTCCGTTGACCAGGTAGGTGTTGTAAGGGGAGTCCACCTCGTTGTTGAACAGCGACGCATCCCGGGTGCCCAAGGCGTAGAGCACGGTGGCGTCGATGTCGAGTTTCATCCCCAACCCGAGACGGTTGTGGATCACGCTGGATACGGTGGGCCGCTCCTCGTCGAGGAGGACCTCGGTCTCGATCAGTGAGGCAATGATCAGACCGTCGTATACGGACATTCCGGCTTCCTCCACCCCGGACCAATCGATGCTCCCCACCCGCTGCTCCATGGTCGAGGCGAGACGTTGCAGGATGTCGGCGGGCTCGGCGGAAGCGGTGAACTCGTAGGTGTCGGGGAACAGGAGCCCCTCCCAGTCGGAAAGCACCGGGTCTGCAGGGATCTCGCGGAGCGAAGTGTCCACCTCGCCGTTGACCAGGGACGCCTCGAACTCCGAATACGGTTTCCCCGAAGCCTCTGCCAGCCTGGTCAAGATCTCGGTCACACGCAGGCCTTCGATAACGGTGACCCGGTAGACGTCGGCAACCGGGCCGACCACCAGCACGGCCACGACCTCGGCGGGGTCCATGAGGGTCTGCAACGCATACGTGCCCGCCTGGAGCCGGGCAGCAGCCTCGTTGTTGCGGACCGCCACCTCGAATTCGAGCGCCGAGCGAACGACACCTTGGGCGGCGAGGATCGCGGCGATGTCCTCGGCCGTCGACCCCGAAGGGATCTCGACGCTCACGTCCTGGCCGGGCACCACCGAGACCGGGCCCGAGGGGGTGTCGTCGGGGCCGAAGGTCGACCCGACCAACCGGCCCAGATAGGAACCTCCGCCGACCACGGCGATCCCACCCAGGGCCACGATGGCGACAACTACGACGATCTTGCCCGCGCGCACCCAAGGGGAGGAAGGTTCCGGCACCGGTTCGTAGGTCATCGATTGCTGTCCAGATAATCCTGAAGGATGATTGCGGCGGCCACCTTGTCCACGCTCTCCCGGCGCTTTCGGCGCTTCATCCCCGATTCGAGTAAGGCGGTCTCTGCGATCCGGGTCGTGTACCGCTCGTCTCGCAGGACCACATCGACGCCGGTCGCCATGGCGAGCTCATCTGCTAGTTCCCTGGCTTCGGAGGCGGAAATCCCTTCATCCCCACCCAACCCGGTGGGGAGGCCGACGACGATGGTACCGACATCCTGCTCTTTCACGAGCCTGATCACCTCGTCGACAATCGAGGACCTGGGCACGACAGCCAGGGGGTTCGCGGTCAAGCCGAGGGTGTCGGAGAGGGCCAGACCGACCCGCTTCGCCCCGTAGTCGATGCCGAGCGAGCGGCTCACAGACTCCCGAGCACGGCTTCGGCGCCTTCCCGGGCCAGGGCAAGGGCGGCTTCGAGCTTCTCACCGTGAGGACCGCCGGCCTGGGCCAATTCCGGGTCCCGGGAGCCGCCACCGCCGCCGAAACCGCGCAGGACGCGGCGCCCGAGGTCCCCCCGGAATTGACCGAGGCGGAATTGGCCGGGAAATACGGCAAAGAGGTGTGGGATATCAC
>Ga0209519_10000361_pt1 | contig 19110 bp, 18 predicted proteins | sample Rifsed13ft1_FD_184005 | JGI IMG/M metagenome (GOLD analysis project Ga0209519, IMG submission 184005) | Soil microbial communities from Rifle, Colorado, USA - sediment 13ft 1 (version 2) | ecosystem: Environmental > Terrestrial > Deep subsurface > Rock core/Sediment | place: Rifle, Colorado...
AGGCTAGTGAGGCATTTAAGCGCACAGACAAGATATCTCCAGGTGTAAAGATGGCTATGCAGCTTGGTCTCGATCCTACCATGTACATCGGGCCAGGTGCCGTAGGTGCTTTAGGCAAAGGATTGGCAAAGGTTGCGCCTAAGCTTGGAGCCAGGGCCGCACCTAAGCTCACTAGTGCTGCTGTTAGATTGTTTGGCACAGGAGGCACAAAGGCCACATCTAGAACAGCTAGAGTTGGGGGTGGCCTTCTTGAAGGAACAGGGAAGTACACACCTGTAGTTGCCATTGGTGCTGGTGTTGGAACAGAAATTTCAAGCAAGACAGACAATCCATATGACGACCTTGTTGGACAGTTTGGTGGAGGTATGCTCGCCCAAGGCGCTGTTACATTCAAGTCTGGAGCCAAGGCTAGAAACCGAGCCAGGATCATCAGTGACTCACAGGGAGATGTTTTTGAGTCCAAGTTGAGAATCGCTGTTGAGGAAAAGATGTCAAACAAGATTGCTAGTTCTGAACTTAAGAGATTCCTTAAATCACAGGGCGTTACCGAAGATGAAATTAAATGGACGTATATTGACGAGCTTATAAATCAAAAAGAGATTGTTACAAAAGATGATGTTAGAAAGTGGCTTGATGACTATCAGGTTGACCTTGTAGAAAGCTATACCGGCAAACAAACAATGGCAAAAGAAACCGATCTGATAAGAACAATTGATCCAGAAGTATACAGACAACAGGGAGGCGTCGCGATAGAGGATCTGCCAAATCCCCCACCTGCTTCTTACGGGCTTAACATTATAGCCAGATCTGAAAATGGTATGATGATTGAAAAAGTAAGAATGAATGGTAAAGATCAATACAATGTTTCAAGAGAAATAAACGGGGACACAGTTATATGGTTTGATACTCCAGAAGAAGCAAAACAATACATGGCTTCTCTTACTGATATTGAAGAATGGAAATTTAACAGCAGAGGTGGAGAATACACCGTTAGATATGAGCCAGATGAATTTGATCCAGATACTTTTGTGTTTAATGTTTATGATGAAAATGGTGTTCCCCTTATGGAAAACTTCTTTACTAAAGAAGAAACGCTTGAATACCTTGGCAAAATTTCACATGAAGGTGGAAGCATTCCTCCAACCTACCAGCATATGGTATATCCAGATGCATCCATTATCCCTGATTCATATAAAGAGTGGGTAATCAGAGCGCCATCTAGAGTTGGTGCTTCAGAATATACCGGAGGACACTATGGCGCTGAGGGGGCAAACGTAGTTGTTCACGCTAGAACCGATGTCAGAAACGGGCCAAATGGTGAGAGAATTCTCTTTATAAATGAGATTCAATCCGATTGGCATCAGATGGGACAAAAAGCCGGATATATTGGAGAAAATCCAACCAAAGGCCGAGATAAGCTTGCTGTTGATATGGATAAAAAATATAATACCGATGGCTTTACAAGGCTTAAGGATGCATGGGTGGAACAACTTGAGGTGTTTCGTTCTACTTATATGAGAAATGACGCAGTATATGAGGATGCCGTACAAAGGTATAAGGATATAGAAGCCGCTCTAAAACAAGAACTTTATGAAAAGAGAAGTAGCGGGGATCCTTTTTCTTCTGATATTATAGGTAGTTTTATGTACGAAATAAAAAGGCTTGACCCGGTTGAGGCTGGCCCGTTTTCTAAGAATTGGGATGAACTCGCTATTAAAAGACTCGTTAGACACGCTGCCGAACAGGGCTATGATAGAGTTGAGTTTCCATCAGGCACAATGGTTGATACTATCGAAGGTGGCCCGAACCAAGGCAGGGCAAGGTTTTATGACACCAGAGTGAAAAATACAGCTAAGGCTGTGGCTAAGAGACTTGGATTAAAAGAAATCGATCCTGCAACAAAAGGCAGGGGTGAAGTTATTTCTGTGCCGAATGAGAATACTCCAATAATACTTACGCGAGAAAGTGACGGATATGACGAGATACTTAGAACCATACAGGCAACAAGGTATTTAGATGATACAAGAACATCACCTCGCATTCCAGCCTCTAATGGGCAAATTGAGCTTCCTGCTGTAACAAGAATATATACAGAAAGAATCTCCAAGGCGCTTACTGATGAAGAAGTGCAAATGCTTAAGGATGATCTTGAGGCCATCAAAGTGTCGTCTGGTGGAGCTTGGGAGTTTGCAATTTCACAGCCCAGTAGTGGATACGCCTTTGAGATTCCTAAAGAAATGCGCGGCAAGATCGTTAGTACAAAGCAAGCCATGTTCTTGACTAATCCATACGTCAAGGGATTTGCTGAATTTAGCACAGAGCCACATATGACTCCAATTAGCACAGAGATGCCACTTAAGATGAGACGAGACCTTATGGTTGCTCAGTTTGACCCCGATGCCGGTGATGAGATTGTGTTCCACGGATCAGCCTTCGGTAAACTCACAGAACCAGAGGGTGACTTTGCTGTAACAGGGGATATTAGAGACGCTCTATCTGGGGCTACCGGTCGCGCAGGTATGTTCGGCAAGAACAAGAAGCCGAATGTATATGTGGCTATTGCCAAGAAGGGCGCTATTACCGAAAATGAGCTTACTGGCACAAGAAAGGTTCTTGATACAGAAAAGTTTATTATACTTGGACGCCTACAGGATAGACACACAAAGAGATATCTTGCAGATATTAGACAGAAGATGAGGCAGCAACAGGGCGTTAAAGTGGAAGACATGCAGCCAAATGAAGCCTTTAAAGAAATGCAAAAGACTATTGATGCAAACCTTGGTGGTGGAGGAGGAAAGCTCCCCCCTAGGACATCTGTACTTGATTCAGGCGAGGGTAAGTACAAACCAAAGGCTAATGAACTTGCCACCCCTGCCGAACCGCAGATCCTTGGAGATCTTGGCGATCTAGAAGAAAGAGCTATGGCCCTCAAGACAATAGATCAGCACAATCCTATGTTTAGGCAAATGAGATCTATTGCTAATTTTATGGCTATGAAGCTACAGGTAAATCCCTCAACAATGATGTCTAGCGTTGTTGGTAGACTTGTTGTCGCAAGACAGAGAAATACAATGGCATCAGAGGAGCTTATCGGAATTGCGTTGCAGCGCCTTGATAAGTATACTGGCCTTGGTGGTTTCAGGGGAATGAAGGCAAGACTTAATATAAACGACGACGGAATAATGCGAAACGTTGGCATGGCATGGGAAGACGTATTTACTAATCCCAAAAGGTTCGCAAATAAACTTACTGATCTACAGAAGGAGTTTATTTCAGACGTACACCAAATGCTTGATGATGCCGACCTCCTGCTTGAGCGCCATGGGTTAGATACATTTCCCAAGAACGAAGACGGGACAAGGTGGATACCACGCGTGGTTAAAGGGGCCTACGGGTTCGAGATTAAAAGACCTACCAACCACAAGCTAAATAGAATGTGGGAGTATGCCACCGACGGTATGGAGAACGGGATCGACTACGGGGATCCACGGGAGACCATGCAGGCATATCTTAGATTTGTGTATCAGGACATTGTGGATAAGCAGTTCGGCGACGCTATGGAGAAGTACACTTACAACACGAAGGCGTTTGTTACTCCTGAGATTAGGGACAAAGAGGCTTCCGCAAGAGCCGCCCTTATGCACGCAAGGGAGAACTACCTTACTGCAAAGGCTCTTGAGCAGGCGTCTATTGATGAGAACGCCAGTTTTATTCCAACGCTAGACCCTGCGGCTGATCCATCCCTTAAAGCAACTAGAATTGATCTTGGGAAAAAGCTCGGACTCGCAGCCAAAGACTACGCTGCCGCCAGAAGATCCTTGCTCGATGCCGATACGGAAGCTAGGAAGGCTCTTGAGAACAATAAACAATTCGCCCCTGCGGAACTGTTCGGTGGGATAAAAGGCAACAAACAACAGGTAAGGGTATTCAGTGTCAAAGGAGCAGGCCAAAGGGTTGTGCTTCCAGATGACTTTGAGTTGCTCACAAAATACGTTGGAGTTGCCGGTATGACACCGGCTGAGCAGACTAATGCTATCGCTTCTAGTGCGAACTGGATTGGGAAAATGTTCAGAAGAACAACGTCCACGTTTGACTACGCAGCGTCATTTATGCACCTGCTTCCTGTTCTGGCAACAAACCCAAAGGCGTGGAGCAAGGCTGTCGCGTACCAATACACAGCCTCTATGAACCCTAGGGCGCTTGCTGGCTATACAGAAAAGAACAGGGGAATCATCAACGAGATGGCGGCAAACGACATCTCCTACATTGGTAACGAATACTTTGAGGAGCTTATGTCTGGACGCGCAGCTAAGGCTATAAACAAGCTAACACTCGGAGGGGCGCAGAAGACCAGAGATCAAAGCATTGGTAGATTCCAGGCTGGTATGGAGGCCGCCTTAGCGGTAGCCAGGACTGAGATCTACAAGGCACACAGAGAGGCTTATGCCAAGAACGGAAACCTAGAGGGGTTGGGACAACTCGTAAGGAACCTCACTGGTGGCCTTGATTCAAGAAGTCTTATGATTGATAGGAGCCATAGAAATATGGAGTCTATGTTCATGGCCTTCTCCCCAAGGCTTATGAGATCTAGTATTGCCCTTGTTGGTATGGCTATGAAGCCTAGAACCGCTGAGGGGCGTGCTGCTATTAAGTCTTTGGCCATTATGACAGGACTAACAGCCATGTTGTTCTATGGATTCAATAAGGCTATCGGTAGAACGGACGAGGAAGCATGGGACTCGATTAACCCCGCAAGCGGGAAGAAGTTCCTCTCTATTGATACCGGAGATGGGTATATTGGTATCGGTGGGCAGTTTAGAGCCTTAGCCCAGGTTGCATGGGGCTCTGGAACGGCTATCAAGAACGGAGACTGGGAGCACCTGTATTCCTCTGATAGATTTGAGAACCCGATCCTTGCATGGTACTCAGGCCGAGGCGCTCCCGCTGTATCATTCGGACAGACACTCATAGAAGGGTTAACAGGCGTAAACGCCAACCCATATGAGGAGATTAACGGATACCAAGACCTTGGAGCCTCTCTCGCAAAGGACTTCCTTCCATTCACGGCACAGAGTTACATTGAGGAGGGAAACCTTCGTAATGTACTATTTGAATTCAACGGATTAAGAACAATCCCTTACAACAAGACAGAGGAGAGAAACGTCCTTATTGAAACCGAGGGATATATTACATCAGACGGACGACAGGCTAGAAGTCTTGATGATCTCAATAAGGAACAGAGAAGTGATTTCTTTGAAAAATATCCAGTTGAGCAAATAAGCAATACTGACTCTGTTACTAAGTATTTTGATCTAATTACACAGATTAACGATGAGTATCAAAAGGACGTACTCAAGATGGAATCAAGGGTAGAAGCTGGCCTTATGTCAAAGCCACAATTCAGAGAATGGCACACAGGGAGAAAACAAGAGAAGTTCAATAAGATAGATCAAACTAGAACTAACTTTGCTGCCATTCCAGCAGAAAGGGCCGGCTTTGAAGGTTCTGTAACTGACTACCTTAAATCAAAGAATACAAGACCTGAGGATATCGCGGTTGATAAGTGGTACTCAATCTTTGATGAAATTGAAACTAAGTCTGACGGAAAACCAGACTATGATGAAATTGAAAAAGCCAGAGCAAAATACCTCAACTCACTCCCGAAGTCACATAGAGACTACGTCATCCGGGCAACATCAAGAAAGGGCCCGGTTGATGAGGAGCGACTGGCTACGGAGGAGGAGTATGCAAAGGATCTTGTTCGTCCATACTTTGAGGCTGACGAAGAAATCTTTAATTACTTTAAGGAGAGCGGGCAATTCTTTAAGACCTTTGGAAGCTGGGACGCGTTTCAGCAGCAAGTCTCTAAGATGGCATCCGACATGGGCCTTACATTCGATGACATGTTGAGTATTATAACTAAGTCTAATGCAGAAGCTAAGGCATTCTTTACTATTAGGACTGAGTATAAGAGATTACTGCAACTCCAGAACCCGGAGATGATGCGTGCCCTTGCTGAATGGTATGACATCACACCTGCCAATAGGTTCGACTTCATCATGTCAAAATACGGACTAGATGCAAGTGCTCTTAATCCAGCAATCGCTGGAGACAAAAGCTTAAACAACAGAACGCGAGCCCAAGGGTTCGCCCTACAGATGGCTCAAAGTGGTCTAGCCACACAGAAACGACGCTTCTATAGACCAACAAGGTCACAACAATAGGGGCGCAGATTTATGTGTTATACTTATGGTTAGGTAAAAGGAGGTTAACTTGGCTAAGAAAAGAACCGACGAAGATGTAGATCTTTTCGACTTTGATCTTGATGATGAAGAAGAAGATTACATGGACGACACGGAACTGAATGATGAGTTTGAAGATGAAAGTGAAGACGCCGATGAAGACGATGAAGGTACCGACGATGGTCAGTACGATGAGATTCGTCAGAAGGTTGTCGATGAAGTAGTTGAAGAACTCGCCAAGGGTGACACAAATTCTCCAATCTTTAAGGGATTACAGAAAGTAATTTCCAGAAAAGACAAGGAGATATTAGAGCATAAGCAAGCCCTGATTATGCTCGGTCAAGCTATTCAAAGTGGTAGATATCAAGGGTCTGAGGTCTCACAAAGACTTGAGTTCCTTGAGGGATTCCTTGAGAAGATGCTTGATGATGACGGTAAACAAGTATATAAGAGCGAGCGCGACCGTAAGGCTGCTGAGTTGAAACAAAAGCAGCAAGAAGAAGTAATCAATCAGATACTTAAGAACCAGACCAGAGGGCAGTGGCAGCCAACCTATGAGGCTGACGATCAGGAAAATGATGAGTTCGCCGGGTATCGTAGGGAAGCACTTGATAGGCTTAAGGAATTTGTCAAAATGTCTGGCATTGACCCGAACCACAAGGAGCTCGACTATGGTGACGAACAAGACTCACTACTTGAGCGTATGAATGCTCTTTCTGAATCTATTAAAAAGGTCAGAGAGACAGCGGACGACGAAGAGATTCAGTCAGTTCGTAGGAAGAAAAAGTTGCCTTCTACTAGGACTAATGGCGAGAGAAAACGAGGACAATCGTACTCTGCCAGAGACATCCTTGATGAAGGTGCCCTTCAGTTGATTAAACAGATGAGGGGCAAGTAAATAGATAGAAAGGATGATTGACTATGCCTAGCATTGCACAAACACTGCTTGACGTTCAGCGAGCTAAGTCTGAAAAAGGCGACAAGTTTGGCGCTGCGGTGGTCGATCTGATCAGAGTCTATGGTGATGCGCTGAATCTTCTGGATTGGGAAACTATTGGAACAGTAGAGACTATGGCCAGAAGAAGCAACTCGATTGCTGAACTCGCGTTCAGAGAAGGTAGAGGCGCTGACTTTAGCGGTATCGATGGCCCAGGATATGATCAGGTGACGGACTCCGTGTGGCATCTTGGAGGCAAGGTTAAGATCGACAAGATCGACCTTAAGGACAAGAAGGCTCCTGATATTCTGATGGACAAGACCAGATTCGCCATCAGAGGACTTGTTCACAAGTTCAACGATCAGTTTATTAATGGCGACCACGCCACAGAACCCCACGGATTCGAGGGTCTTAATGTAAGACTGCTCAATGGATTCGGTAACACAGTGTATGGAAACTCGTCTTCGGCTGAGCTTGACGTTCGCGCGTCTGCTGCTCCTTCTGAGGCTACTCTGTACACGTTCCTGGACAAGATTGATGAGGCTATTGAGGAATGCGATGGTGGTACACCGGACGTTGCCTTCACTAGCGGTGACTTTATTGCCACACTCAGATCTGTCCTTAGAAGACTTGGTAAGTACACAGCCCAGCCTGAGCAGGAACCCGGAAAGTATAATGAGCTCCCCGGACGCAGAAGCTTCGCGCAGAAGCAGAACCGCCCCGCTCTTATCTATCCTACCGACAAGGGTGTGAAGTGGTACGACCTTGGATTCAAGCGAGATCAGACTACAAGAGTGATCGCCAATGAGACTGTTAACTCGGTCGGGTGCCGACCTGTTTACTTCGCTAAGCTCGGGAGAGACTACCTTAGCGGTATTCAGATGTACCCAGTTGAAACAACTGGGCCGGACAGACTGGACGACATGCTCACATGGCAGGTTATGGTTGACTGGCCCCTCGGGATCAGAACAGTCCACAACAGAACACTTGCGAAGCTTGCCGGTGTAAGGGTAGCGTAGGAGGATTAAAATGAGAGATTCCAGAGTTACGATTTTTACCGGTGCCCCAGTTACTATCAGCACAGCTACGACTACAAACGGAGCTACAATTGACCTTCTGACTAATGTCTACGGAGATTTCAAGGAAGGCGTCGGAGTTGGATACGGTATTGGAGTAGAGCTTAGCTTTACATCTATTACCGGAGTCAATAACAACGTAAATGTTTTCTGGCAGGTTTCTGATGATGATGCCACATGGGAAACAGATGCACAGATTCTTGAAGGAGAACTGTCTACCCTCTTGGGGACAGGAACTAAGATTATGGTTCCGACTAGATTCAGAACCAATAGACGCTATTGCAGAATTGTTGTTGTTACGACAACTATGACTGCCTCTAGCTTTATCCTTAATGCTTGGCTTTCCGATGGAACTCCAGAGCATACATACGGCCAGTCTTACATGCGTAAGTAAACACCAACAGTCCCTCTGTGGATTGTCATCAGGGGTCGAGAAATCGGCCCCTATTTCTTTATGCAGTAGAATGTGGTAAAATAATACAAGAATAGGAGGTAGATAACCTTGATTAGCACGGAACGACATAAGGAGACTACGCAGAAGGGCGAACCCCTCTTTATAGTACGAACCCTCTTTAAGCAGTACGAAGGAAATAAGGAAGTCTACAAGACGTTAAACGAGGGCTTTGATCGAAAGAGGCTCAATGTAAAGTTCTGGAATGGGGTTGGCAAAACAATTCACCCCGAAAAGGCCAGGTACTTCTCAGAGATTCTTAATTATGAAGTTGTACTTCATGAGTCAATGCCAGATGACATTCTCGGATTTGCCGTTGCAAGACCACGCGCTGAACTTCAGACCTTTGAAGAAGAAGACCAGCACGAAATTGACTCTGGTGAATACGAGGAAGAAGACTAATGCAGATCACGGCAGACCAACTCCTTATCATACTAGCGCATAAGGACTTGGAGATCATTAAATACAGAGAATATGTCCAGGGGCTTGAGGCGGAGATTGCCGAGCTTAAGTCGCGTAAACGCAAACCGGAGGCGTAAATGGCTATTACTATTACCCATCCAGTAGACGAGCTTAAGCTTAGAGAGCTATCTGATGATGGATACACAACCTTCAAGCTGTACTATACTGATGAACTAGATGGGAATTTCGCAGATTCCTCAGCTTCAATTGATCAGGATATTGCCACAGCCTTGCTTGGTAATCCACCATATAAATTTGTATTTACTTTCGCTAACGGCAACCCTGCCTACTGGTATAAGGTAGTAGCCTACGATGGTGTTTCCGCCATCTCGCCACTCAATGAAGTGACTCCATTCCATGGAGGAGGAGGAACTACACTTAAAGCACTAAGACGAAAAATTGGTAGATTTACAGACACGATGGTGGAGGGGACGACTACTGGCGCATCAGCCGATGGATCGTCCCTGACCGCTAATAGTGCATTGTTTAATAGATTTGCCGATGACTATTTTGGTGGAGTTGCAAACACCAAGGGGTGGATTGCACTTAGAAACTCCACAGATGAATGGACAAATGTATCTGACTTTGTTAGCGCCACGGGCGTGATCAGTGTGTCTCCATCTTTTGGAACTACACCTGGGAGTGGTGAGTCGTTTGAGCTTCACTCTAGATGGACACCAGAGACCTATAGACACGCTATCAACTGGGCTATCTCTGAGTGTTACCCGTCTTTGTTTAGGAATATCCTAGACCTTAGCCTGTACACAGAGGAGGACAAGTTCCAATATCAGCTTCCAAACAATATCAGGCAGATTAATAGAATAGAAGTTGAGATGGACACAGATACAACATATACAGATCAGGAGTTCAGGGGGCATCCCTTCAAACAGATGGCGTTCGATGTTATTGACAATGGCCTTGTCAGATATATTGAATTCAAGAGAGACTTTCTGGAGACCGGAGTTACCGGCAATCCAGGTAGGCGTATCAGAATCCACGGAACAGGGTTTCTAAACTTTCTTTACAACGACTCAGATTACACAGAGGTTGTCGGCCCACAGGCTGACCTCCTTGTATATAAGGCAACGAGCAGGCTGTACCAGATGCTTGCTAGCTCAGACAATGCCTCTGACGTAGATAGGTTTGTAGAGAGATCGCAGTATTTTGAAAATCTATATCAGCAGAATGCCGGGAGGAGAAACTTCCGAAGACGTGCCCAGAAGATGTGGGGCAACGATGCTAAGTGGAGTGGTGTCTAAATGACAGATGTAGCAATGCCCTTTGATATCAAGTTTGAATACCAAGAAAGTCTTGGCCTGCAAGATCCAGCCGTTAATATTATTTCTAACTCACAATGGTCTCCAGGTGGCATGATTGCCAATGGGAGTTTTGAGGTGGATACAACCGGATGGACTGCTGCTGGGTCTGTTATAAGCAGACTGGTACTGGACGGAAAATATGGTGGAGTGTCTCTTAATGTTGCGTGCAACGGTGCTGGTACATCAGAAGGTGTACAAAAAACAGCGTTAAGCTTTACGTCTGGACTCCAGTATACCGGCAGGGTTTGGGTTAAGGGATCTGGTACATTTAGATTAATGTTCTTTGACGACACAGCGGCTGCCACAGTGGGAACCCCAACTACAGTTGGAGCTCTTACTTCTGAATGGCAGGAAGTAACTGTAACAGTAACAGCGGTTAACACAGGTACACACAAGTTACTTGCATACCATAATGCAGTTGAGGCTAATACTTTTCAGCTTGATGGAGCTACTGTGCTACAGGATACATCAGTGGAACCATTTGATACACACGAGTTTACTATTACAACATCCCTTGAGAGCAATGGGGTCTGCGCTATGATCGCCGCAGAGGGAGCTCAGACAGATGAGTTCTCGATTATTGGGGTTACACATGATGGTGAAGCCCTTACCAAGATTGTAGGACAGGGAACTGGAACAACAGAGGTTGGTGCTGTAAGCATGTGGTTTAATGGAGAAGTTACCACGAAAACTGGGACGCGCACAGTATCTATTACAACCGAGGGAGCAGATGGAAATTTCAAAGCAACCTTTGTAACTATCACTGGTGGGGCGAATATGGTGGCAGATGACTTTGCCTCCGACGGAGCAGACGCTCTTAATCCAGAGGTATCAGTAAGTTCTGAAACAAGAACATCCGTTAAGCTTGCGGTTGTAGTGTCGGGACATGATGCATTAGCAAGTATTACATTTGATACTAATAAATTTACTTCTATTACCAATGTTGATTTTGGTACTATGGTTGCACACTTTATCTATGAGACAACCCCTAGTATCGGATCTACAGATATGAAGTTTGTTGCTATTGCTGAGGATTATGCTATTGCTGCTATTGCTATCTCACTTGATCCAACGTTAACACACCAGACAATTACCAAAGGATTTATGCTAGCTGCACCGCCTGGGGAAACAAAGGTTATCTCATCTGATGAGACACAAAAGCCGGACGTGCAGAGAATAAGCTCTATGCCAATTGCCACGTCTCAGGACTTTGATCCTCTTTACGATACACCGATATCCCAGATTAGCTTCCACGGCGGAGCGGGGCAGAAATACCTTGACTTTCAAGACGAGTACGCATATTGGTGGTCAACCGGCGTTGTCACACATGACGGAAGGGCGTATCTTGCCCCATACCATGATGGTGGAACAACGTTTTCTAGCACAACTGGATACCCTGTTACGAAGATGCTTGCTTGGTACGATAGCTCAACAGAGACCAGATACATGTTCCTGGCTGTTAAGAACCAGTTGTGGAGAAAGAATGTCACATCGGATACTGCATGGGAATTACTTTGTAGTACGTCCTTTAATATTGCCGATATCAGTATGACCGGAAGTATTCTTTGGGTAACTACCCCGGATCAGACTAATACAAATGCTTACTATTATAAGTCAGCTCCTGCTGGCGCTGCGCCTTGGACTCTTAGTATTTCATCGCATACATTATTTGACGCCGCTGGAAATAAACCATCGTTTTTTGAGTCTGTTAGAGGAACTTTATTTGGATGTGTTAATAAGAATAAGGTTTACTATAACACCGACCTTTTGATTACTGGATGGGCTGGGCCCATTGATATTGGGGTTGGGGGAAACACATCAGGTAGAGCCGGTGATGGCACGTATAATTTTAAGGGAGCCATAGCTGTCTCAGACACGTTGTATACATGGAACAACCAGGCTATATATAGTATTGACTCATCACAGGAAGTTACAGAGGTTATATGGCAATGGAAGAACATGCCAGATATAAACAACTTCAGATTCGTAACTTCTGGTGCTAAAAAGCTGATATTCAGTGTTGGCCCTGAGGTATATACATTTGATCCAATCAGTGGAGAAATGGATAGTATTAACCTAACCATGAGAGAAGGGTTTAGAATAACTAGGATTAGTGGCGTTGCGGCTGACAACAGGTTTGTCTATGTTGCGGCAAACGTTAGGGTAACAGGACTTTATGGTGAAGACAAAAGAGTAATCTTTAGATGCTACAAGGTAAGCACAGACAGGGGTTGGAAGGTAGAGGTTATTTACCAACAGGACGTTCTTGAGAACAGGTGGTTCTATGGCCTGTGGGCCTTCTCTGATGAGGATGAGGGAACTATCTTGTGCATGGGGGAATATATGTCCGCAGCCGCGACTAGATTGTTCATGTTTAGGCTGCCATCTGGTTGGGATGAAACAATAGATAGCTCGGATTCACTGCTTGGTTATCTAAGCAGTCAAACAGCATCGCTCTATACATCTGTTTCAAAGACTGGTTTCCCAGGTTTTACAAAGAAGCATTTGTACTTTAACGCCATCGGACAGAATATCCAGGGCCCGCCCTTGGCAACCGAATCAAATATATCAGTCTATTACAGCATGGACGAAGGGGTATCGTTTACTCACCTTGGTGATTTTGATGATGAGCTAGATGCTATCACCTCTAGCTTTGATGATGCTAATTCTAAATCTATCATGTTTAGGTTTGACTTTACTACAGATAGTGACTACTTAACACCAATTCTACAAACGTATGACCATCATCAGCGTGTTAGATTTAAGTATCTTCCAAGGCTTAGTATGGCTGTAAAGCTTGGTAGTAATCTAACGCTTAGAAACAGGGCTCTGTATAATAGGAGAATTGACCAATTGTGGACAGACCTTACTACGCTTAGAACTCTGGATAACGAAATTACATATAAGGACTTCTTGGGAAACAATTTCCCCGTGACTATTGATAGTATTCAGCTTAGGCCATCTAGACATTATACTGAACAATCTACTGGGAATAGCGAGTATGATCTTGAGGCAGTTATCTCTTTGGCAAGAGCAGACAGAGGTGAATAATGCCACCTAGAAAAAGGGAAGCAACAGACGCTAAAGTTAACAATCTAGAGAAGATGCTTACAGATCTCGTATATGGGGATATTAAGCTACCGGCATCTATAGCCCCTGGCGCTCTTAACAAGGCCTCTATCAAAGCTAAGTCCGTTACCGCCTCTCAGATTAAAACAGTTACAGGAGATATCACAATCGGTCCTGGTGGTAAGTTGATATGGGGTGATGATGGCCAGAATGAGATTGATGGAAATGATATTAATATCAAATCTGAAGATTCGTATATTAAGTTCATTAGCTCATCTGTAGCTTCCGACTACGCCTACCTTAGGGCGTGGTTTACTGGTTCTCTTAAGGGAGCTGGGCTTGTTGTAGAGGACGGTGTAAGCCTAGCAAGTGGCCAGGTTACAGCCAGGGTTGATCCAACAATTGGATATTCATCTATCGCTATGAGCACAACACATCCCTCTGGTGGCGGTGGGGTCGTGCCTGGATCAAGTGTAAGTGTATCGTCTGTTGGGAATGTAGACGTAAGTGTTCTAGATAATACTGGTGGCATTGGCTCCAAGGGTTTTATTGTCTCAGGTAATGGAGGGATCACTGTCGGGTACTTCTATGCTTCTGGTAAGGTGGTCATCGGACAATCTTCTCCGGTAAGCTACCCTGTTCTTACATTAACACCTGGAGCAATGGCCGAACTACAGATTGCTACCAACCAGAGGTTTCAGGTTAAGGGGCCAACTGGCAGCATCCTTTACGGAGTTACATATAACGGACAGTGGCTTACTGGTGCGTTTGACGCAACCGGTGGCGCAGGTGCGTATGTTACAAGAGTTCCCATTGCTTATGACATGAACGGAACCCCTAAGTCTGGTTTTCTAAGAGTGTACGCATCCTAATTTGCTACAATATAGATGTAACGTAATTGAGGAGACCTTAGTTCATGCCAGAAAATGACCACGACCTATTAATTAAAATATCTACACAACTTGAGATTTACATGAGAACGCAGACCGATTACCAGGAACGCACTGCAAAGAAATTTGACGAGCTACGAAAAGACGTAGACAACCTGAGGACAGAGGTAGCTAGTGCTAAGTCATTCTTCTCGGGTGGTAAGGCGCTTTGGGGAGTCTTGTCTGCTCTACCGGTCGGGGTAATTGCTCTTATATTTGGAATGGAGAGATCGTAATGGCTATTGTTAATGGATGGGTGGATTGGGCGGTTAGAATATCTGGCCCTGCTTGGAAGGTATATGCAGAGCCTAACACTGGTGACGGTATTGTGTGTCACTCAGCAGAAGGGACAAGAGCTAGCACAGAAGCGTCCCTTCTTAATCCTGATAGAGATGCATCATGGATGTTCTTTGTGGCATATGACGGGACACTGATTCAGTATTACCCGGTAACAGCATCAACATGGACAAGTGGAAATAAGAAAGCCAATACATCAACATGGAACACAGAGCTTGAGGGCTTTGCTGGACAAGCAGCGAATGAGCTACAAACGCTGTGCCTACTTCATCTCTACGATGAGTGGATGCTGCTCAAAGACAAGCAGCTAACAAGAGCGGGGACAGTGCTTGACACTAAGACCCTGTGGGAACACAAAGAGGTTTGGGACTGGGGAACTCCTAATGCTGGCCCTACTGCATGCCCATCTAATAGATATGATGCAGTATACCCTAGAATCCGAGATCTGGCCGAGGTCAAGGCGGCCTACGAAACACCCCCGGAAACGCCCCAGTTTGAGGCAGAACTGGCCGAACTTGGAAATAAGGTATCTACCCTAGGGGAGGAAATTGAAGCCCTCTCTGCCTCACTACAGAGCGTCACATCGACACTCGACGCCGCCGCTATCTTAGATCAAACGCTGCTCAATAGAATCAATACCCTTAATAAGGCTGTCATGGCCAGACTTTCCCTCCTGAGCGTTTGCGCCATGGATTACCCTACTATCAAGAAAGCCCATAAGCTCCTGAGTGATCAGGGGATCATTGAACCAATCACTTTCTAAAAGAAAGAAAAGAAAACAGTTAAGGGCTAATCCCTAAAGGGCTAGCCCTATTCTATACCCTACCCCGCAACCTCACACGGCACATTATAATCCCACCCTTACCACTTGTCAACTTTTAAAAAGTATTGGTAAAGAAATGATCCAAGCTCTATAGTTGACGGTATAATATAGAGTGTATGGCTAAGAAATATGAGACATGGGCAATCGTCGGTGATATGCAGGTTCCGTTTCACGACCCAGCCGCTATCGAGATCGCTGCCCAAATTATCGAAGATGCAAAGCCAGACCATTTCGTCGATGATGGAGACGCCAACGACTTTTGGGTCATTTCAAGACACCAGAATAAGAGGCACGAAATTCTCCAGATGATCAGCCTACAGGAGGAGGTTGACCGGACGATTACGGTTCAGGACAGGCTTACACGCAAGGTGCCTAAGCACTGCAAGAAACACAAGATTGATGGAAACCATGAATTTAGACTTGAAACTTTCCTTGGAAATGGGCCGCAGGCCATCCTTGGGTCTATGCGTTCACTTAGAATGGAGGAGGTCTTTAGATATAAAGAAAGAGGATTCAGCAGCTATCGTCCTTATGGCGAAGGCATATGGATTACCCCCGGTCTATTCGTATATCATGGAGAATACGTGGGAGCACTACCCGGCGATTCAGTTAAGAAAGAGATCGCCCATCTAGGATGTTCTGTCATCATGGGACACACACATAGAAAAGCTGACCTTCGGTTCCGACAAGGCAAGTTAGAGCATAGAGGTATTGAGAATGGATGCCTTTGCCAGCTTTCATCGGGATACAAAGCCATGACCAACTGGTCTCAGGCATTCACTGTGGTGACAGTATATGATGAAAGGCACTGGAACGCTGAGGTTGTAGACATAATTACAGACGACAAAGAAGGGGTCAAGTTTGCTATTTTCAGGGGTAACAAGTATGAGGTTAAGACAGACCTTGATGACGGCCTGACCCTTCCGTGGAGACCACATAGGAGTATTGACTTTGACAAGTAGAAGCTATTTTGATATGGTTAAGGAGTTCCATGAGGCCGTCGAATCTAACGGCCCTCCGAACAGGCCGAACAGATCGTTTAACGATGAAGATGTTACGGAACAAGAAAGGATCCATCGACACCTTCTGCTTATGGAGGAGGTTTATGAACTCGACCTTGCAATGCAGGAGGATGACTATGTTGGTGTGGCAGATGGTATTGCGGACGCTATCTATATTTTATGTGGTACCGCACTTCGCTATGGTATACCTTTGGATGAAGTCTTTGAGGAGGTTCACAGATCGAACATGACTAAGACTATTGATCCTAAGTTCAGAGAAGATGGTAAACTACTTAAGGGAGAGAATTACTCACCGCCTAGTCTTTTTGGTATACTTAATAAGGAGGTTGTGAATGAACGACATTAGATTTAGAACTGTAGCAGAAACACTTAAGATGTGGAGATCCATCTCAGAGGAAAGAGCCCTAGGGGAGATGGTTCTGTACCTATTGGGATTGACCCCAAGCGACGTGGAGTCCATGACTACACTGGAACTTGAGAACGAGATTGCCAACAGGGTACTTGCTGTAGAGGAGGTTGTTAACGCACCAGAACTAAAGAAGGTTGGGAGACCCAAGGCAAAACTCTAAGATCGGAAATAGAGCAAAAAGAAAGGGGAGCCAAAAGGCTCCCCTTAATGTTATGGGGTTAGAATTGAACTAAACCGGGTACAGCAACCGACTCCCACCTAGACGGTGGGTATGCTCCCCTTAGGATTTACAGTACGTTCCCACACGTACAGCCCCATATGTGTGATGTGCTAAATGAACATCTCCATAGGCCACCGTTGAGGTGGCTTTGGTACGTCCATTATTTCAACTGCTGCACGTTTAAGCGCACGACATACTGCCATCGTACTGATACCGAGCATCTTGCCGATTTCTTCCTCAGTCCAGTTAGGCCATGCGTTGTAGATATTATAGATGAACATAGGCGAGTAACGATTCCTCTTGAATTCAGGAGGCTCATATACAAAATCATGCGCCTGTCGTCCGTTAACATCTACTGTGCCGTGGTTGATACACCACTTTTCTTGTCCCTTAACTACAAGGACACAGGAATCTCCGCACTTGATCTGTGCCTGTTGGGGCATTAGATAACGAGATCACCGACCTTGGTGACGGTCTCAGTAGAGACAGCCAGACCCTTAGACTTGAAGGTGGCCTTATTAAACTTGTAGACACGAGCAGTGATGACCTTGCTGCCATCAGGTTCGTAGTCTGCACGGTACTCATACGCAGCATCCAGAACATCAGGAGCAGGCATGAGAACATCAATCTGAGCGCGGATAGCGGTGCCATCATTCACGCTCTTGGCCCAGCAAACACGAATGTCATCGTTGTTAACAACGAGACCATTGAAGTCATCGGGATCCATCTCAACAACGGTACCGATGAGGACGAACTTCGCGGCTGGAATCTTCTTAAGAGTCATTTTAGTTTTCTTTTCCTTTCACTAACAACTAGTTGTTCGCAAGGATCAAATCCTTCGCGCATTGCCCCACCACTAGGGCAGAACTCTTTGGTTGCCAACCACTCATAGTAAGTGTTGGTATAGCTCTTGGCATAAGCCGTAGGACGGAGTGCAGTGGAGCTCTTTCTTAAGAACTCGTGCTTGCGTTGACATCTCCAGCATTCAAGCATGTCAACATGTTCGGAATGCTTCTTGCTAATTAACTCCTCCGTTCCTTATCAGTCTCACTTTATGGGTGACACTGTTATAGGTTCGCCCAAGAATCTTGGCTATATCTTCAATAGAATAACCTCTCTTGAAAAGCTCAGCAAGCTTTCTTAATTCAAGCTCTGTCCATGTAGCGCCTGGGTTATCCGCAACTAGATCAGAGGCTTGAATTTCTGTATAACGTGTACCGTGAATGATGCACAACCATTCGTAAAGATTCTTCATCATAGAACGGCCACACGGGGAAGTCATGTACTGGTTCTGGAAGTCGCATTTCATTAACCTCTATTATACCACTAATGTGGTAAGAGGTCAACTACTCTACAACTTCCTCTATCTCTGCTCCTGAGAGATACAAGGGAAATCTTGCAACTTCACGCCTTAAACCGATAAGCCTTCTACCAACGAAGAATCGCAATGTATACGGTTCTTCCATGTACCAGTCGGCTTTAACTTCTCTAATTTCTCCATCACCAATACGAAATCTATATGTTCTCATTTTTTATTTATCCTCTTGTAAAGGAGAAACCCTATGAACCCAGGGGCATATAGAGCAACTAGGACTGCGCCGATTGCAACAAACGCTGGCCATCCAAAGGGTAGGGACATTAGTATGAACGGTATGGTTGCCTGGTTATCGTTATTCTTGTTGGGATCTTTTTCCATTAGGTATCCACCTATCATCCCAGTAATTATAGTCCCGATGCCCCATATCAATAGAATTGCCAGTAAAATGCTATTCATCTGCGACTAGGATTGGTTCAGCATTCAGCTTTAGTGGCTGATCTGCCGTGAAGAACTTGACACCTCTAATTTCAATCAAT
>Ga0209519_10000364_pt1 | contig 19075 bp, 16 predicted proteins | sample Rifsed13ft1_FD_184005 | JGI IMG/M metagenome (GOLD analysis project Ga0209519, IMG submission 184005) | Soil microbial communities from Rifle, Colorado, USA - sediment 13ft 1 (version 2) | ecosystem: Environmental > Terrestrial > Deep subsurface > Rock core/Sediment | place: Rifle, Colorado...
CCTTCCCGTCGAGAAGCCCATGAATGTGTGCGGGGCATAGTCGGGAGGATGGGTGCGGCCGTCCATCCAGATCGTGCGCCACTGCATGTAGGTGCCCAAATACTGGCGGTACGCGATGATTTCCTGCGTGGCGGGGTCTTTGTCCTCCCACAGGCGAAACTGCAACGGCCCGCGATAGATGTGCGCGACGTTGTAGGGCTGACACTGGTGCTCGAGCACGGCGACCCGGGTCACGTCGAAAGCCTCGGCATAGCGGCGGGCTGCGTCGTTGAGCGGAACGCCCGTGAAGTCGCCCTGGACGTCGCCGGGAACTCGGTCGCCAAAATCCTCGTGGACGCGCGCGCTCCATTCCCCGACGAGGTTCACCTGGGCGTTGGCCGCCCCGGCCCCAAGCGCGAGCAGCAGCCAACCGGCCGAAGCTCGCATCCGGACCTTAGTTGAAAGTCTCACCGGGCCGCCTGCCCCAGTCGAATCCGTCCGAGTTGCGGCGCAGATACTGCAGGCGAATGCGGTGATCCGCGGGGTCGCGCCCGGGATTGCCCGTGATCGTGACCACGTCGCCGACGCGCAATGTTTGGTTCGTCACTCCTTGACTCGACAGTTGCCCTGCGCCGCCCCACTCGACGGCCCAGCGCTGCATTTGACCATGCTCATCCGGCGCTTCGACGTGGACGAACGTATGGGGATTACGAAACATGAACTGCAGCAGCTTGCCCTCGATCTCGATCGTCTGGTCCTCGAAATACGTCGCCGTAAAGGAGTGGTGCGCGCGCGCTTCGGCGCCCGCCATCAAGGCAAGCAGGATCGCAGGAACGGCGAGCTTGCAATTCGAGGCCATGGGTAAACTCTCCCGCGCTGTCTCGACGGGATTCTACTACACGACGTCCGCCCGTTGCGGATGCGCTCCGTCGGGCGCGTCGATCGCCTCGCCTAGGAGTCGGTTTTCCTCGAGCAGTCTTTCAAGTGCTGCAAGCCAGCTCTCGTAGTAGCCACGGCTGGGATTCTGAGGATCGTCGCGTTGCGCTTCGGCCACGGACTCGATTAGGCGCTGTTGGAACTCGCCCCAGTCAAAAATGCCTTGCTCCGCTAAACTTACGGCTATGGCGAATGCCCGCCGTTCCCAATCATTGTGGAACACCATCTCGCCGCTCTTACGCGGGAGCGAAGCTGCCCCTTCCATTTCGGCGATATCTGACCGGGCGTCGCGTCGCTCGCTCATGGAGCAGATACTCTAGCAACGCCGATCATCGCATCTCGATCGATCAGTTCGGCAAGCTCCCTCTCAGTAAGGTGTTCGGTGTTTGCTGGCCGCTCCGGGAGAACCAGGTAACGAACTTCAGCACTGCTGTCCCAGACCCGAACTTCTACGTCGTCATCGAGCATCGTGCCGAATTCGGCCAATACACTGCGGGGGTCGATTACTACCCTTGACCGATAAGCTGCATCCTTGTACCAAGTGGGCGGAAGCCCCAGTACAGGCCACGGATAACACGAGCACAACGTGCACACGACTACGTTATGAACCTGAGGCGTGTTTTCGACGACGACCATGTGCTCACCTTGCAGCCCGCCGAAGCCCAACTCGGCGATGGCAGCGGTCGCGTTGTCCAGCAGGCGCCGTTTGAAATCTGCGTCTACCCACGCGCGCGCGACGACTTTCGCGCCATTCATTGGACCGAGGTCGTTTTCGTAAATGTCGACAAGCCTGTCCAAAGCGTCTTTCGCAACAAGGCCCTTTGCAACCAGCAGCGCCTCAATTCTCTCGACGCGCTGAGTCAGCTCCTTGTTTCGCTCACGGGTGCGATAACTGGTGTGGTGGGGACTCGGCGGTGAATCGTGATGATGGTCGCTCATGCTCGCCCATAGCCTTCGGTAACTAAGTAGTCTTCCCACAAATCGATATAGACGCAGTCTCGGCGCTCGACATTATCGCCCCACAATTCTCGAGCCTCGAATCTAACCGTGTAGAGAGGCTGGGCGTTTTCTCCGAGATCATGAGCCGCTGTATCCGCAAAGACGTGCGAGCCGTGGTACGCGGCAATCATGCCAATCTTTCCTCTAACGTATCGGGCTAACCGCGTGTGCCGCTTGACCTCAATGTTGCGTGCACGAACCTTGTCGCCCACATTGAATGCAGGCTCCAATCTGCCCTCATCGCGAGTCGCAGACATACCACCACGCACGAGTCCCTCGGCCATCTCGGCGTTAGGCGGTGGGTGCGGAGTCTCCTTTACGCTGGCGACTTTGCCGTTGTCTATTTCCTCATCGGTGGCGTACTCCAGTTCCTTCAACAGCGTCTCTAAGCCAGCCAACCAATGCTCGTAGTAGCTCGTCGTCAGATACTCAACTGGATCCATGCGCTCGATAGCATGCCGAGCACGATCTACCGGCCCCAAAAACGCCAGGGCCGCAAGGTTCATGGCGAACACGCGCCGCTCCCAGTCTGCGTGAAATACCGGTTCGTCGTCTTCGCGTCGGACCGGTCCAAAGCAGGTCATGCCGCCCATGTCGTGTATGCCGTTCATAGACTACCTGCAAAATTCGCTGTTGCGACAGACAGCCTCAATAGTATGGCCATCGGGATCATAGACAAACGCCGCGTAGTAGTTCTCTCCGTATCGAGGCCGAAGGCCGGGAGCACCTTTGCTCGATCCGCCCGCGTCAAGCGCAGCGTCATAAAAAGCGTCCACAGCCGCACGAGATTCGGCTGAAAACGCCAAATGCAAACGCCCACTGACCGCGAAACCTTCACCTATCCAGAATTGCGGCTCCGAGTCGCGTCCGAATCCAGTTCCCGCCCGTCCGTCGTGGCGTTTGATATCCATGACCGGGCGGATGCCCAGTGGTGCAAGGCTTCGCACATAGAACGCGCGGCTCTTTTCGTAGTCTGCAGTACCAAAATCTACGTGATCGAGCATTGCAACGACTTGAGATTGGAATCGTATCGTTTCGGACGTGCGCCACCAATCCATGTTCGTCGTACAAAACAAGCTGTCAGTGGTTAGTCTCCGCAATCCACTGCCTCAGCGGCTGCACCCATTCGGGCAGCGGTCTAAAGAACGCGCCATGACTGAGCCCTGTCGATATGGCGATCTCGCGAAATGATGCGAGATTCGGGCTTCCGTTCGCAAGTGACTCACACGTACCTACGGCGTCGGTTGTCTCGTAAATCGATAACAAGCGCCCGCCCAGCGACAATCGCGGTCCGCCACTAATTGTGCCCTCTGAGCATATTGCCATCAATGCTGTGTTAATTCCGGCCGTCTCGTGTCTGCTCGATGCATAGGCCGTGAGAAGGGCTCCGCGGGAAAACCCTACGAGTGTGATTCGAGTTGGCTTGACGCCTTCATCTACAAGTGTATCGACCCACGACGCCAGCATCGCGACGTACTCACCGATGTCCGTACCGGCCGGACGGTGATGGGCGATAAGGTTGAAGCCGCCATCTCGAAAAAGGGCTCGCTTGATTGCAGGAAACTCGTAAGTGCCGAACTCAGGATGCACAGGTCGTGGATCGTCACCCTCCACAATGAAGCCGTGCGAGTAGATTACGTATCGTTCCTCTGCGTGAATCGCCTCCGGGAAAGCTTCATACAACTCTTCTGCGCTTGCGGTGACGGCCGTTGACACAAGAGAAATAGCTAAGACTGCTCGATTCATGAGCGAATTTCCTGCAACTCGGGGTGGCGGCTGACCGTCCGGATAGGGTCGCGCCTGCTCGCTCCGGGCGATCATACCCTGATCAAGCCGCGAGTGACCGCTCTCGGACGGGCTGTGCTCGTTAAGAACGGCGCGGTTATTCGACCCAAGTCGCGGACTCCAGCGGCCCTAGCAACGATTCGCCGGTACCCAAGTCGAAAAATGTCAGCGATCCGCCGTCGCGCTGACGAACCAAGGCATGTCGCCCATAGAGCTCGCTATCCCCGTATCGATCCAAGAGCACGATTGGCTCGCCGTTGCCGACCTGCAGGTCTATGCGTGTAGTGAGAATCCCCTCCGAATGCTCGCTTTGAACGGCCAAGAACGACAGCTCCGAACTCTGCCCGTCAATCTCGAAGTGGATCTTGCCTTCCTGAGCACCCGTTGAAAGCCATTCAGCCTCTCTGTTCACCACGTATCTATTCGCGTGGATGAACGGATGCCAAACGCTTCTGCGAGTCTGCCAATCGTCAATCTCGCGACTTTTTGCGCCGGGAAAAAGACAAGAATCGAATCTCCGACAGCGTTTTTCGTCGATAAATGCCCAGGATTCACCGAATCGGCCGTAGAGGTAGCTGTAGTTTCCGTCCGCAGGATCCGTAGATCGGATCGTTACGGCGAGATCTCCGCTGTCCAGATAACCCACGCTCACCGATTCCATGCGCATCTGATCGATCTTCGCCCAAGCCTGAATCTCGGCCGTAAGGCTGGCCAGTCGAGTTTCGATGTCCTGAATCGGGAGGTCCACCGAGAAGGTACTTCCATCGACGATAGAGACGCCTTGGACCCATCCATCCTCAACGAAGAAAAGTGTCCCTTGGGCGACGTAGGCCGAAACAGGACAAGACTCCTCAATGACAATCAGCGCATTTTCGGCGCCCGATCTGGGGTCCCACACCGATACGATGCAGCGTCCAGCGTCCATCCTCGAAAAGAGCAATCGAGCCGAATCGGCCCCGATGGCTCGTGGTATATCCATTCCAATCAGGGCCTCAACAACATCGCTCGCACCGGCTTTGTCGGCAGCGATCATAAGCTTGTCCAGGTCAGCCTCCGTAAGGGACCGCGAATCGACTCTCTCGAGCAGCGCTTCGACCAACCCGGGTTCGGAACTCTCGAGCGCCGCGCTAAGTTCGGAAGAAGTCACGAGCGCGCCGGCGGCCATTAGCTCATGCGCAACCGGCGCATGACCGCTCCTGATCGCAGCGCATAGAGGCGTTAGCCCATGCCGATCCCGCTCGTCTACACGGGCGCCGTTCGCAATGAGCAGCTTGACGGTACCTAGATCGCCGTTCTCCGAAGCGAGATACAGCGCTGATCGACCGTCTGCCGGCGAGCCGTCGTTGACGTCTGCTCCGGCCAGAACGAGCGTGCTCGCTATGTCCGAGTGACCTTTCCACGCGGCGTTGCGGAGTGCAGAACCACCATACAAGCCGATATCCGCGCCGTATTCGATGAGAACATCGACGATGACGAGGTCTCCCTTTCCCGCCGCAGCCTCCAAAGCCGATAGGCGTCCGCTCGTCATCAGCACATTTGGGTTCGCGTCGAACTCCAGCAAGGCCAGCACTGACGCTGCAGAACCGTAGTCGATCGCATTCCCCAGGGCCGTCATTCCGGCTTCGGATCGAATGTTGGCGTCGGCGCCATTCTCCAGAAGCAGCCGAACGATCTCGAGATGACCGGAGGCCGAGGCATTCATTAGCGCCGTTCGGCCGAGCTGATCCAGAGCGTCGGGGTCCGCGCCGTCGAGGAGCAGCGCCTCTACTTCCCCTTTGTTTCCCTCGAGCGCCGCGGCCATCAACTTCGTGTAGCCAAACTCGCCCGGCCGAAGCTCGTGGACGCCGGCAGAAAACGCCGACCGACTATCCTGAGCGTTGATCAGCTCGTACGGGACGCTCCCCACCATCATCAGCCCCAAAAGCAGACATAGATGGCGAGCAGTACGGACGATTGATATTCCGACGTTCATGCATGAACTATCCACAGGCCGACGCCACAAGGATCCGGACCCCGATCTGGGTGAGCGTTCCGAGCAGTTTGGCTCATGATTGTTCAATCGCGCGTGATCGAAGTCTCATGACCGTCTTGGGTCGACCCTGGCTCTTCGTCCGGATTCTTCATCAATATCGCGCTGAGCGGCAAGTCTGGAGTGTGCTGGTGTCAATCGTGAAGCCCGTGACCGCGCCCGTTCATCCGACGTTGTCCGGGCCACAAGTTGTCGTTCGTGACAAATCTCATTCCGCGGGGAGGACTGACGGCAGCCAGATTAGATCAGTTAGGCCATAGTCCTTTCCTGCTTGCGACAGGAGCGTCGTCAACTGTCCACGGTGGTGTGTTTGGTGATTAAAGAAATGAGCGACGCATACCCACATGTCATAGCTACGTGTCTCAGGATTGACGATACTCGTGTACTCGAGTTTCCCCGCGAGTACTTGATCTGTTAGTTCCGAAGCCCAACTCTCGATTTCGTCATCCGTAATCGAACGCTGTGATTTAAGCTCTGAGAAGTCCGAGTAAAGCTCTTGGTCCAAGCTGCTAACAAAGATCGGTTTTCCGGCGAACCTACCCATCCAGATCCTGTCGCCCAGGAGCAGGTGATTAAGAGTGCCGTGGATGGAGCCAAAAAACGCGCCCATGTCCTTCTTGCGGTCATCCTCCGATAGCTCTGCGCAAACTGCGTAAAGCTTCTCATTCATCCAACGGTTGTAGCTTGCCATGGTGCGCGCTTGATCCGCGTGCATAAACGTGTACCTGCTTGGCTGAATGAGCGAACCGGAATCTTCGTCTGAAAGCGAACGCCGCCTTTGGGTCGAGAGCTCGCGTTCCCGTCGATTATAGAGCGATCGCTAGACGAGTGATCGTTCTCGAAGCCATTCTCTTAGTTAAGAAGTGCTCCCGTGGCGTCCTCCGGTCCGACGTCCGTCGGCCATGAATTGCCGTTCGGATTCTCCGCACAAGCTACTTCGTCAGTTACGATGACTCCGCTCAATTCGCGCTGCGATCTCCACCTACGGCGGTATAGACACCTGAATACGCCGCCGTTCAGGAACCTCCCGCCACGCCCAGCGAAAACTGAACGTGACAACCAGTCGGATGCTGAACTCGCAATTATCGCGTAGATAGAGTCGGTGACGGCCGCAATCGCGATGCACAACGTACTCAGAAAGATCGCTTGGAGCGTCGGATTTGAATCGTTCGTCATGAATTGGGGAAGAAACGCAGCGAAGAATATGGTTGTCTTTGGATTCAGAAGGGCGATGGCAAAGCCGTCTCGAAGGACGCTCTTCGCTGGAATTAGGCGCGGCTTCTCTTTCTGACTGAGAGTTGTGCGCCCACGAATCGCTTGGACTCCAAGAACGATCAGATACGCGGCGCCGGTCCACTTTACGATAGTGAAGGCCGTAGACGACACAACGAAAACGGCCGCTAACCGATGGACGCACCGATTGCATTAAGCCAACCCCCGGCTGCGATGCCCGCAACGGACGCAAGTCCGGAACGCCGGCCCTGAGTTGCGCTCCGAGCAAGTATGTACATGACCGATGGCCCCGGCGTGACCGCCAGAATCAAGCTCGCGCTGACGAACGCCGCAAGTAATTCCGGCGGTGGAAGTACTTCGCTCATCTGTAGCTCTTTGCTGGCACGAGCCTGTCTCAATTAGGCGGAAGTGCGACTATGCTCCCAACCTCGTCTTGATCGTTATGAATGTATAGGCTTTCGCAGCCAGGTGGGATCTCCATGGACCTCGGTATTTCCGGAGTTCGGGTTGCAAGACTCTCGTAATAGCCCTGCAATCGGCCAAGCTCGGCAAGGGGATGGCTACCGGTCACTCTTGCCTGCGCAAGATTCGGATAGGAAAGAAATCGCACCGCATCCTCGGTGCTCAAAGATACGCTGATCCAATCGGCATACCATTCACTCGACGCCTGGGGTTCCACTCCTCCAAGCCCAATTCGCATCTGGCATCTCACTCGATGAATTTGTGCGCTCATATCTCCGCTAAGTGTGCTCAGTTCCGCGTCCACTGACATGCGTTGGGTGCTGCGCTCGGGCACGAGATCGGCGCGCATTCCTCTGATGTCGTAATCTTGAACAAGCGAGGCGAGCAACTCGACGTTCGCTGGCAGGTCTAGCTTCAGGTCGATGGTCACCGCTGTGTCTCTTGGGAGCTGTCCGAGAAGTCGAAACGCATGGTCCCTGAAATCCTCTCCTTCTAGCGCCTCCGGATACAGGAATCCACGCGGGAAATCTCTAGCCAAAATTGGACTGTCGATGACGCCGACGAACTTGGAACAATAGTCAGGTAATTCGACGTCGCGGGGCTGCGATATCGGCTGTGCGAGCTCGTTAGGAACTTGCTCTTCGAGTATTCGCAGGTCGCCTGGCGTCCCTGGGGCCCCGTCGACGATTGTCGCCGGTGGCAGCAGCCTGCCACTCAAAAGCTCTCTAATGATGTGCGCGGTCGCGTAAACGTGGATCTTGCTGACTGGCCATTCGTCAATCGGCGAATTACGGAGTTCGTTCTCGCCTATGTTCACCCCTACAAGGGCACGGCATTCCCAGTATTGTCTTGCGCTGTCACTTGCATACATTTCCCCGAGACCGAGAATTTGAAGTCCTCTCGGGCGGCCCGCGATCAGATCTCCGTATTCTACGTAGGCAAGTCCACGGGGAATCCTCAGTTGAGTCGATACTGTCCGGATTTCGCCGACAGATGCGGGTCGGCTGAGTCTCAGCTCGACGCCGTAGGGTTGATCTGCCGCGGCGTTTCCTATTTCGATTGCGAGCTCCGCCGGCGAAGCCTCGGTGATTTGTTGCGACGATGCGTTGCCTTCAAACGCCAGCGGAAGCACGCAAAGCACCAGTAGGCGTGGAAGCCACTCTGACTTCGCACGTCTAGCGATAAGAGAGTGCCGCCCTTTATGCAGTAGTAACATCAAAGTCAACGCAACAAGCCCGACAAACTTCACTGCAGTTCTGACAGATTTCTGCTTCGGGTCGATCTTTCACGTTCTCCGCGATGATAGCGCAATCCCCATCGAATGAATCGTTTCGAACATATCGTCACCGATACGGACTGGATTCACGTTGCTGCAGCGAATGCGCCAGATCGGCCACAGGTGGCCGCTCAACCGGGATCAAGCTCCTTGAAGTGACGCCCTATCTCGACATTCAACCTCGGTTAATTATCCTTCGTGCCATGAATTGGAGGCAGCAACAGACGAGAACCTAGCCCGCCTAGACACTGTAGGAGGGCGCAAGTACGTCTGCCCTCCCGAAATGTGGAGCCCTGAGAGACCGACGTTTCTCGGGGTTTTGTGTTTTTAGGGGTCGTCTATTGGTAGGACATCAGACTTTGACTCTGAGAATGCAGGTTCGAGCCCTGCCTCCTAAGCCACCAATTCACAGTGTCAGGAAGGGGTCGAATTTTCGCGTTCCCGTCGATCATAGCGCGATCGCTCAGCGAATGACTGTTCTCGGAGGCAGTCTCGTCGCTAAGAACTGCTCCTGTGACCTGGCCGCGTTCGACGCAGTGCAGCCCAGAAACGGCCATTCCAAGTCACGGCAAGAGTAGTATTTCGCCTACAGAGCATACCCTCATCGAGGTCTATGTCGTGAGCAGCTCGAACCGCATCAACTGGTTACGCCTTGTGACCTTGGCAATCGTCGCAAGTCTCTCACCGGGAACCTCAATCGCCGCCGAAGGTGAATTTCACATCACGTTTGGAACTACCGGTGACACGAACGGCAGAAATACTGATAGCGTGACGTTCGTTGTCGAGACGGAAAGTGGCGATATTGTTGTTGCCGGGGGCGGCGGCGCAAGGTGGTCGGATGACGGCATCGGCAATCACACAAGCCCGTTGATCGCCCGAATCAATGCTAATGGCGAACTTCAGTGGCAGCATGTCTATAACGACCTGGAGAGTCACCGCATAACTGCGCTCGTCTCAGACGGCGGGGCGCAGTACATCGTACTCGAGCGGCCACTTCGCGATAATCTCGTGAGCTCCGTCACCCTGCGGCGAATCGGCGAACAAGGCAATCTTTCGGATGTAATCGTAACTCTCGAAGGTTTTTGGGTCGTGCAAACGATTCCTGTCGTAGATGGAGACCTATCGTACTTTCTCCTTGCCGCGAAGAAGGGGGCAACATCCCGAGAGGCTTACGCATCAACCGTGCAGCTCTTTCGGTTGGATTTGCAAGGGCGCATCACTGAGATGGATTTCGCTGGTAGTTTTGACTTCGTCGAACATTTACAGCACCTCGGCGGACAACAATTCCTATTGTCCCGTTCGGGGCGAGGGCGTGAAGTTGTGGTTGACGGTCGCCAAACCTTAGAGGTGGATACGGACATCATGCGCCTAAATCAATCGGGCGAAACAGAATTACTATTCACACTTGTCAATAAGATGTGTCGCCACATTACAGTTTCTCAGGATCAAGTTTTGTGCGTAGAGTACGTAGCGTTTACGAGGCAACCGCCCTTCGGCGCCATTGTTGCCTACACTCAGTCAGGCCAAGAATTGTGGCGTCGCGATTTCGAACCCGACGTTGAGATTCGACAAATGCAGGCTTTGGATTCAGGAGAAGTACTTATAGCGTATCAGCAGGGCAAGAACACGATAGTAAGTCGGTACAACTCAGTGGGCGACCCGGTATTGAGTCATACCATGCATTCAACTGGGGAATATATATTTCTGACCGCTATCGAGACGCTCAGGGACGGACGGATTGCCTTTCTGGGATCGACCGGTTCCTTTGGTGCGTTCGTTTCGACGGATACCGATGCGATGTTGGTAGTCACGGATACTTCCGGCAACGATCTAACGACGCAGGAAATCGTCTCAACGATCGTTGACTATTCCACAGGCGCGAGCACTCATTAATCTGCGAGCATGACAAGCACTCTGCTCAAGGGAGTCCGCTGTGGGTCGATCCTTCGCGTTCCCGCCGATCATAGCGCGATCTCGCGCCGAATAATGACTCCTTCCGAACTTGTTCTGGCTGTTAAAGAAACGTGTTTTGGTGGAACGAAGAGCAGACTCTTCAATTCGTACGAAGCCCGGGTTCTCCGATGACACGCAACGCAGCGCTCGGTCTGCTGATACTGCTAGTACCGGTGAGCGCGTTCGCGCCAATCAGACCCGCCCCGGAAACCGCAACGGCGGAGGGCGTGTCGGTACACTTCGGTCCTGAAAATACCGCTTCGTTCCACCTTAGCGATGGAGCTGTGGTAAAGATCGATCTTCGCGCGCGCGGCATGGCCTACTCTGTTTCGCTCGAGTGTGCCGGAGGCGCGCTGCGAGATGTGCGCTACGACACGATTACGCTGGTCTTCTCCGACGCATCGGACGCCGACGATGTTCCGAGTCGCGGCGCTACGCTCCTGTTCGACATGGGGCGCGAGGACGAGCGGCGTCTCGGTTCGCTACCGCGCGTGCAAATCAGTTTCAGTAACGGTCGTCGGTCTGAGCTCCTCGTCGCGCGTCGAGCGACTGACTCGGCCACTACGTGGGAAAGAATCTGCGACAGTCTGCCGACGCGTCCGCTATGCGAGCCCGGCGTGCCGCCGCCGCGAGCTTTGGAGCTAGCGGCAACACTCGTCGAACGGTTGCGCCCATTGCCGACACCGTTGCCGGCCACGGTAGTGCACGGCGAACGCGCCGAAGCCGAACGAATTCGAACGGACACTTACGAGCGGCTGCTGGCGCGTGGAGCGGAAGCCGTCGCGGCGCTGGCTGCCGCGCTCGACGATCCAGACCTGAACATGAGGCGCAACGTCGCGCTCGCGTTCGGCGCGCTCGCTGGTGGCTGGTGGTCATTCGAATGCGGGCACAAGAGGCTCGAAATCGCTGCCGCTCTACCGGCGTTGGTCGCCGCGACGAACGATACAGATTCGAACGTGCGCGCGTGGTCCGCGCAAGCGATCGGCTACGTCGGGGCGGACGCAGCCGCAGCCGTTCCGGCGCTGATCAGCTTGCTTGACCATCCCGACGAGGGCGCACGCAATAGCGCAGCGCTTGCGTTGCGGGGAATCGGCCCGGCGGCGAACGCCGCGCTACCAGCGCTACGTGCTGCATTGTCCGACCCAAGCCCGGACGTGCGCCGGTTCGCGAGTAACGCGATCGAGCGGATCGAAGGACGCGAGCGCGAGTGACAGCTTAAGAACTCTTTGCCACCGACAAGGCGTAAGGCTTCTCCGCTTGACGGCTACTGTCCGTTAGAAGCGGCAGAACTGCACGCGCACGGTCGTGCCCCCTATTCGGCGCGAAGCGTGATCATCGGATTGAGGCGCGCCGCCCGGTGGGCCGGCAGGAAGCTTGCAAGCGCCGTCACGCCGAGGAGGAGCGCCGCGATACCTGCGAACGTCCAAGGATCGAAGGGGCTCACGCCGTACAGGAATCCGGAGAGTAGGCGCGAAGTCGCGAGCGCGAGCAGCGCGCCGATGCCGATGCCGATCAGAGCGAGCTTGAGCCCCGCGCCGACGACGAAGCGAACCACGCGACCGCGGTCCGCCCCGAGCGCCATGCGCACGCCGATCTCGTTGGAGCGCCGGCTCGCCTCGTAGCTCGAGAGCCCGTACGCGCCCACGCTCGCGAGCACGAGGGCCGTGCCCGAGAAAAGAAGCACGAGCGTGAGCGTGAAGCGCCGCTCGCTGAATGCATCGTCCAATAGGCCCTCGAGCGTGATCGGGCCTTCGATCGGCATCGCCGCATTCGCGGCCCAAAGCTCGCGCCGCACCGCGTCGATCAGTGGCGTCGGGTCGCCGGCCGCGCGCATCGTGAAGTGCAGCGCACCGGTGGGTACCTGAGCGTGCGGCACGAACAGGCTCGGCCGCGGCTCCTCTTGAGGCGCGAGCCGCACGTCGGCAACGACGCCGACAACCTCGGCTCTCGCCGGCGGCACCACGTATCCCAGGAAAGAGACCGTCAGCGTCGCGCCGACGGGATCCTCGCCCGGCCAATAGCGGCGGGCCATCGCTTCGTTGATCACAACGACTCGCGGCATGTCGCCGCGGTCCGTGAGCGCGAAGAGGCGCCCTGCGCGAAGCGGAATGCCGAGGGCCGCGAAATAGCCGTTCGTGGCAACCGTCACGTGCGCGACCGGCTCGTCGCCGACGCTCGCAGGCGGGTGCCCCTCGATCGCGAATGTCCCAAGCTCCTGGCCGATATCCTCTGCGAGCGGCAGCGAAGAAGCGATGCCGACGGCCTGGACGCCGGGAAGCGCGCCGATGCGCTCGAGCGCCTCTCCGACGAACAACGTTCGCCGCGCGAGATCCGGAAAGTACCTCCACGCCTGCACCGTGAGCGCGAAGACGTTGTCGCTCCGGTAGCCGCGCTCGACTTGTTGCAGCGTGACGAAGCTCCGCACGAGAAGCCCCGCGGCGATCAAGAGCGCCATCGCGAGCGCGAGCTCGCCGACGACGAGGATGCCGCGAAAGCGCCGCGCAGGAGCGAGCGTCGTCGTGTGCAGCCGGGCGCGGAGGTCTCCCGCCGCGGCATCGAGCGCGGGCGCGAGCCCGAACAGGAACGCCGTGCCGAGCGCCAGGAGCGCCGTAAATCCGATCACGCGCCCGTCCACGGCGAGCGGCACGCCGCCGAAGAAACCCGCCGGTCGCAGCGCTTCGATCACGCCGAGTCCCGAAGTGGCGACCGCGAGCCCCGCCATGCCGCCCAGTACAGCGAGCAGCAGGCTCTCGGTGACGAGCTGGCGCACCAAGCGGGCGCGTCCGGCGCCGAGCACGGCTCTCAGCGCCAGCTCGCGGCGCCGCTGCGCCGCGCGCGCAAGCAAGAGGTTCGCGACGTTGACGCACGCGATCAAAAGCACGGCGCCGACGGCTCCCCAGAAGAGCAAGAGCGCCGGCCGCACGTCGCCGACGAGGTACTCGGCGATCGGCACAGCGGCGATGCCGATATCCGCGTTCGTCGCCGGGTATTCGGCGGCGAGCGCGGTGGCGATGGCGTCGAGCTCGGCCTGCGCTGCTTCGAGCGCGACGCCGTCTGCGAGCCTGCCGACGACCCGCCAATAACCGCCTGCGCGGGTCTGCGCGTCTCCCGGGCGCGGGACCTTCGGCACCCAGACGTCGTTGCCGGCGGGGAACGAGAACTGCGGCGGCATGACACCGACCACGGTCAGCGGCCGACCGTCGAGCGTGAGCACGCGCCCGACGATCGCGGGGTCCGCCCCGAAACGGGTCTGCCACAAACGGAAACTCAGCATGGCCACTTGCGGCGTGCTCGGTGTGTGATCCTCAGCGGTAAAGGTCCGTCCGAGCAGCGCACCCACGCCGAAGACGCGATGGAAGCCTTCGGTGACGAGCCACATCGGAAAGCGGTCCGGCCCCTCCGGGCCGAGATAGTCCATGCTGTACGGCTCGACGGCCGCGAGCGCTTCGAAAGTCTCGCTCCGCTCGCGCCAGTCGAAGAAATTGGCGGGCGAAACATCGTCGCGAGTGGCGCTTTGCGTCCGATCGTTCTGCCAGAGCGTCACGATGCGGTCCGGGTCGCGATACGGTGGCGGCTTCAAGAGAATCTCGTCGACCACGCCGAAGATTGCAGCGTTCGCGCCGATCCCGAGTGCGAGCGTGAGCACCGCGACGACGGTGAATCCGGGAGCCCGCGCGAGCTGCCGGATGGCATAAGAAACGTCTCGAGTAAACGAATCCAACTGATGGACCTGCGGACTAGCCGGCGGGTTCGCGGAGCAACACGTCGAGTGCCTCGACATGAGCGCGCAGCGCCCGCCGTCCGGCCGGCGTCAACCGGTACCAGGTCACGGGTTTTCTGCGTACGAAACGTTTCGACGCGGAAACGTACCCTTTATCCTCGAGCCGCCGGAGCTGCGCCCCGAGGTTCCCGTCGGTCTCTTCGAGCAGGTCTTTGAAATGCCGAAAGGTGATGCCGTCGGACCGCGACAGCAGCACGCAGACCGCCAACCGCACACGATGCTCGAAGATCTTGTCGAGCCCGTTTAGAGCGGCTCGAGACAGCTCGGGATTACTTGGCGAAGGCACGAGCTGCCCGAACTCTGGTGAAGCCGACGGCGCCGAGACTGGCGGCGATGAGCGCCCCGACCGCGGTCCAGACCGGGCCGGCCACGAACACGACGACGAGGAACCCGATCGATAACGCGATCGCGACCCAGATGAGTGCGCGATCGAGGTGCACACCCGCGTAGAAATAGGACATCACGATGAGCAACAGCACGATCTGCGGGAACGACTCCGGTGCGATTCGGCCGGTTACGAGGAGGGGCAACAAGGCAATGACCGCGACCAATAGCCCGCCCCAGTGAAGCCCATGCCGCAACGCCTTGTCCCTCGAGACGGCGCCGCGGTCGACGGCGTGCCGCCACCCGAGCACGAAGCTCGTGATGCCCCCGACTGGCCCGGCGATCATCCAGAACCATGCCGTGTACTGGGCGGCGAAATCGACGATCGCAAAGCCGACGAGGACGATGACCGCCCACAAGAAGTAGATCATCCCCGGGGCGTCGTGCCCCTCGGCCTGCTCCAGCTTGGCGCGCACGTACGCGAGATCACCTGCAGTCTGTTTGGGATCGCTCATTTTCGTTCCTCATTTTTATACTCTACAACTTAGAGTACTCTAGATTATGCAGGCATTGCAAGTCCCGAGCCGTACGCGCTTTGTTTACTGCTGCACTTGGGACCGGGACGATCGCCAGTGAGACCTTACTGGCTCCGGAGCCAGTGCTTGTCGGGATATACCTGCAGAGCTTTATGTGGAGCCAGTGGCTCGTGCGGAAACGTCAGCGGAGCAGTTTGCATACCCTCGATTGCTGTCGTTCGTTTTCTCCGAGGACGCCGAGCCCGGATTTGGATTCGCTAGCGAGAGAGGACTTTGGCCGCAAAATCAACCGTCAGACTCAGGTTGAGATAGTCGATTACGACCGGCCACCTTCGAATACTAGTGAGTCGTTCAACGGCTACTTTCGGCGAGCGGCCGTAATTGAGCAAGAAACGCCACGTCCAAGCGTGTCCGCACGTCGGGTCGGATGCGCGAATACTCGTTCCACTCGAGCATGCGCTGACCAAGCAGGCGGCAGCAACACAGATGAGCCGTTTCATCGTGCAGTTCCCGCCTAGAACCTGAAGGTGTAGTTGAGCTTGACGACGGCGTCCGAGGACTGCGAGTCGAAGCGATTGTCGAGATCGAAGTCCTCGAGGCTGTGGTTGATCACGAAATACATTTCGCGGCCCGCCTGCGGGATCCAATGCAGGCGCGAGCTCACGCCGACCGTCTCGCTGACGTTGTCGTACTGGATCAGGTTGACCCACGAAAGCGTCGACGAGAACACGGCATCGAGGCCGAGCGTGACGAGCCGCGTGTCGAATTCGCCTTGCGGCAGGTCGATGTAGTTCAAGTTGTATCCTAAGTTCGCGCCGAAGCGTGGCGAGGGCTGCCAGCGGATGTTGCCGGAGACGCGCTCGCGCTTCCCGCCGAAGAAGTCGCCGTCCACGTAGGAAACGCGGCCGGAGAACCGCCGAAACCGCGGCGCCCGGTACTCGAGGCCGAAGTCGCTGAACGAGTACGTACCGACCGGTATGACGATGCCCGGCGAGATCTCGAAGGGTGCGGTGAGCGCTTCCTTCGAGATGATCGCGCGCGCGGCGAACGCGTCGCCGGTGCGGTTCACGAGCTCGATCGGCGTGACGACGATCCCTTGGGACTCGAGGCCGCCGCCGATGACCTCGAGGCGTTGGCCGTCTAGCCCTAAGTAGATCGACTGCCAGTAGCCGCCGCTCGGCCGGTGCGTGAACGCGAGGTGGCCCGAGTAGTCGCGAACGTTGTCGCGGCTCAAGAAGCCCAAGCCGGGATTGAAGTTGCGCTCGAACTCCTTGAACGCGAGCCCGCCGCGGAACCCCGCGTTGCTCGGCACGACGAAGCCGAATCCCGCGGCGGAATCCTCGCCGTCCAACCCTTCCGTCGTCGATTGCTGGTACCACCCGAACGCCTCGACGACGCGGCCGCCGGGCAGCCGCGAGTTGCGGTAGAGATAGTCGACGCCGGCGACCGAGTTGTCGACGTTCGCGATCGGGCTGCCGTTCGTATAGATGAGCCCGACCGTCGATTCACCCGCGATGTTCGCCTTCGCGCGCACGACCGAGAGCGTGTCGGCCGCAAGACCCGCGAATTCGTCCTGCCGGATCGACAGCGCGCCGAGCTCCCATCTTCCTGCGCGGCCGCTGACCTTGCCGCCGTAGAGGAGGTCCAGGGCCTCGCCCTGCGCACTCAACCCGATGCGCCGCGAGAAGAACGGCCGGCCGTTCTGCCGCTCGGCCGCCGTGATCGCGCCGTTGCCGTCGGCCGCGCCGATCCGCCCGAACTCGAAAATGTCGGACTCGCGCAGGAAGAAATCGCGCTTCTCGGGAAAGAACAGGTTGAAGCGCGTGAGATTGACCTGGCGGTCGTCGACCTCGGTCGCCGAAAAATCCGTGTTGAACGTGAGCGAGGCATTCATCGCCGGCGTCAGCTTGTAGTAGACGTCGAGCGAGGGCTCGAGATCGGAATCCGAGCTCGACGGCGCGAACGAGCGCGCGCGGTTCAAGCTCAGCGACGGCACGACGTCGAGCCCGATGCCCTGCCGAATGCCCTCGAGACCGATCATGACGCCGGCGTTGCTCGGGTCCCAGCGGCGGTTGCGTGTCGACCAGGCGATGCGTTCGTTCTTCCGCTGGACGCTCCGCGAGAAGTTGAGACCCCAGCGGTCCGAGCTCGGGTCGAACGAGAGCGTCTTGAACGGAATCCGAAACTCGGCGATCCAGCCCTCATCGAACCGCGCGGCCGCGGCCTCGTAGATGCCGTCCCAATCGTCGTAGACCTCGGAGACGTTGCGCCAAAGTCCGTCGTAGCGGACGGCGTGCAGGTTCGTGCCGAAGAAGTAGCCGCCGCGGCGCGTGTTGAACGGGTCGAGCGTGACGTAGAAGCTGTCGTCGTTGGCGATGTTGCTGTGCTGGCGCATCACGTTGGCGGTGATGAGCTCGGGCTCCGTGTCGTAGAGCCGCGCGCCGACGTAGAGCGCATCATTGTCGTGGAGGAGGTAGACTTCCGTGCGCTCGAAGGGCTCGGCATACTCGACCGGCTCGACTTGCGCGAGATCGTCGACGAAGCCGGCGTCGCGCCACTCGGCCTCGTCGAGAATGCCGTCGAGCGTCGGCGGCGTCGCGGTGCGGACGACGCGCACGGACTTGACGTCCGGAGCTTGCGCTCCGGACGTTGCGGTCGCGAGGAAGACAATCCCGCCGAGTACGGCGCGCCAGGGACGGGGATGTCGCCCTGGAACGCGCCGCGGGAAACGCCGCGGCGAATTCATGTCGGCCCCCTATGCGCTATTGCGCGCCCGCCGTCGGGAACGCCCTGCCGGCCGCCCCCGTGAGCAGGTTCTCGAGGGCGAGCCCCGGATACTTCTCGCGCATCTTTGCCTCGAGCTCCGCCGCGGAGGTCGAGCCCGCCCTGAATCGCTCGAAGTCCGCGATGTAGTTGCGCATGAATTCGATCGCGCCCGGATCGTTCGGCGCGCCTTGCGGCTGATGTCCGGCCACGAGGATCGCGGGCTCGAGCGCCTCGATCTGCGCAAGTGTCGCGAGCAGCGGCGCCGCGTCGGCCGGCGGGCTGAAGTGCGAGCGGTTGAAGACGATGTCGCCGGCGACGACCGCGTCGAGCACGGGGATGTGCACGAAGGAGTTGCCGGGGCCGTCGCCCATGACCTCGCCGGTGAGGCGCAGCTCCTGGCCTTCAAGCAGCAGCACGCCCTCGACGGGGTCGGGCATGATCGGCGTCTCCGACGGCAGATCGTCGCCGTAAGTCGCGACCCAGAAGTTGCGGCGCGCCGGCCATGCGGTTGCGATCCGCTCGCGCACTTGCGGCAGCGCCACGTAGCGCGCGTCGGGAAATGCCTCTTTGATCGCCGCAACGCCGAGGAAGTGGTCCGGATGCGCGTGCGTCGTATAGATCGTCGTCAACGTGCGTCCCGTGGCGCGGATCCGCTCGACGACCTCCCGCGCCTCGCTCAAGAGAAACTGCGGGTCGATGAGCACGAGGTCGCGCTCGCCGTAGACGAGGGTCGAGGTCACGGAGAACCCGTTCGGCGAGGACGTGAACACCTCGATCGTGAGCGGCGGCTGCGCGGCGCCGGGCGCCTGCGTCGTGGGGTCGGGGCTGCAAGCGGCCAACAACACGGTCGATGCGACGAGGAACGCGTTCTTGTTCATGGAATCCTCCTAGCCGAGGAGCTGCGCTTGGTGCGCAAGGTACCCCAGTCGACTGCTGCGGTCATCACGACTTCGGGATCCGAAGGGATACGGTCCATAAACAACACCAAGTTGTGGGCGTCGTGTCGAGCACTTGGG
>Ga0209519_10000366_pt1 | contig 19031 bp, 19 predicted proteins | sample Rifsed13ft1_FD_184005 | JGI IMG/M metagenome (GOLD analysis project Ga0209519, IMG submission 184005) | Soil microbial communities from Rifle, Colorado, USA - sediment 13ft 1 (version 2) | ecosystem: Environmental > Terrestrial > Deep subsurface > Rock core/Sediment | place: Rifle, Colorado...
CCAGAAACGCATCACGCCCCAAAGCCCAGTGCGGGAGCGAAGGGGCGTCCCAAAGAGAGGTTCAACACTGCAAAGTGACTGGCTTCGTCTGCCGCCAAGCGCGCAGCCACCTTCGCCAGAGCCGAATCCGAGAAGGACGGGATCACGCCGAGGTAGGCGTTGGTTGCGCCGAGCTCGAGACGTGCGGCCAGATCGAGCACGTCGGTCTGATGTTCAAGCTGATCGACGTTGAGCGCCTCGGCATACTCAGCCTCTGCCTTCGTAGTGACCGGCTCGCCGCCAAGTTGACGGATCGCGGCGATCAACGCGTCGTTATGGCGTTTGTGGTCGTCCTGGAACTTGGCCGCGACCTTCGCGGTCGCCTCGTCCAGTAAGCCGCTCTTGAGGGCGATGGCATAAGCAGCGATCCCCTCGTACTCGAGGCCGACGGCGACATTCAAGATAGCGATGTCGCTTTCAGAGGCGGTGTTGGCGTGCGCGATGCGACCACCGCCAAGCAAGGCGATTGTACCGGCAGAAAGAACGGAGGATGTCGCGGCTATCAGCGCGCGGCGTCGAGAAAAGACAGAAGACTTTATATGGGATGACATGGTGATACTCCTTGATCGAGCATTGAGGTTCATGCGGCAAGCTGGGGCTTGACGACCGGAAAATCGATCTTGGTGCGGGCGAGGTTGTTGACGTAGTTGGTCAGCGTGGTCGCCGCGACGTTGACGGCGATTTCAAGCAGATCGCTCTCGCTGAGGCCCGCTGCCCGGAAATCATCGAGCGCGGCGAGCGCAATGTGGCCTCGCTCTTCGATCAGCGCCTTCGTTAGCTGGGCAATCGCGGCCGCGCGGCCATCGGAGCCGGTCCCAGCTCGCGCGAGCTCCGTCTCCTTGACGCTCAGACCCGCGTTCTTCCCGAGCAGCGTGTGGGCACTCAGACAGTACCGGCAGCGGTTCGCCTGTGAGGTGGCGAGGGCGACGATCTCTCGTTCCTTCGCGTTCAACCCGCCACCGGAGATCGCCTCATTGATCGCGAGTAGGGCATCGAGGGCCGCGGGGGCTTTGGCGAGCGTGGCGTAGAGGTTGGGCACCATACCCAAGCGTGCTTTGACCGCATCGAGCGTTGCCGCGGTCTTCGAATCCGCCGCGGTGGCGTCTAGTGCAGCGATGTAGGTCATGGCCTTTCCCGTATCTCACTTTGGATGTAAAGATGAGACGAGAGATTAGGGCTTGGGTCTTGACGATTGTTAAACAAGAATGCGAAATCGTTTGCGGATCGTACGAGATGGACACCGACCTTCTGTCCCCGCTGCTGAGGTACTTCAACGCGCGAGCGAGGGCGTTCTTCACGGGGAACCTGTGCGCACGGGCGAGCTTCCCCGACGAGAACGGGCTCGGATATCTGCATCTCTTTCGAGGGGGAAGGGCAGATCTGCACGAAAAGGGGGCGGTAGTACCTCTACGCGAGCCAATACTCGTCTTCTATGCCCGCCCACGGACTCACTGGTTCGAGCCGGATCCGGAGACGGGCGCCGATCTTGCCTGCGCCATAGTCTCGTTCGAGCACAAGGCCTTCAATCCGATCGCGCTCGCGCTCCCACCGCGCTTCCTATGCGATTTGAGCGAGCTGAGCAGCATGGAACCACTCTTGAGCGTGCTGTTCGCCGAGGCGTTCTCTGAGCGCCCGGGCCGGCAGGAAGTGCTCGATCGCCTTTTCGAGGTGGTCTTGATTGAGCTTCTGCGCATCACGGTCGCGCGTGGCGACACAGGGACGGGGTTCCTACGAGCGCTGGGTCATCCTCAATTGAGTAGAGCGCTTACGGCCATGCACGCCGATCCGGCGCATGCATGGACGCTCGATGCAATGGCTGAAGTCGCCGCCATGTCGCGAAGCAGCTTCGCCTCAGCTTTCAGGCGGAAGGTTGGAGAGACGCCGGGCGAGTACCTGACGCGATGGCGGATATCGGTCGCGCAGGCGCTGATCCGGAGGGGCGTGCCGCTAAAGTTAGTGGCTGAAAAAGTTGGTTATGCCAGCCAGGCGGGGTTTTTGCGGGCATTCAAGGTCGTGGTCGGAGTTCCTCCAACGGCCTGGCACCGTGATGTTGAGAGCCATGGTGACCCCCGACGCTAATCCCGGCCCCCTCGTGCGTATTCCACTGATTTCGGCCGGCCAGTCCACGTGATTTCGGCCGCCTAGGGCACACCAGCGCAGCAATCACCGAGAGAGTCTACCGAAGAAAACCGGCGACCGTTCGACCGCTGCGTTAGGCGATCGGCTTGTCAGGGCGGATTCCCCTTCAGCAACTGGAGAAATGCTTTCGTGCCCCTGGAAAGACGACGTCGTGGCAAAAAAGTGTTTGCCAAGGCCTGTTTTATTTGCCACGTGCCGGAAAAGCAACGCATTCGGCAAACGCGGTGCACACGGTTCTTTGCGCTTCTGATCCCGGGCTGAAGTCGGGCGCTTCTTGAGCCCTCGGCCCATCAAGCGCAGCCAGCCCCAGAGTGGCGACAAATGTCAGGACTCGCATCGCGCTGGCTCCTGTCCAGGAATTGCTAATAGCCTACATTCAATGTCCGAGGTCCGCACTACGAGAAGAAATTAGGTGGTACTTCTATCATCCCGCATGTGGCAATCGTACCTGGCCGCCTGTAGATCGCGAGCCCCGGTATACTGGTTTTTGTGCCATCTCGGAGTAATTCATGAAATCGCCGCGGACGGTAACGCAACTGATGCAAGTCGCCCCGGGTTGAACGCGAATGGACGAATGACAGTCTACTCGGTCCCTCCCAACTTAATTCAGTTCGTAAGCATGGAAGGCGAGCAGTTCCTTGTCTCCCTTGCGAACAACCGGGATGACCTCGCGATAATCTCGCGCCTGCAAGGTCTGTACGATGCTGCACTGGCAAAGGTTACCGTGCATGAGAATCACGCCAGGCACTCATTCTCGGACTCGTGACTGGCCTGATGATGGGGGTTCCATCGGGCTTCGCCCAGTACATATGGAGCCCATTGGGAGGCCCCTTCGCCTTGGGGGTAGTTATCGATTCGCTTGTGGGGGTCATACTTGCGTGCTTGGCAGGCGCCTGGGTGTATCAGGAGCGATGACACGCAGCCCTCATCAGAGCTTTCTCGGGGAGTCGAAGATGACAAGTCAAAACCGTCGAAGCATGAAGTCCGCGGTCGTGTTGATGTCCGTCATTGTGCCGGCCATCGGGGTGGTGTCCATGTCGATCGCCGGATGGGCACAGGCACCCCAGGGTGGTGCTCCTTTGGTGGACGGCATCTGGCAGACATACGTCCCGACAGGTGGGTTGTGGACGGTGACGCTTAAACTGGATGGGACTCAACTGACCGGGTCCGTTTATCAGGACATGGACGATCCCACGGATATTTACGAAGGCAGGGTCGAAGACAGAACGGTCGTCTTCAAGACCGACAATGACGACAGTGGCTGCCGCACCATTACGTTCACGGGCAAAGTCAATGCCGGCGAAATTGCCTTCACGCGAGACGTCCAAGTTCGGGAGGGTTGCAATCCAGGTGGCACTGGTATCTACGGCGCCCGGGCCGTACGGGAATTCGCTGCAAAGCGGGTGGCTGAGTGGAACGGTCTTCTTTCCCCGTCGCCGTCATCGCACACAGCCGCGTATCCGCCCGGTAACGGCCCCGTCGTCCTTTGGGACCGAGGTCATCACAACTTCCATGTAGGGTCGGTGAAAGTGCCCGAGGCGCAGCGCGCCTGGGTTTCGCGGGATGGATATGTGGTGCGACCTTTCGACGGTCATTTTGACAACACTGTCCTGTCCGAAGCGGACATTGTCGTGACCAGTCTTGCACTCGCCGCCGCGAACGAACTTGAACGGAATTGGGCCTTGCCCACACCTTCTGCTTTCTCAGCCTCCGAAATAGACGCGCTCGTGGACTGGGTCGCGGCAGGCGGTGCCCTTCTGTTGGGTATTGAGCACATGCCGTTTGGCGGCGCTTACGAGGAGCTGGCGTCAGCCTTCGGTGTCAGGGTCCTTAATGCATTCGTATGGGAGGAGCCGAGACGCGAGCGGCAGCCTTTTATGTATCGTCGCGCCGACGGGACCTTACTATCGCACCCCGTGACGGAGGGACGAACGGACGTGGAGCGGGTCGATGCTGTCTCGACAGAGAGCGGCGGCAGCTGTGCCTTCCGTTTACCTCCGAATGGTCAGTCTCTGTTGACTCTCGGGTCGTCGGCAATGGCTTTTCTGCCGGAGGTTGCATTCCAGTTCTCCGACAACACCCCCAGACAGCCCGTCGGGGGGTGGTCGCAGGCTGGAGTCATGCGCTTCGGACGCGGCCGTCTTGCCGTCCTCTGCGAGTATGGGCTCCTAACGGCGCCAGAGTTGATACCACCTGGTACAAGCGATGATGAAAGGAGGCTCCAACACCCACGGCTCACTCTTAACCTTTTTCACTGGCTCTCGGGTCTACTTCCAAGCCAATGACACGGGCTACAACCGATTCGGCCTGTGTCGGAGGCGGGAAGAAGCCGAGCTGAGACGAGCGCTCAGTCTGAAATGTAACCTTGGTAGAAGACACCGCTCGAGGAATTCGACGAATCTCCATTGTGTCAGGTGGGCAATTTGAACGGGCTCCCAAGAAACTGCATCGAAGCAGCGACGAGGCAAATGACCATCATCATGGGTCGGTACAACCGGTCGCGGGAATCGGCGGCCAGTTTCTGACGCGATGCGTCGCGATCACATCCGGTGGGCCGCTAACAGGCGACTGGAGCCGTCGCATCTGCAGTGTTCGACTTCACGTGGCCGCGATGCGCGGGTCATTCGCGGGTCGTTAGACCGCCAGCAACGCGAGATCGAATCCGGATGCTTTTCTTCGAGCGAAAGGCCATAGGTCTGTGGTACCACGACTTCCAGTTGCACCAACGGAATCTACTACCCGATGCTGATTGGCAGGAGCACACATGGGTTATTCAGAACATCGGGCGGAGGCAAAGTGTTCGAGCGGCCTGGCAAGCGTTTCGGGGAGCGTATGAGCCGGCGTTTCAGGAGTTTATGGATAGCCAGTTCGCGGTCGCGGACCGTGACGAAGTCGCCTCCAATCCCGGGAGACCGGCCGCGTGTATCGAAGGAAACCGGCTCACGCTTGAGCTCTGACTAGAAATCGGGAGGCCGCAAAGTGAAGCGCAATTACCCGCGTTTGCGGAATTTCCCACACTACCTTGGCCTCAAAACCGTTGCAAGCCGTTGATCTTATGGCGCGCCCGGAGAGATTCGAACTCCCGACTTCCGGCTTCGTAGGCAGCGTCTCGATTCGGCGTTAGTTGCTGAAACGCAAAGCAACGCTGACTCGCGAGTGTGGGAAAAAACTTCACGCAACCGTGCGCAACGCGTTGATTCTCTGTTTAACGGATCTCAATTTCCCACAGCCTGCCGTAAGCCATCGGTGAACGACCCCCCCTGGAAACCGCACGAATCCCAATGGACATGGAATGTCCCAAATGGTATCGTTCACGTACCAAATGGGACAGAAGATATGAGCGGCACCACCGGGACATCAGCCACCCGTAAGGATCAGGCACGCCGAAGAGCCGGCAAAACGGGGCGCAAGCGCAAGCCAGTCACTGGTTTTGAAGTCAAGAGCGCCAAAGGCCTGAGCCGCACGCTCACCCACAGGATCATCCTCGGCGGCGTGAGCGCCGCGCTTGTCAAGTCCGCCGTCGACCACGACGTCTTGGCGCTCGACGAAGTGCACCGGTTCATTCCGAAGTCGACTTTCGCCAGAAAGGTGCGAGACAACACCACTCTGAGCGTCGAAGAAGGTGACCGCATCGCGCGGCTCGCGCGGCTCAAGTCGTACGCGGCAGATGTCTTCGACAACGAGGAGGACGCGGGGATCTGGCTCAGCGAAAACAATCCGGCACTGGGCGGTGAGGCACCGATCGATCTCCTTCTTACCGACGACGGCGCCCGCCGCGTCGAGACCGTGCTGCGCCGAATCGACTACGGCGACTACACCTGAGGTCCATGAGGCTTTATCGCCTCGCTTCGCGCCGGCAAGCGCAACGACTCGATGGTGCCGGGAACCGCGACAGCGGTGCCCGCTGGAACTCCGGGCGCGGGCGTGGCGTTGTTTATACGAGCCTCAATGTATCCACCTGCGTGCTCGAAATGCTTGTGCATTTCGGGCCCAGCCTGAGAACACGCCTGCCAAGAAACATCATGCTCGTCGAGATCGAAGCGCCCGACGACGCGGGAATAGAAACGATTGAAGCCATCGACATTCCAGGCAGCGCCGCACGGGTTGGTGCCGACGGGCGAACCTGGTTTCAACGCACGGGCGACGCGTGGTTGGAGCGCGGCGAGGCGCTCATTCTCGTGGCGCCCTCCCTCGTTTCACCGCGCGACAGGAATGCCATGCTCAACCCCGCGCACCCGCGTATGAAACATGTCCGCGTTCTGCACGTCGAGCGGTTCCATTTTGATCCCCGTCTGGCACTGTCGGGCAATGAAGACGTCTGAACCGCGTGCGGCGTCCGGAGGCGAACGGCATCACTGAGATCGCGGGTCCCGCTAGTGACTCGTTTGACGGTCGATCCCGGCACTCAAGCCATCCAAAAAGGTTACGGCGGCTCCGAAAACGCAAATGACCGGATCGGGTCAGAGCAGTACGTCAGCCGCGCCAGTTTTTCGTCGATCGCCTCGCGACTGACTGCACTCGGACCCCTTTCTGCACGTTAAGAACACGAAAAACTCAGCATCCCGCAATTCCTGTCTTCGGTAGAGTCAGGATGTGGCGCGGTGGCATTAGGTTTGACGTTGTCTGTTACCGTCCCTTTCGTTTGACGGTGCCCTAGCCTGACTTTCGCAACTCGCGCCTGATTCACACCGATTTTGCGTGCTCTATGTGGGTAAGCCGTTGATCGAGTGGCGGCCGGGTCTGGAGAGGGCGTCAGGTACAGACCTTGGTCCTTTTCAAGCGCTCGATGCGTCGCTAATCTCAATGCCCGATGTACCTGAAGTGTCATCGGCGAATCAAGGACAGCAAAGAACACCGTTATTGGAGCATTGCCGAGAAGCGCCGAGTGTCGCGCGGCCGAGTGGTCGATCGGCACGTGTTGTATCTGGGGGAGATCAACGACAGCCAGCGGGAAGCGTGGCTGAAGTCGATCGAGGCGTTCGATGAGAGTCGGCAAGAACAACGCCGCCTAGCTCTGTTCCCTTCCGACCAAGCAATTCCGGAGCACGCGCGCGGATTTGGCGTGCGGGTGCGGTTGTCGGAGTTTCGTCTGCAGCGCCCGCGGCAGTGGGGAGCGTGCTGGACGTTCATGAAGCTGTCGGAGCAGTTGCAGCTGGATGAGTTTTGGCGCGCCCGGCTGCTCGACTCTCGCGAAGGGACCTCGTGGTACCACGTCCTGATGGTATTGACGGCGTACCGGCTGATTGATCCTGGGAGCGAGTGGCGGTTGCACCGGGAGTGGTATGCGCGCAGCGCGATGGGAGACTTGCTTGAGGAAGACGATGCGCTCGCGGCTAAAGACACGCTGTACCGGTGCCTGGATAAACTGCTCGAGCACAAGGAGGCGTTGTTCGGGTTTTTGAAGCAGCGCTGGCAGGATCTGTTTGGGGTGAAGTTCGATGTGCTGCTGTACGACCTCACCAGCACGTACTTTGAGAGCGATCCGCCGTTTCCGGAAGAGGACAAGCGTCGCTATGGCTACAGCCGCGATCACCGCAGCGACTGTGTGCAGGTGGTGATCGCGCTGATCGTGACGCCGGAGGGTTTCCCTCTGACCTACGAGGTCATGGCCGGGAACACGGCCGACAGCACGACGCTGCCTGGGTTTCTCGAGCGGATCGAGGCGCGCTACGGGCAAGCACAGCGCGTCTGGGTTATGGACCGTGGCATCCCGACGGAGAAGCACCTCACCGAGATGCGCCAGCGCGGGGCGAGCTATTTGGTCGGCACGCCGAAGGGGCGGTTGAGCAAGCTCGAGCGGGAACTTGCGACCAAGCCGTGGCAAGAGGCGCGTCCCGAGGTCAAGGTGAAGCTGCTGCCGCAAGAGGGAGAGCTGTACGTGTTCGTGCAGAGCCTCGTCCGATTGCGCCGGCACGGTTTGCAGCGTGAACACCTTCTGCCCGGTCCGCGGACCGACGGCCACCCGATAGGTGATCGAGTGCCCGAGCAGATCGTCCATCGCGCCGCCCGCCGCCGGGTCGAAGGTGAGGTAGCTATTCTCGCAATCGCGCACGAGCAGTCCCTTGCGTTCGAGCGCCCGGCCGATGCGCTCGGCGATCCGCTGGACGAGCGCTTGCAGCTCGCGCGCGCTCGGCGCGGCGATGCGCCGAAACACCGGCGGGTGCGTTCCGGTGAGGTACGCGCCGTCGAGCACCAACATGTGGAGGTGGACGTTGGCATTGAGCGCCGACCCGAATCTCTGAATGAGCGTCACGGCGCCCGTGTCGCCGGCCGAGCGCGACAGACCGGCTTGCTCGAGGATGTGTCCGGAAATCCCGCGATAGACGATGCCGAGCACTTGCGTGAGCACGTCGGGGTCGGTGGCCAGCAGAAACCGCAAGGCGAAGGGCAAGGAAAGAATCCACTGGCGCAGCGGCCTTGCGGGGAGCACTTCATCGACCAGGAGCGCCGCAGTTTCCGCCATCCGCCGCGCGCCGCAGCTCGGGCAAAAGCCGCGCCCTTGACAGCTGAACGCGACGAGCTTCTCGGCGTGGCACGCTTCGCATTTGACCCGAAGAAAACCGTGCTCGAGGCGCCCGCATTTGCGATACGCCTCGAACTCCTCCTGCACGTACTTTGGCAGCAGCCGGCCGGCCGCCTCCCGCGCGGCGAGAAACGCCGGATAGTGCTGCTCGATGATCTGATAGAGCAGCGTCTGTTCCGGGCGGTGCTGCACGTAGCCCGGCGGATCGATGAACGGCGGCGCGCGCCGCGCCCCCGCACGGTTGCTTGGCACCCTCTCGCATCCTTGCGATCGACAATGGCGCCGAAACTACGCGCTGCCACGCGGACAGCCTCGCTGCGATTCCCGGCAAGACGACTGAATTCGCTCGTTCCGCGCGCCGCGCCGAGCAACGGCGCCTTGGAGACGCGGTGTCCACTCTCGTAAGCTGAGCCGCTACATCCGACGGATCGAAGCGGGCGAGCGCGTTGCCATCACTGCACACGGCCGCGTCGTGGCGAGCCCCGCCCGGCGCCACGGCGCGGGGCGAGACACCGCGCGCGACTGAGACGAGGCGAACGCGGCGCGACCCGCTATAGGAGTACGAGGCTGATCTGCGGGAACACCATGAGCGCGATGGTGACCGCGAGCGGCTCTGAAAGTCCGTGAGCGGCTGCGTCGGTGCAGCCATCGCCGAGAAGAGGGAAGTTCGACACGGCCGAAGCCCGAACAGCGGGTTTCGGCCGTGTCGAACTTCTTGCGACATTACCCGGAGAGCGCCTGTATGCTTCTCACGGGTATACCGCAGGCGTGCGCTATGAATTTCCGTTGGCACATGGGCAGTCGAACACGGTCGTTCCCATGTGGAAGAGTCTCATGTGACGGCAGCGCTACTGACGGCAGCGCTACCGGCTACCAATCGGATGCAGCGAACGTGACAGATAAAATACCAGGGCGCATGCGGCGGCGCGGACTCCCAACGGAATCTGGCGAGAGGCCGTAGCTAGTGACCTTCCCGTTGCCGAAGATGGAGCCGTGCTACTTGTGCGCAATCGTCGAACGTAAGTCCGCGAGTTGGAACGTCATCGATCGCGGGGAGTTGACCGTGACGATCTTCAACGGACGGCAGTTCGAGATTGGCCAGTGTATGGTTCTGCCGGTGAGGCACGCTCCGACGTTGCTCGACCTTACAGAGCGCGAGGAAGCCGCCGTGATGGCGGCTGCACGGCGTCTAACGAGCGTCATGGTGAGCGCATTCTCTCCGGATGGCGTACTCCTCTATCAAAACAACGGCATCGGTAGCGGGCAGGAGGTCCCTCACTTTCATCTGCACGTCGTTCCGAGGCGGCCGAACAGCGATTGGGGATTCGGGCCGCCGCACATAGCACGCCTGGAGAAGACGGGTCGTCCCGCGCATCTGGACCATGCCGTCGTTACCGACAGCAAGCTGCAGACCGTCGAGCAACTGCGGCGCTATTTCGTATAAGACGATGCTGACCGCTTCGTGCCATTGCGGTGCCGTGCGGATAGAGGTTGCCCGCAAACCACGGGCCCTGACGCAATGCACCTGCTCCATCTGCCGAAGATACGGCGCGCTTTGGGCCTACTGCACGCGCAAAACGGCCCGCGTCTTCAGCGCGCCCGGCGCTACGACTGCCTACTTATGGAACGACGAGGTCATCGAGTTCTATCACTGCAGAACTTGTGGGTGCTTGACCCACTACGAAGCCACGGCAAAATCGGCCGACAGCCGAATCGCGGTCAATGCAAGAATGATGTCTCCGGCGGATATTGCCGGGGTCAAAGTTCGCACTTTCGACGGCGCGGATACGTGGAAGTACTTGACCAGCTAGAGCCGGGTCCTTGCGCGTGGGGAGAACACACATGTACATACCGAAATATCACGAAGAATCCGACGCTTTAGTGCTGCAAAGCTTGATCAAGGCTCATCCGCTCGGCACGTGGGCGACGCAAGGCGACGGCGAGCTCATCGTGAACCATGTTCCGTTTCTGCTCGACGCGTCCCGCGGCGACTGCGGGACGCTCGTCGGCCACGTCGCTCGAGCGAACGGCGTCTGGCAGTCCTTCTCGAAATCGGTTCCATCGGTGGTGGTCTTTCAAGGTGCGGAGTCGTATATCACTCCATCCTGGTATCCGAGCAAACACGCTCACGGCAAGGCGGTGCCGACCTGGAACTATGTCGTCGTGCACGCGCATGGGCTGCCGCGCGTCATAGAGGACCAGGCGTGGTTGTTGAGGCACGTCAACCAGCTCACCGACGTGCACGAAGCCGGGCAAGCGCTGCCATGGAGAGTATCGGATGCGCCCGCGGAGTTCACTGCGCACATGATCGAGCGCATCGTAGGCATCGAGATCCCGATCGCGAAGCTCGTCGGCAAGTGGAAGGTCAGTCAGAACCGGCCGGAACCCGACAAACTCGGTGTCGTCGCAGGACTTCTGGCAAAGGATGATCCGCCGTCGAGGGCAATGGCCGAGGTGGTCAATCGGCAAATCTCCAAACGATAGTTGGAGACCCATAACCTTGTCACAGCTCGGCGACGAGCTTCCCTGCGCGCGCGAAGTCGACGTCGGCGAGCGTGCGCGCGTTGCGCGTGAGCTCCTCCAAGAGCTTGGCCTGCACGGCGCCGCGCCGCCGCGCCTCGGCGTAGCTGATCTCGGGATGAAACATGACCATCGAGTAGCGCGGGACGAACTGCCGTGGGTGACGGCGCTCGAGCTCGAACGCGAGCTCGGCTTTGAGCTTGAAGGCGGCGCTGCGCACGTCGTCGCGCATTTCGCGGTAGTTCTCCAGCGCCATGGCGGCGATGGCCGCGGCGTTGTCCGCGCGGTTACGCTCGAAGAGCGTGCAGATGTGCGGCCAATCGCGCCCGTGCGCTGCGACTAGCGCGTCGAGCTCGAGACAGTCTTCGAACGCCGCGTTCATGCCCTGGCCGTGAAACGGCACGATCGCGTGCGCGGCATCGCCGAGCAGCAACATGCGGCCGCCGTGGCTCCAGGGCCGGCACGTGAGCGTGCCGAGGCGACCCACGGGATGCTCGCGATACTCGCGCTCGAGCGCAGGCAGAAGCGGACGCGCATCGGAAAAGTGCGTGCCAAAGAACGCCGCGACGCCGCCCGAGTCGATGGCCGCGAAGCTCGCGTCGCCGGTGAACGGTAGAAACAGCGTCGCCGTGAAGCTGCGGTCGAGATTCGGCAGCGCAATGAGCATGAAGCCGCCGCGCGGCCAGATGTGCAGCGCGTGCGGCGCGAGCGCAAATTCGCCGCGGTGAGGCGGCAATGTGAGCTCCTTGTAGCCATGATCGAGAAAATCCTCGGTCGCGTGCACGGCCCCCGCGGCTTGCAACGCTTTGCGGACGCTCGAGCCCGCGCCGTCGGTTGCGATCAGGAGCTCGGCCGCGAGGACGTACACGCCTTGCGGTGATTCGATCCGCGCCGAGCCTGTTGTCGTATCGACGCCCGTACATTCGTGTCCAAAGCGGTACTCGACTCCGAAGCGCCGCTGGGCGAGCTCGGACAGCGTACGATTGAGCGCCGCGCGCTCGACCGAATAGATTCTCTCGTCGCTGCGCTGGCCGTACGGCAGATACCGCTGCGTGCCGTTCTCGTGCAGCATCCTGCCCGTCATCGGCATTAACAGCGGCTCGACGGCCGCCAATACGTCCGCTTGTCGCAGCGCTTCGATGCCGCGCGCCGCGAGGGCGAGATTAATCGAGCGGTCTCGAGCGGGCGCCGGCGAGTCGGACGGTGCCTCGCGCTCGACGACGAGCGGCTGCAGGCCGCGGCGCGCGAGCAGAATCGCAAGCAAGCTTCCCGCGAGCCCGCCGCCGACAATTACCAACGGCCCGGGCTGCGCCTTCATCGCGCCAACGCGCGGCGCAGCGCGTGCACTGCCGTGTACACGTCGCGGTACCGGTTATAAAGCGGCGCCGGCGCAATGCGCAGCACATCGTCGCCGCGCCAATCCACGACGACGCCCGCGGCGCGCAACCGCTGCTGCACGCCGGCGACCTGCGCCGGATCCAGTCTCACGCGCACGGACAACTGGCAGCCGCGGGAAGCGCGGTCGCGCGGCGTCAGGAGCTCGACGGCGTCGCCAATCTCGTGCTCGAGCAGCGCCTCCAGGTACTGCGTGAGGCGCACGGCCTTCTTGCGCAGCGCGCGCAGTGTGGCGCGCTGAAAAAGCTCGAGCGATGCCGCGAGCGGTGCCATCGAGAGGATCGGCGGATTGCTGAGCTGCCACCCTTCGGCGCTCGCCATCGGCGCGAAGTCGCGGTGGATCGCGAAGCGCGTCGCTTTGTCGTGGCCCCACCATCCGGCGAAACGCGGGACGTCCGCGGCCGCGAGCCAACGGCGGTTCACGAAGCAGCCGCCGACGGCTCCGGGTCCCGCGTTCAAGTACTTGTAGCTGCACCAGACGGCGAAATCGGCATCCGCGCGGTCGAGCGCGAGCGGGACGTTGCCGATCGCGTGCGCCAAATCGAAGCCGATGCGACAGCCGAAGCGATGGGCGATCCGCGTGTAGTCGCCGAGCGCGAGCGCTTGCCCCGTGAAAAATTGCACGCCGGGTAAGAGCACGAGAGCGATCTCCTCGCCGCGCGCGGCGAGCAGCGCTTCGAGCTCGCCCGTGTCGAGTAGGCCGTTACCGGACGACCCGTGGAGCTCGAGCAGAGTCGTGGCGGGATCGAGGCCGTGGTAGCGCAGCTGGGATTGCACGGCATAGCGGTCCGACGGGAACGCACCGCGCTCGATGAGGATCTTGTTGCGCCGGCCCGCGGGCCGGAAAAAACTCACGAGCATGAGGTGCAGGTTCACTGTCAGCGAGTTCATCGCCACGACTTCGTCGGCATGCGCGCCGGTGAGTTCGGCAAGCGGCGCCGCGAAGCGCTCGTGATAAGAGAACCAGCCGTCCGCGCCGTCGAAATGTCCCTCGACGCCCGACGCCGACCAACGTTCGAGCTCTTTAGCGACGAAGCGGCGCGCGCGGCGCGGCATCGGCCCGAGCGAATGTCCGCTGAGATAAACGAGCTTGCGCGCGCCCGAGCGCGGCAGATCGAATGCGCGTCTGAACGGTGCGAGGTCGTCGTCGGCATCGAGCTCGGCGGCGAATTCAGGACCGGGTTGAAATGCCGGCGGCGCCATTCGGTCGCGGTGTCAGGGGCCGTTTGCGGGGCGCGGCATCACCGCGCCGCAATTCTTGCAGGTGCGGGCTTCGCGGTTGCCGTAGAAACGCTCGAAAACGGGCGGCAGGTCTTTGACGATGTCGGAGACGTGCAGAAATTCCTCGTGCAGCTTGTGATCGCACGCGGGGCAGAACCACATGAAACCGTCGAGCTCGTCGGCTCTGCGCGCCCTTTCGACGACGAGGCCGACCGTGTTCGCGAAGCGCTGCGGCGAATGCGGCACGCGCGGCGGCAGCAGAAAAAGCTCGCCGGCACGAATCGGAATGTCGACGCGCCGGCCTTCCTGCATGGTCTTCAGCAGCATCTCGCCTTGGATCTGGTGGAAAAGCTCGGGTCCTTCGTCGTGATGGTAGTCCGCGCGCGAGTTGGGGCCGCCGACGATCTGCACGATGAACTCGGAGCCCAAGAACATCTGCTTGTTGCAGACCGGCGGGCGCAACGACTCGCGATTGGCCTCGATCCACGCGAGCAGATTGATCGGTTGCATCAAATCCATGTTCGTACTCCGCTAGGGCCGCAGAGGCGCCCCGCCGGGTTTGCACAGTACCTGGACCGGTGGGCCGCGGGGGTCGAGCGGCACGCCCGTCAGCGCACCGCCCCACACGCAGCCCGTGTCGAGGGCAGTGACGTCGTCGCGGCGGACGAAGCCGAGCGCGGACCAATGTCCAAACACAATATGCCATTTGCGGCGCCGTTTGGGGCGCGCGTCGAACCAAGGCACGAGATTGGCGGGTTGACTGCCGGGTGGGCCCGAGTTATCCAAGTCGAGCCGGCCGCGCGGGTCCCAATAGCGCATGCGCGTCAGCGCATTGATCGTGAAGCGCCGTCGGTCTTCATCGTCGAGGTCGTCACGCCATTCCAGCGGCGAGCTGCCGTACATGTCGCGCAAACCTTTTTTCCAGCTCGACCCGCGCAGCATGGTTTCTATTTCGACCGCGTACTCGGCCGCCTGTTTGACTTTCCAAATCGGCGGGATGCCTGCATGCACGAGCACGATCCTGCGCTCGGGATCGCGGTAGAGCAGCGGCCGCCGCCGCACCCAGTCGATGAGCGCTTCGGCGTCGGGTGCCGCGAGCACGTCTTGAAACGTATCGGTGCCGTTTGCGCTACGAGCGCCGGCCGCGGCGGCGAGCAAATGCAAGTCGTGATTGCCGAGCACGCAGAGCGCGCTGTCGCCGAGCGCGATGACGCGGCGCCGGACGCCGAGCGAATCCGGCCCGCGGTTGACGAGATCGCCGACCAGCCAAAGGCGATCGCGGCTTCCATTGAAGGCCAACTGCTTCAATAACTTATTGAAAGCTTCGGCGCACCCTTGCACGTCGCCGATCGCGTACAGCGTCATGTCCGACGGATCGCACTTGAAACCGCCGTCATTTTACGCGCCCAAGCGGGCAAGGCGCGCGAAATCTTGAGGCTCGAGATCCTCGGGGCGCGCGCGCGGGTCGATGCCGGCCGCGGCGATGACGTCGGCGGCGAGACGGTTCTTGAGGGCGCGCCCGATCGTCTTGCGGCGCATCGAGAACAGGTGCGCGACCATCTCGGCGAAGCGCCGCTCGTCGCCGACGGCGAAGCTCGGTTGCGCGCGCGGCTTGATACGCACGAACGTGGACCAGACCTTCGGCGCCGGCGCGAAGGCGCCCGGGCCGATGTCGAACAGCGCCTCGATCTCCGTCCACGCGGACAACATCACGGTCAAGCGCCCATATTTCTTGCCGCCCGGCCGTGCCGTCATACGCGTCACCACTTCCTTCTGCAACATCACGTGCAGATCGCGAATTGCTTCGCGGTAGGCGAGCACGCGAAACAGCAATGGCGTCGAAATGTTGTAGGGGAGGTTGCCGACGACGCGCAGCGGTCGCGCGCGCGTCGCCAGCGCCGCAAAATCGAACTTGAGCGCGTCGCTGCGATGCACGACGAGCCGTGCGGACCCCGTCGCCAGGCGCTCGAGCTCGTCGGCGAGACGCGTATCGACCTCGATGACGTGCAACAAGGCGACGCGCTCGAGCAACGGTGCCGTGAGCGCACCCAAGCCCCCGCCGATCTCGACGATGTTGTCGTCGAGCGCGGGATCGACGGCCGCGATGATCTTGCGGATGACCGCGGGGTCGTGCAGGAAGTGCTGACCGAATCGCTTGCGGGCCGCGACCTTCATCGGCCGGCGGCGCGTCGCGCGAGCGCTCCGGCCAAATCCACGGCGGCGCTGAGACTCTCGGCACGCGCTTTGCCGGTGCCCGCCAGAGACAGCGCCGTGCCGTGATCGACCGACGTGCGAATGATCGGCAGGCCGAGGGTCACGTTGACGACTTCGCCGAACCCGAGCGCCTTGATGACGGGCAGGCCTTGATCGTGATACATCGCGAGCACGACGTCGCAGCCGGCCAAAGATTCGGCCGTGAATGCCGTATCGGCGGACGCGGGGCCGAGCACCGCGAGACTTCGGGCGCGCAAACGCTCGACGACGGGCGCAATGACCGTGCGTTCCTCATCGCCGAGCACGCCGCTTTCACCGGCATGCGGGTTGAGGCCGAGAACGAGAATGCGCGGCGCCGCGACGGCGAAGCGCTTTCGCAAGTCGGTATCGATGACGGTGATGACGCGCTCGAGCAGCTCTTGATCGATGGCGTCGGCGACGGCGCGCAACGGCAGATGCGTGGTCGCGAGCGCGACGCGCAACTGTCCGCCCGCGAGCATCATGACGGGTTGCACGGTGCCCGTGAGCTCGGCGAGGAATTCCGTGTGTCCCGTAAACTGTACACCCGCGGCGTTGATCACGCTCTTTTGCACCGGCGCCGTCACGAGCGCCGCGGCTTCGCCGCGCCGACAGATCTCGACGCCGCGCCGCAGGATGCGCAACACGTATTCGGCATTGCCGGCGTCCAACCGCCCGGGGATGACGGGGCGCGGCGCCTCTACGGCGAGCACCTGCATTATCCCGCCTTGCTGCGGCTCGACCTCGGCCGGCGTCGGGCGCACGAGGATTCGCACCTGCAGGCGCAGTTGCTCGGCTCGGGCGTCGAGCACCGTGGGATCGCCGAGCACCGCAATGCGCCAAGGGAGGGCTCGAGTCGCGAGCAGCGCGCAAATATCGGGACCGATGCCGGCCGGCTCGCCTGAGCTGAGCGCGATGCAGGGGATATCGGTGGTCATATCCGGCCGGCCCGAGGGTGCCGGAGTCTTACAAGCGTATGTCGATATAGGCTTGGTCGCGAAGCCGGCGCAACCACACTTCTCTCTCTTCTTGAGCTTTGCCCGCGCGAATCTCCGAGCGGCAGCGCTGTTCCTTGAGCTCGTCGGTGGAGTCGTGAGAGCGGCGGTCAGTCACTTCCACGATGTGCCAGCCGAAGCGCGTCTTAAACACCTCGCTGAGCTCCCCGACAGGCAGCGTCTCGAGCTTTTCGGCGAATTCCGGCACGAAGTCGTCCGGTGCAACCCAACCGAGATCGCCGCCGTCGGCGGACGAGAGCGTGTCCTCCGAAACCGCGAGAGCAACTGCACCGAAGTCGTCGCCGTTGACGATCTGCTCGCGAATGCCGAGCAGCTTTTGCCGCGTGGCGTCGTCGTCGAGGATCTCCGTCGGCGCGATGAGGATATGCCGCGCGCGAACCTGGTCGACCATCACGCGTTCCGCGCCGCGCATCTCGTTGAGGCGCACGAGATGGAACCCGCTGCCGCTCTGGATCGGCTCCGAGTACTCGCCGGGCTGCATGCGTGTCACGACGTCGGCGAACAGCGTCGGGAGCTCGGACCCCTTGCGCCACCCGAGCGAGCCGCCCTCGAGCGCCGTTTGGGCCTCGGAGTAGGTCAGCGCGAGCTGCGCGAAGTCTTCGCCGGCCTCGAGCCGTTCACGAATCTCCTCGATGCGCCGCTCGGCCTCGCGAACTTCCCCGCTCGTCGCCGAGGCCGACAGGCCGATCAGGATGTGCGAGACGTTGTAGTCGAACTCGTTCGTCTGATTGGCCTCCGTGCGCGCGAGACATTGCTCGAGCTCGCGCGGCGTGACGTTGATGCGGCTCAACACGTCGCGTTGCTCGAGCTGACTGAGTATGAGGTCCTCGCGGCTGTCTTCGCGATACATCGCATAGTCGATGTTCTCGGCCGTGAGCGCGGCCGGCAGCTGCTCCAGCGTCAATCCGAGATTGGCCGCGACGCTGCCGAGCGCCTGATTGAGGATGTCGTCACTGACGACGATGCCGAGCCGTTCGGCGCGCTGCAACTGAATCTCCTTGAGCACGAGCTGGTCGAGCACCTGGCGCTCGAGCACCGACAGTGGCGGCAGTTGCGTGCGCTGTTCCGCCGGTAACTGTGGTTGCTGCTGACGGAAATTGTCGATGACGAGCGCCACCCGCGCGTCCAACTCGCTCTGCAGCACGATCCCCTCTTCGACGACGGCCGCGATGCTCTCGAGCAGCTGCCCCGTCGAGCCGAGGTCACGATCCTGCGCTTGAGCCGCGCAGCAAAAGAGCGCCGCCGCACCGGTGGCAAGCGTGGTCCGAAGGAAACGCGCCGTCATTCCGTACCGGCTCCCGAAAAACGTCGATAGCCAAGAATACCACGGTCGAGCAGCTCCTCAGGGGAGCTCGCGCGTTGCGTCAAGCCCTTGAGCTCGAGCTGGATCGAGATCGCGCTGTCCGTTTCCCCGGTCCGGCGGCTGATGTAACGGCGCCCCGTCAAGCGCACGCGCCAGCAGCAAGCCTCGTACTCGAGCCCGGCGAACTGCTCGAGCGGCTCCTCCTCGAGCAAGGAATAGCTGTACTGGCCGATGAACCGCCAACTCTGGCCGACCGGCCACACCATGGAAAGCTCGCCCTGCTCGAGCAGCCCTTCGCGCAGTCGATAGCCGAACCCGAACAGCCGGTCCATCTGCGGCCGAAACTCGAAGCGCGTTTCGGCGCGCACCGTGGAGTCGGTTTCGCTGTTCCATTGGTAGCCGACGTCGAGATTCCATTTATTGCTCAAGGCTACGCCGATCTCGGCCACGTAGTCGGAGTCGCTGGCGCCGCTCAGCGGTTGCCCCGGCAGGCTCACGGTTTGCGAGGCGAGGTAGTGAGTCCGCCCCAAGGTGGCGCTCAACCGTTCCTCGCCGCTGCTGCCGTCGACGAGCCGCGTCGTCACGCCGAAGCTCAACTGATCCGTATCGGCGACGCGGTCCGGACCGACGAATTGATACTTGT
>Ga0209519_10000369_pt1 | contig 18937 bp, 18 predicted proteins | sample Rifsed13ft1_FD_184005 | JGI IMG/M metagenome (GOLD analysis project Ga0209519, IMG submission 184005) | Soil microbial communities from Rifle, Colorado, USA - sediment 13ft 1 (version 2) | ecosystem: Environmental > Terrestrial > Deep subsurface > Rock core/Sediment | place: Rifle, Colorado...
CGGTGTTGTAGGAAATCTCATACACCTGGTCATTCGACGAAGGCAACGATGCCAGGCGTGCCGTGTAGATCGTGTTCGGTACCAGCACAGCCATGTAGAGTTTGCTCCACTGCCCCTCTGAGCGTAAGAGTGCGAGTTCGGGCGCGGTGATTGCACGTGCCATAAAAATTCCTTAGTGTTCCTTCGTGTCCTTCGTGGTGAAAATCATCACGACCCCTCAGGGATTTCGATCAACTGACGGAACTGGACTGAAAAATTTTTTCGTTCCCCGTACCAGCGGTCTTGCGGTTCATTTGGCCAGATCATCACGCCCGAGAAAGTGGCGTAGGTGTCATCGTCGATCTTCGTGACGATAAAAATATCAGCCGATGCATTCGGGCAGAACGTTTTCAACTGGTTGTATTGCTCGATGGAAAGAATGGGAAAAGTCCAGACGGCAATCGGATTGCCGATGCCAAGTGTGCCTCCGCTCCCCAATGCCACGGTGCGTGCGTATGGCAAAAATGCAGATTTCGGTTCAGGCAGCGGTGTCGTGAGCTGCTCGATATTTGTCAAACCTACTTCGGTAGTGCCGATCGCAAAATCAGCCATTATCTGACGCCTCCAAGAGCAAAGTTCAAACGCTCGATAAGTTTTTCGGCATTCTCATCGAAAACACCCTGCACCTGTCGTGTGGTGAGTCCGCCTGCAAAGTTCTGGATGATCGTCTGCTGTTGAGAGCTGCTATTATTCGTGATCGGTTTGGCCAGCAAGTTGGCGAGCGCATTCGGGTCCATGCTGTTTCTCAATCCGAGCATATAACCCTGACCGGTGAACATGCCCAGCTCCATCGCTTCCCTCGATCGTGAGCTGATCCCCAAGGATTTCTTGATCTGTGCCAGCAATGACGCTGCGATCCTGGCCGCAGCCGCCAATAGGGTTGGAAGCCCGAACAGCATGCCATTTGCCAGACCGAACAAGATATATTTGCCCAGCTGTGACCAATCCGTTTTCGTGAACGCATTGACAATCCAATCGCGTGCTGAACTAAATATCGTTCGGAATCGATCAATAATCGAATATATATTTGCCAGGAATTCTTGAGCCGCTTCTTCAGGAAAACCGAATGCAGTTGCCAAATCCAGGAGCGCACCGCTGCCATCCTCATAGAGCTTGACGGCACCAGCTCTCAGTTCACCGACTCTTTCGATGATCAGCCAGATTTTTGCAAGTAAGTCCTGGATTGCTTTTTTAGGAAAACCGAAGGCAGTCGCTAGATTCAAGAGCGCACCACTGCCATCTTCATAGAGCTTGACGGCACCGTTTCTCAGTTCATGAACTCTTTCGATAATCAGCCAGACTTGTGCAAGCAGGTTCTGGATTGCTTCTTCAGGAAAACCGAATGCAGTTGCCAAATTGAGAAGTGCGCCACTGCCATCTTCATAGAGCTTGACGGCACCGTTCCTGAGTTCATGAACTCTTTCGATAATCAGCCAGACTTGTGCAAGCAGGTTCTGGATTGCTTCTTCAGGAAAACCGAATGCAGTTGCCAAATTGAGAAGCGCACCACTGCCATCTTCATAGAGCTTGATGGTACCATTTCTTATGTTATCAAAAGCAGCTCGCACTCCTTGCAACCTCTCAATAAAGCTACGAACAATATCCTGTATCCCCAGGAAGTTGTTTTTCCAGGCGAGATAAAGAAGATAGATCACAGCTATGATGGCCGCAATGATCAGGATAATCGGAGCAGCCGCAACCAACACTGAACCAATGGCCGGTAATAATGTTCCCGTAATGACAGCCCCCACCGTGCCAAGCGCCGCCCCAACTCCAGATAATGTAATCCCAAGTCCCCCCAGTGTGCCAGCCAATCCTGCAATGCCTGAGATAACTGTGACCACCGTCCCCAGGAACGAAAGCAGCGGTCCTGCAATCGCCACCAATCCCAGAAAACCGAGAAGGATCTTTTGCTGTGTTGGACTGAGATTGTTGAATGCTTCCAGCATCTTATTCAATGCCGAAGCAACTTTGAGTGCAATAGGTAACAGGTTCTGACCAAGCATGACAAGCGCATCGCTCCATTCAGCCTTCAAGCTACGCCCCTGATTTGCGAGACCACCAGCCGTTTCTGCAAAATCGTTGAGCCCAGGATTTAATTCCTCATTCAACGCTATCGCGTTGAGGATGATGGCCCGCTGGTTGGCCGTCAGCGTTTTTGTATTTGCATCAACCAGACCATTGGCAATGCCATAGGTCTTCAAATAAGAATCGGTGATGAACGGGAAATATCTTTGGATCGGTTCGTACTGGCCCCGGATCGCCGATTGCCAGGCTAAAGCAACCTCTTCCACCTGCCCATTATGGAACGATGCTAGATCTGCGAAATGCTTGACAGCCTGCTCAGAGAGTGCGGTGGTTTCCTCGATCCCCATACCTCCAGCTTTAAGTGCCGCACCTATGGACGAAGCAAAGTCCAGATATTGGGTCTTGCTGATGCCCATCGCCTTTGCTGATTTGTTTGCATTGGCTACGACACTATCTGCCATCTCTCCGAAGACAACGACCGCCTTATTTTTCGTCTCTTCGAAGTCGCTGGCGGCTTTGATCGAAGCTGCACCCATTGCCACAATAGGCAACGTGAGACCCAGGGTCATCATATTGCCCACGTTCTTCATAGCGCCGCCCACCTGCTGGCCAATATTGGCAATGCTAAGTAAACCCTCCTTGCCTTTTTTGACACCGCTCAGCAGGCCCGCAACATCGAGAGCGATTTTTCCGTATGCACTACCTAATTGGATCGCCATTACCTGCTCCAAACAAAACAGACATCCTGCATGGACGCAAAACCATACAGGATGTCTGTCTTATTGAATAAGATTTGATTTACTGTTTCAGCAACGAGCCTCCACCCAGCGCAAAGATATCGTAACTGAGCGATCCAAGCGATTCTGTGGCTCCCTGGTTTTCGATCCATGTGACCTTGCCCCGCTCCTGCATCGATCTCCATGAGAGCAGTAAGACCAGATCGTCCAGCAGGCTGATTGCTTCGGGTCTTGCTTTCGCCTTTTCCAGATATGCCCTCAGTGTCTCGTAGGCACTGTCCGTCATCACTCTGACGAATTCGGGCGCGAACAATGGACGTTCGTCCGCCGGTGGCGATACCACCATCACTTTCCTTGCATCTTGCTTTAACATGTTGTCCGGGTCCTTTCGTAACGCGAAATCCTGCCACAGAAACCGACATCGTCGGGACCCGGACAGGTCTGGCGGCGACACGTATCTCTGTGGCAGGAATCTGCCTGTGAATTGATATGTTGTTAGGGAAAGCGATGTCAATTAAATAACACACGCCGCCTTCACAGGGGACCTGTCCGGGTCTGTAAAGTGTATTATACAACAATGCTTTGGTCATTGCAATCACCAAATTCCATTTGCAGGTATTTGTAACCGTTTTGTAATGCGGCCTTTTGCGCTCCGGTAACGCCCGTTCCCGTTCCCGGAAGGGGATTGGGGCAAGCTAAAACCGGTAAACGCGTCCTTGCCTTCGTTCATGTTCTTCTCGACGCGCCTGCCTACCATCAACGTGATTTCATCGAATTGCCACGCTCCCCAATCTGTCTCCAGATGGAAGATCTCACTTGGCCTGCACCCATAGGCTTCCGCCTGGTTATGAACCCTCACTAAATTTCTCGGGTTTGTCGCGAAAGGGGCGCAGGGATTGCGCCTCACGGTTCATGAAGTTGAAGATAAACATCTTGTCTTCGAACGTCAGCTCACTGTAGAGAATGTGCTGATCGTCGGACTTTTCTCCGATCGCTGGCTCCACCAGGCTGGCCTTGATCAGCTCGAACAGCAGTGTGTTGAAGTCCGTCTTATGCTCGGCCATCAGCTTCGCACCGGCTTGTTCCTCGCTCAGCTGCTGGAAAGCATCTTGGGTGATGACATCAATGAGCGTGTTGGGAATGCTGCCTTCGATGACGATGCTCGCAAGGTCCACATCCCGGATGACCACCGCTAGTCCGCTCGGAAGCGTTTCCTCATGCAGCCGCTGTTCCCGCCATCTCTTTAGATTTTGAGCACGGGCCTGTTGTGCTTGCATCATGTGATTAGTTCCATTTTTCTTGGTCATGGCTCACCTACGAAGTGGGCAGTGTGTCAGCGGTCTCGTTCTGCACCCAGTCATAGATGCCGTTCGTGCCGTCGTCGATGCCGATGCCCTTGATCGTGGCCGTCTGCAATTCACCATAAGCCAGCGGCGCATCGAGACCCTCGGTCACCTTGGCCTTGTAGATGATGCAGTGCACATCATCGTCGCCCTCGCCGAGAGACTTGCCATAGATCTTGAAGTAAGGCAGGCGCACGCCGCCCGCCTGGCTCAAAGTCTTGACCTGGTTGGGTGTGGAGCCTGTGGTGCCGGTCGTTGTGCCATACATCACGGCCAGCGCTTCGAGCGGCAAACCGGTGGCTTCCAGCTCCCATTCCACCGCGTCACGTACAGCGACCACGACCGAGAGCATGTCATCGCCCGGGCCTTCTGCGCTTTTGACTCGCTCCTTGAACGTCAGCTTCGTGGATGCGGGCAGATCCGCCTGAGTGGTTCCATCGATTGACGTAAGTTTCACGTCGCTCAGACCGAACGGTTTCGGGTTATCAGTTAGTGCCATTTCAATCTCCTTATCAATTTCTCCCTCCCCCAAATCCGTGCTCTCCGTATTTGGGGGAGGGCAGGGTGGGGGTCGGGATCATAAAATTATCGCAGCCTTTTGGCTACAAATCTCAGCATGCCGAGCGGACAATCCAATGCCACGTCACGCTGTTGACTCACTGCAATATCGAACTCAACATTCCAGACATTCGTTCCAACTTTCTTCTCATTCAAGAGATCGAACACTGAAGTGATGGCTGGCTCGATCACGTCATAATTATCGCGTTGATAAAAATAGATCGTCAGCGGCGTCTGCACGGAATTCGGGATACCGCTCCTCAATCTCGTTTCCGTGCCAAACTTGATCAACACGCACGGCATCAGCTCCTGATTGGCATCGAACGCCGTTGGCGTGTTCTGCCTGCTGATCTCCTCCACGTCATTGTGGACCCCACCGGTCAGCAGATCCATCAGATCCTCGTCATCTTCAAACAGAGTTTTCACATCATCGCTCAGGCTCATTCATCAATCTCCAATTACTAATTACCACTTACCCATTTACTCAGATCTTCCCCAAATAGCCACACCGCCAGGTTCACCGCATTCGGCAGAATGGACTGGCTCACATCACCGCCGATCAGCTCCGCATAAGAGTCCATCTCCGGCCACGTGCTGGTCCCTCTCAGCCAGCTATTCAGATCAGACGTGAAGTCCTTCTCATCCATCAGCACTGCGGTCTTGTAGCACAGGCAGTTCGGATGAAGTGGATATTCAATCGTGCCAACTTCATAGACCCCTTCCCCTTTTTCCCCTCCCTGAACAACATCATCGCAGATATCCGTTTCAGGATGGGCTGCCGAAAGATTACATTTTTCCTTCTCCACCCACGGCTGTGCAGCCATGATCCGGTCCGTGGCCAGCGCATGCACCTTCTGGATCTCCGTGCGTGCCAGGCGTAAAGCGTTGTACGAAACGCCGCGTCCATCACATGGTCTCGAAACCAATCCGGTCGTGTCGCCTGCAGCGATCTGTATCTTCGTACGGCCGTACAATCGCGTCGAAGTCCAGCGCGGGCAATCTTCATTCGCACCGAGATACTGCTCCAAGTTCTTTGCAATATCCCAGGCACTTCGTTGATTTGCGATCCCATCCATCAGCACCTGGTTGATCCCGTCACGGCTCTCACGGTCCCATTTCCAGATCCGTGCGGAGAGATTCATCCCATCCCCATACAAATGCTCCGCCGCTATATCCAGCAGCATTTGCAACTGCCGTTCGAACACACCTCCAACGGATCGTGCTTCTTCAATCTGCGACATCTGCAAAATCTGCGGATGGCTTTCATTCAACGTGGGCATCACCAATCTTTCGTGCATCACCGCCAGAACCCCAAACGGAATGCTCGCCGCCTCCCCCCTCACTGCCTGCAATTCATCCTGCCATTCCTTGAACAGATCTCCCCACATCTTCAGCATTTCAGTCTGGACGCTGTAGCCGCTCGTCCCATCCAGCACCTGTTCCTTGCCAGCCTTCTTCAGTATCAACGCCTGAGCCTTCTCGCTGAAGTCCAAAATTAGCTCATGCGTTCTGCCAGTGAAAAATAATTGCAACCGTATCACCGCTTTATACGACGCCTGATACATCCGCCCCAGCGCGACCTTATCCAGCTTCTTGATTATGTCGCGCTGAGCGGAGCGAGCTTCAGCGAGCGAAGCGCTGTCCTGAGCTTGTCGAAGGGACGAAGCGTCTCCATCCAAATCGATGCGTTGCAACAAAACAGTCATTTTTTTCCTTCGTGTTCCTTAGTGTTCTTCGTGGAAAATCACTAAATTGAAATTCCTTGCAAACTCTTCGCGAACTGCTCCGCGCTGATTCCATCCGAGTTGAGAATATCCACATCCACATTCCGAAGATACAGCGCCGCAATGGATTGGATGATCTCCTCCTTTACACCCAGCACACGCAGCCTGGCCAGTGCATCACCCAGGTCACGCAGGTCTGCCGGCGTCAGCTTCTTCGCCAGGCGCCAGACGATCTCATACTTCACATTGGCAGGCAAAATTCCCTTCAACAGCCACTGGCGTTCCAGCAATGGCTTCAGGAACTCTTCTGTAACCCATTCCCTGCCATCGTCGAGTGATTCATCGTACTCGTCCTTTTTCTCGCCCAAGATATCCCTGTTCAACCCCTCGCCGTATGCCACCAGCTCCATCGGCACATCGGACGCCGCGAACATCGTCGCTACTTGGTGCAGGATGTCGTTAATCTCATTCAGATGCGCATCGCCCTGGATTGCTGTGATCGAGCCGGGCTTGTTCGAGAACAGATCCAGATGTGCTGCGGTCGGAGTATCCAGCGCTTTCTGGTTCATCTCCTTATAAGCCTTCACATCCGCTTCATTTCCGTCCACAACATGCAGCAATCTCATCCCTGCCCGCACTTTGCGCCGCACAGCCATATCTGTTTCACCCTCGCTTACACGCTTGAATGATCCTGTTGCCGACGCCCACATCGGGACCCCGTAACGACTCTCATCGTCGTGCTCCCAGCGGGCATGGATGATCTGCCATTCGGGGAAAAAGACCGCATCTTTCGGGATGCCAAAGCCCGTATACATTTCATCGACCATATAAAAAGCTCGCTGCGGATCGTCCAGCTTGTCCGCGTTATTGCTATTGCGCCTCATTCTCAGGGTGGGCTTGCGGCTCACTTCGATGATATTCAACTCTTCATCGACGACATTTTCGTAGAACGAATCACCATCACGGCCGGTGAGACGCACCACGTCCTGCAATTTCTTATTCAACCCGAGCCGTGTCTGCAGCTCCGTTGCGATCTCCTTTGCTAGCTCATCTTTCGTTTTGACAAGGAAGCCAGCCTTCACTAGGTCCGTCGAATACATTCTCAGCGCCTTCTTCACACGCGGATCTGTTGCGTACATCTGCCTGCACGTCTTGATGATCGCCATCCGGTCCCGGTCTGACTTCAGCTTCTGGTACTCAGCCACAATGGACTGTTGTATAGCCGGCGCGGCGGTCGTCTCACCATTCGCTGATGGCGGATTGAAAAATGCGTTGATCCTTGTTCTTAATGAAGCCATAAATTCATCCTTCAGCTTTCATCCTTCATCCTTTGAATACTTCCTGTATCATGCGTTCCAGCTTCGGAAAATTTTGTTCCATCGTGCTCATAATGATTGCATAGCGGCCGCCGTTCGATGTTTCCAAAAATTTGCCATAAAAAACCGTGTGCGCCAGCGTGATGATCAACGTATCTTTATCTCCGCTTTCCACAGCCACATCACTCATCTCGCTCTTCGCTTCAGGTGTCACCTCGCCGGTGATCGACTCGAGACCGAAACCATCCACCGCAAAGAATAGACCGCCGCGTGCGTTGCCAGTCCGATCTTCCCAGGCCGCGTTCTCCCGGGCCTCGTTCTGGATGAGCTGTCCCCAGTAATTTGCCACAGCCTGAATGGCAATCAAAGCCTTCCGGCCATAATCGTCCAGACCCTTTGCAATCACCTTTGGCGAAACAACCCACTCGAAACCAGTTTTCATTTAATCAGCATCCTCGTCAAACCTGACTTCCTTCCAGCCGTCCCGGATAAGGGCCTGCCTGCGGCTTAGGCAGGCATCCTTCATGGGTTTGCCCTTATCCTGGTGGTTGACCTGTCTGCGATGAAAGTTTTCTCCATTCGACAGATATTCATTCTATGCTTCGTCAGCATTCCAATCTGGCGTGATGTTGTATTGCTTTAGTGCTGCGATTGCTGTTTCATACGGCCCGATATAAGACACCAAGACATATTGGCCGTTACTTGAGTTGTAAACCATATCCGCATACCCGGCATCATTATAGATCGTTCCTTCGAGGTAGCGTGGGGGTGACCACGTTTCACCTGCGTCCTTCGAGTACCACACCGCTATTTTGCGGCCTGTGCCTGGGAAGTTGACAAACCCGCACATGACAAGATTCGTGTCATTCCACCAGTTTGCACCGCCCTCGAAATGGGTCTTTGTCCAGATACGATGTCTGCCACTTACGGGGATGTTGTAGGTAATGGCTTCCAGTTTCGACCACGTAAGCCCCATGTCGTCCGAGTAAGACCGAGCGGTTGCGGTAAAAGCAACTGTCCGGTAAATGGCAATGATGCGGTTATTCCCAAGATACTCTATGCCTACTTCGTTGGCTGGTTCATCTGTCGCGCCGCTTCGCATTTCTGAAACATACGTCCACGTCGCGCCGTTGTCGGTGGACTTGATGAAGATCATCTTACTGTCTGCTTCCGTGTTGCTGAAATCCCGCGCGGCGGCGTAGATCACACCGTCATAAACAAAGTAGTCATCCGTCGCAAATACCATACTGATGGAATGTCCACTCAGAGTTATATCCGCGCCCGCGCTCCAAGTCTTGCCGCCATCTGTTGAAATGGATTGATAAGTACAATTATCTGCCTCCGCTGGTGACTCGGTTCTCCATGTGTGCAGGATCAAGTCGCCATTCGGAGCCTTGTACAGCCACAGATCGGCGGGGTGTTCGGTGGCCGAATAACCGGCAGGGTCAAATGGGAAATTTGTAATTGAGTTGCCTAACAAATCCTTATCCTCATCACTCCATGTTGCGCCGTAATCATCGCTAAAACGGATGTGCAATATCGAGTTAGTCGCGGAATGGCTATCTGCTCTGCGATAGATCAAAACCACTTCATCGTCGTCGTTGACTTCCATTGTCGGTCTGCCTGACCATCTATATGCTACGTTGTCAATAATTGCCGTACTCGCAACAGTCTGTGTCGCACCAGTAAAACTCAGGCTGCTGCTCCCAAGAAAAAACGGTTGACTACTGAACCTCCTGCCCCAAAAAATCCAAATATCGTATTACTGACAATCCCTGCATCTGATACCGTTTGAGTCGTTCCCTTCTGCACACCGTTGTAGAACATCGAGACGCTAGTACCGCTGCAAACCACCTCTATATAATCTCCGTTTACGACCAGCGCACCAAGAGATGTTGGGGCGATAAGTACCGTTAGAGTTCCTGCAACCACTTTCGCCATGCTGAGGTAAGTCAGTTCGACGCCGGTGGAAGAATCGCCCATTGTGTCTATGCCGACAAGGATATAGTTCTGCGGGTTGCTTGTGCTATCCAGCCGCGCCACAATTCCCACCGTGCCGTTATTGCCGGTTTGATCTATGTAAACGCGGGTTATTGCGTCTGCCGATGGGTAAGACCTTGTTGCGTACATCTCGGCAGCGGGAATTTCCTTCATCGAGAAGTCGTCAACAATCACGGTGTCGAATGGGGTAATACCACACGCTGCTGGATATACTTCAACAGTTGCGGAATACGCTTTGAACACCATTATCTTCTGTGTGTAGGCGGCATCCTTGATGGTTCGCTGGCGAATAAAGCCACCAGGGAAGCCGTTTATGGCTTTTAGAATCCGCGACCTTCCACCTGTTCCAGCTGTCCGCTTTCCCCACCCGCTGAACTGCAACCATTTTCCGGTCGCGCCGCCAAAAGTCGGAAATTCCAGACTGTCGTTGTTTATCGTCCCTGTGAATTCCTGCGCCTTGCTTCCAGCGTGAACATCTGCGGACTCGGCCAGGGTCGGACTTCCGCCTTTTGTAAGCGTGTTACATTTCCCGGCCGTATACGTGGCCTCCAGTGACGGGTCGGTAAGTAGCTCAGACCCGTACGTGGGCGAATTGATCGCCTTGCCGCTGGCAATTGCCCATGTGGAACCATTCAAGGGTGCGGGCAATGCTCCGTTTGACATCCCAGTAAAGTCCACATCATAGACAACGCTCACGGCGCGAGGGCTTCCAAACACAGATGAGATATTCCCCGCCGCGTCCTTCACCCAGGGATAGAGGGTGTATGCTCCAAGATCGGCAACGGTGTAAGTCGTTGGGGCTGTAAGATTCCAGCCCGCAGCGTCTACTGCCGGGGGTGTACTCGATTCGGTGACGATGAAATACACGCCCGCTTCGCTGGCTGTAAAGGCCGTGATAGGAATTGCAAGCGCGCTTGATGGCGTCGTGACCGTGAACGTTACCACAGTCGGCGCGGTGACATCAGCAGGCGGACCCGCTTTCTGATTATTAGTGATTGCCAGATCCAAACCGATCCGCATCTAATACACTCCTACAATGTTTGTCGCGTCCGTACCCGCTTCATAGACTCGCTTGACCCGCAGCGGATGGACTGTGCCTGCTGCCAGATCCGTGAATACGATGGCAGTGCCAGTCCCAAACATATCCACCTTCAAATCGCCGGCCACACCCACGTAAATTCCGCGTGTGACATAAGCCAGATCAACATCATCATCCGGCGTGATGACAAACGCACTGTTTCCTGGCGCGGTCGCCCTGCCAAATGAAACGCCAACTTTATCTATAGCCATGTGATTCTCCTTCATTCTCCATAATAAAAACCTTCGGTCTCCGGTCTTCCGTCTCCGGTCTCTATTCCACCGCAATTGCTTCAGCGATCGTACATGCCAACCGGTTCGGCTGGATGAACACGACCTGCAGCAAAATATTGGTGTACGTCAACCGGTCACCGACTGCGATATCCATATCAGGCTCGCCCAAAATGAACACTGCCTGCTGTGCGGCCCTGGCCGCATCGGACTGCAACCGGAAGCCGCGTGAGCCTGCATACTCGATCCGCATTGGCTGGGCAGTAAGCATCGAAGCCCCGCGCCGAATAGCAAGACTGACTTCATTTTCAGCTCGTATCGCACGCATATCGTCTGCAATCTGATCCCAATTCATCCTTCATCCTTCATCCTTGCATTCCAACCTGCCCGTTGTACTTATCGCAAGCCGCGAGATATTCATCATTGAACGAATCTGCCTTCCTGCGCTTCTCCTCGATCGTCGATCCCTTATCCACGCTCACGGCGCCCAGGGAATATTTCAATGTCTGCCCGCTTAGTGCATTCGCCTGTTTTCCGATCGCATTTGCCTGAGCCTTCAAGAGCACGATCCTGGCTTCACGCTCGCTCATCGTCTCATAATCGGTATCTGCTTCATCGCCCGAGCTTTCAGCTTCGATATCCGTGCCGATCCATGCCGCCTTGTAACGCAACTCCCTCGCCATCGTGAACGTGGGAGTGGGATAGAACGTGATCTGCTCGTTGCGGATCGTATGCTGTTCTTCCCAATCCGCACTGATTGGGATGATGCCCTGTGCCGAGATAAGCACGCCATCAGCTGAAGCGAAACTCTCCAGCGCGATCATCTTCAAATAATCTGCCGGCAGATCATACATCGCAGTGCCTGGGACGATGCTTAACTCGGCGATCTGCTCCAACCCACAGCGCTCCGAGAAATCACGGACCGCATCCTGCACGGCCTTCTCATATTGCGTGTTGGACGGAACTGAATCTTCTGCCGGCACATCCGCCGCCAATCGCTCAACCAGGTCGGAAAGCAAAATGCTCATACTACTTCCTTAGAACCGCAACCATTCCGACAACCTCTGATATCGCCCACTCGGGATGGTCGAGAATAAAGTCGTTGATCGCTTTTTCTATCGTCGCCCATGCCGGATTCTTGTAATCATGCACGGCGATCACCTGCGCATGCGGACCGAAATTCTCCAGGTCTGCATGCACATAATCGTAACTATGGCCGCCATCGATCCAAAGCAGATCGATTTTCCTTTTCCAGGTCTTCCCGATCGCACGACTGTCACCTTCCCTGGCTGTCACGTTCTTCACGCCCACGCTCTTCATGTTCGCCAGTAATAATTCCTTGCTGGTGGGCACATCATCCGCAGGATGCCAGGAGTAATCATCGATGGAAATTATTTTCGCATCCGGCCTGGCCAGTCCGAGCACAGCCGTCATCCCGCCGTACAGCGAACCGATCTCGACGATCAACCCGCCAGGCGAAACGTCCGCAGCCAGTTTTGCCACGCATTCACGTTCGTTGATATCCGTCAGCGGCCGCACAACTCGTGCGATTTCAACCGCATCTACATCACTGATCCTTGGCAAATTTGCATTCATGCTATAGTCTCCATTTCTTTTATGTTCATCCTCGCCGTCGCCCTTCCATAATTATGAAAAATGATCCTCGCCTTGTTTCGATGTGGATGATTCCAATCGACAGGCAAAGCCTTGTAATTGACGGGACATTCCTGCAAAGCCCGCATCAGGGACAGCTGCTCATCCCACTGCTGCCATCTCAGCCACTGCCTGCCCCACGCTTCGAACAATGCCTCCACCTGTTCGCCTTTCCTGAAGAAGATCACGCCCGAATTCAAAAACTTTTTTTTCGGATCACCGCCCAACTCCTCGATCGTTGCGTCCCGTTCCATGATGTTGATCTCCCAGCCTGCGCGTGGTTTGTTGTACAGCTGGCCCACACTCAATAATTCCTCAGCCAGCGCCATATCATATGCATCCAGAATCTCGAAGCCCGTCAAAATATCGGACATGAACTCGGTATCCGCATCGATATACAGCGTCCGCTCGAATGGCGTCAGCCCATACAAAAATGGCTTCACTCGTCCCGCCCTGAACTGAAAATTTTCTCTCTGGCTCGCATCGAATGGGCTTTCCCCTTCCCATGCGATGAACTGCGTCCCTTTCACAGGCGTATCACCCACCACACACACGGGAATCTTCAAGCCCACATTCCTGAGCGATGCCATGCTCTTGCGGATCTCGGTCGCCGCACGCTGGCCAAAGCTCATGTACAAAAGTCCAATCGATTCGGCGTTCACGGTTTCGATCCTGGTCGGAGCCGGAGCCTTCGATAGCACGAATTCCTGGATGACCTCCGCCGCCCGTTGTGCAGATGTGCCCAGATAAGGATACAAATCTTTGACTGCCTCGCGCTGAGCAGATTGAAACGTTTCGCTCTTGGCTGAAAGCTGATCGCCGATCGCTGAAAGCAGTTCCCCTGGTTCATTCACCTGCGGACCCACATCCGTGTACTCCCAGAACCGAATCCCGAGATGGACGTTGCGTCTGAACTCCGGGGCATTCAAAATGATGACCGGCTTGCCCGTCACACAAAATTCAATATAGGTGCTTGAGCAATCGTTGACATAAAGATCAGCCATGCGCATGACCTCATCGAAATCCCATACCGGCTCGATGCCGCATCGCCTATAAAAATCTGACAGCATATCCATTGCCCGCGGATGTCCATGCCCAATCAATGTGAAATTTTCCTGCCTGGCCAGCTCCGGCAAAATGGACTTGTAATGCGCAAACGCACTCCCCGCCTCCGGAGCGATCCTCGCTCCATCCCAATGAAACGATATACACACAACCGGTTTTCTCCCCCCAAATTCGGCGCTCTCCCGCATTTCGGGGGATGCCGAAGGCAGGGGGGCAAACTGGTCCATCTTCGGCGTCCCGATCACCGCCCCCGCTTTATGTGGAAACGTCTTTGCGATCAATGCGCGCGTATGCTCATTCGGGTCCAGGAACAGACTGACATCCCGCTGCATTCCTGCTCCGCCTGCATAAGCGTTATTCTGGAACGTCAGTCCGATCCCATGCTGCATGAAGATCATGGGCCTGCGGGGTTTCTTGTGCAATGCCCGCTGCAGATCGTTATATCCGCATGTCACCAGCGGACCGTCTCCGCCCGGTGCGACATCCAATTTATTGTTGATGCCTGGGGGTTTCAGCGGCACTACGTCCAGACCCTTGCTGATGGCATACTCTTGAATTAGGGCAGGCACATAGAACGAACCGCGTATCTCTTCATCCAGCGCAAACCACACAGGCGCCATATGATCGATATAGTTCGAGCGTGTTGCAAAAAAATCAACCGGCCTTGCCCAATTCTTCACTGCCATTACTCCTCAATCTCCCCCCAAATACCCTACGGGATATTTGGGGGGATGTCGCCGCTGAAAGCGAGCGACAGGGGGGCCTACGAAGCCGCATCTTCGATCGGAACGAATGCACCCTTCTCATTCACGGTGCTTTCCGTCACGTTGAACTCTTCGGCGTAATACTGATCAGCCGCAACGAGCTTGGACGTTCCGCCGCTCACATCGTAGGTCGGGAACGGTCCCCGGATCGACAATGGCTGGAACACACGATGCTGCACCAGCTCGCGGTTGCCCGCGATGATCAGGGTATCGGGGAACTCCGTCGAAGCGAAGATCGGCTTGCCCTTCACACCACCGGCAAAGCCGGCCGCGTTCAGGATCGCATTCGGCCAGCCATCGCGCTTGAAGCCTTCCCAGTTCGAAAGCCGGTCTGCGTTCGTCACGCTCGCCAGGAAGAAGGTTGGCTCATAGAACCGGTTGGCGACGATCACGTTCGCATTGCCCATCAGGCGCACCAACTCAGCCAGGTCGTCTTGTGTTGCTCCAACCGTCCATGCGGTGGTGCTGTTGCTGGGGACAGATTTGACCGCAGAGAATGCCATGTAGAGCAGGCCCTGGTCGATTTTGCGGCGTACCTGGCGCACCAGGTTGGCCATTGTGCGGGCGACCGCATCCCAACCCAATTGTGAGCGTGAGAACACTATCGCCTCACGCGAGATCTGGTCAGCCAGGCGGTCAGCCGCGGCTTCGATGGTCTTATATGCCAGCGTGGTCTTGACCCGCTCGATCGGAGCCATCTCACCCGTGCGGATCGCGCTATAACTGTAATCCACAAGCACATCATTGGCGCCGATATCGCCAGCCGTCAGGAATTTGATCCTGCCGTCCGCATAATTGATCACGTAATCCGTGCCCTCCACATAGGTGGTGCCTGCGGGGTTGCTGGTGACGGTCACGCTGCCAGGCGTGACGCGCCCAAAATCAAGGCCATACCAGGTATCCTCCGCTCCGCCTGTCACAACTTCATCGGTCACATCGACGGCATAGCCAGTCTCGCCGGTGGTCGTCTCGAAATACAGGCGGGTCGGGGATGTCTCGATGATGCCCACGTCGAAGATCCCGGCTGCAACGAGATTGGGGAATGCCTCTTCGATGATCGCGCGGCTTACGCTATAGGGTATGTTGAGATCGGTCGTGAGCTCGGCTTCCTCCAGCGCCTGGCTCTCGGCGATCAACTGCCTCTGATACAGCGCATCGAAGCGCTCGAGCAAACGCAGTGTGAAAACCTCCCCAGCAGTCACACCCTTGGTGAGATCACGTGCAGGCAGGTTCTCAGCCCGGCGGATGGATTCCACCAGCTGGAAGGACGCACGTGCAAAACCAGGTGTGCCCGCCTCTCCTTCGATGACAGGCGCAACACCGGTGATCCCTGAAGCCTTGAAACCCTTTTTCTTCAGTTCTTCCATCGCAGCCAGCTTGCCATATTCCTTGCGCTTGCTCTCGGCGAATTTCTTCACCGCTTCAGGCGTGGCGAGCTCGGCCTCGTTGATTGACTCGATGAACATCTCATTCAGTTTCTTGCCGAACGGGAGATCCTTCGTAGCCTCGGTGATCGCCGCATCCACCGCAGACTTGGCCTGCATCGCATCGTAGAGCTTCGCCTTGTCTGCATTGGCCTTCACAGCCTCGATGATGTTCGCATTGGCATCGATCCCCAGCGCACTGCGCAGCGACTCATCTAGCTTCTTCAATTGCTTCTCATTCAGCGCTTCGAGCTGCGCTTCGTTCATGCCCTTGCCAAACAGTTCAGGATGCTCGGCAAGTAATTTCTTGAGTTGCTCCAACATTTCGTTCATGTCATCCTCCATAGATGATTGAGATTCAAATAATTCGGCGGCATTTTCAAAGGACGGTTCCAGCACCAGGTCGAAGCCTGTGATATGCAGTTCCGCCACTTCAAAAATTTTTTCTTCGCCTTCCTTCACGTTTCTGCCTTCACCATAGCCACGCATCGACACGCCAGGCATCACGCCGCTTTCCATAAGGGTCAGGATGTCCTTGCCTTTGCTGGTCTCGAGCACGCGCCCCACCAGGTCCACGTGTTCACCGTTGAACGAAACGTCATCCCACTTCGTCACGGTCTCCAGTAAATTCGGACGCCCACCCTTATCGGATGGATGTTCTGCCTCGCCGAGTACCTGAATGGCTCGGCCCTGCCCTGCGCTCTCGTTCAGATGGCCGCGTAATTCCTCGACCGCCAACTTGAGCACAGCACTGGGATATCGGCGTTTGTTGCCATTGACAACATCCGCCGTCATTGCACCATCAATGCGGATCTTGCGCGGCTGCCCCTCCTGTGCTTCCTCCAGCACAGCCACAACTTCGATCCGCTCTTCGATCCGTTGCCCTTTCTTCCGCTTTGCTCCCTTCTCCAAATTGCGTTCAGCCATTTGGGGAAGGGCTGGGGATGGGGTCTGCGGCTGATAGGCCAGCTCCACGATCTCCCACGCATCCCGCGCAGCAAACACATACTCGTGCTGAGCGGAGCCGTCAGACGCAGACGAAGCGTTTGCCTTCGTATACGTCACCTTCCAATATTCATCGGTCTTCAGCATGCTCGGAGAACTCCAATCCGAGACGATCACATGATCGGAGAAAATTTCATTGATATAAAAACTCATCATCCCGTCATTCAGAAATTGCGTCCTGAACGCATCACGGATCAACTGCATGGTGTAATCCATGCTCCCCTTTACCAGCTCCTCGAGCGCCTTGCCTTTTTGAATTTTCTTCATGATCTTTCTCCTTCGTGATCTTTGTGTCACCTGCCCCGCCGTTCTTTGGCGGGGTGAGTGGTTAAAAATTGCTCACTGCCACATACTGATCCCGATAATATCTTCATCAAATAACGTACTTGCTTCCACCACCACCGCCTCCGCGCTCGCGGGCTTCTGATTGCCTCCATCACCGGCGATCATCTCCACGCCACCGGAGACAGTATCCACATCGTCATCATGCCGCCCCTTCGGGAACGCAGTCGCCTCGCGTATGAAGTCCAGGTTCCACGGCCCGCGGATCAATTTCACGTGCCCCATCTTCGCCCGCAGCTGCCAGGACCTGGCACGCTCGACCTTATCCCCCTCTGCATCCACGGCACGGATTTTGATCTTCACAAGATCCCTGTCCTTCAGGAATTGCTTCACAACCAGCCTTTGAAAGTTATTACTCTCGATGCCCCATTCAACGCCCTCTTCATCATCCGAAAGCATGGCCGTTTTCATCTGTGGCAAAAACTCATCCAGGTTATGGACCTTGATCCGATCCCGCAAAAGAAGATCTCCTGACTTTTCATCGATGGCCACTGCGATGGTCGAATTCCAATCGCTGGTCTCACTCTCGCCCAACGCCAAATCGACATACCGGTACCATTGCAAACCTTTCGGCGCTTTCTCGATGATCAGGAAATCCTTGTCATCGAAGAATTCGCCCTGAGCCAGGCGCGGCAGCTGCTGGAACAAAGCCTGGAAGTCATAATCCAGCATGTTCGAACGCGTGTTCGCGATCTTCTTTGCATCCGAACGTTCAGGCCACAGCGCTTCCCCTGGTTTTCGCCCAAGCGGATCCCCTTCCATCGGGACATAGATCCCGCGCAATAAATTCTCTCGATAATCGTCCTCGTTCTTCGGATATTGATCTTCTTCCAGGGCAAGCGCAGGTAAAAACACGATTGTCCACTGGTCCGCATCCGGATCACTGATCATCTGTGCCAGCAACTGACCAACGAGATCCTCCTGATCCCACCTGGTGTGCATGATGATGATCGCAGCGCCTGGCGTATTCGCCACACGTGGATAAACCACCGACCGGTACCAGCTCATCACCTTCCTGCGATACGTGTCGCTCTCGGCATCCTCGCGGCTCTTGAACGGGTCATCGATCACGACCAGGTTCGCCGGTCGTCCGGTGATACCACCGCCCACACCGGCCGCAAACACCGAGCCTCGATGGTCCTTCAAATTCCATGAGACCACGGATCTGCTTTCCATGCTCAGCTCGACCGGCTCATCCACCGCTGAGCGTTTGCCGAATAGATTGGCATATGCATCACTGCCAACATAATTTCGGGTGATGCGGCTGTTCTCCGTGGCCAGGTCTGCGCCATACGAAGTCAGAATGATCCGTGTATCGGGCAGGTCTCCGAGAAGCCACGAAGGGAAGAGCCTGCTCGCCTGTTCTGTCTTGCCATATTGCGGCGGCTCACAGATGATCAGGCGCCCGATTCCCTCACGTCCCTGCGTCTCGATGAACAGCTTCACCTTCTCCAGATAACCGGCCAGAAAAATATGATGCCTGGCAGGCTGGTACCACGGAGCCACATACTTGCTGTAATCGATCAGGTGGCGCCGTGCCAGTGTGCGCCTGGCTCGTTCAGCTTTTGCTAATGCGGGTCTGCTTGCGATCGCGGGATCGGCCATTACTCTTCATCCTCCTTGCGATGCT
>Ga0209519_10000383_pt1 | contig 18643 bp, 18 predicted proteins | sample Rifsed13ft1_FD_184005 | JGI IMG/M metagenome (GOLD analysis project Ga0209519, IMG submission 184005) | Soil microbial communities from Rifle, Colorado, USA - sediment 13ft 1 (version 2) | ecosystem: Environmental > Terrestrial > Deep subsurface > Rock core/Sediment | place: Rifle, Colorado...
TTTCAGATAGATTTCTGGTGAGGCAATTCGAACTATTGACTTTGAAATACAGGTAGTTATACTTTGTAAAAATTATGAAATACGCGAGCCTTTTCTTGGTTCTTGTTGTAATTCTCTGTCGTATAGGGTTTGGTGAAGATGACCATCATTCATATAATCTTCCGAACATAACGAATTCCGATACAAACCATCAAGATGAAATTTACGGTACCGACACTATAGCAAATTCCTACAAAAATACCGAATCAACAGAGCATAAAATGTGTATGTGCGAGCATGCACTTCCTAATGCTCCTCTTGGTCATGACATAAATTTAAGAGATATTATTGCATATTCAGTAGCTGTTAATATACCAACTTTAGAAATTAATAGTGTTCCTAGTTTTGCCTTAAGCCTTAAAATAAGAGAACACCATCCACCCGATTTATTTCTGGCAAATTCTTCTCTTTTACTATAATTCCCATCCCGCAGTCTAACCTCTGCTTAGTGGTATAGCGCCCAAAGCGTTTCACTATCTTTAATTTCATTACGGCATCTTCTAGCCGAGGTTGGGGTAACGATTAAATCCTTTTTAAAGAATTAAAAATAAACAGGAGGTATAAAGCCATGGGGACAATAGATAAGTGTAAAAAAATACTTTGGGAAATCGGTATTATACATAGTCTGTTGATTTATCTTTTGCCATTTCTATTAAAAGCTGCACAGAATAACGTAAAGGGGTTTTACCTTATGCTAAAGAGGTTAGAGGTTAAATGAGAACATTATTTGCTACACTCGTCATAGTTTTTATAGGATTTTCAACCGATTTTTTTGCCTCTGTCTCAGATGCACAAGAACCGATTCAAAGTTTAACGATTGATCAGGCAGTGGATATAGCCCTGAGGGAGAATCGTGATTTAAGGGCAGCACGAATACAGGTGGAAGAAGCCAGAGGGAGGTTGACGCAGGCTGGAGTTTTTCCTAATCCAGCTCTGGAATCTGATTTTATTTTTGACTCTATTTTTACCAATGAAGGTGAGCGAGCATTTTCAGCGGGTATTTCTCAACCGCTTCCCTTAAGCGGTCGTATTGGTGCTCAAAAAAGGGTAGCCCGTGTAGACATTAAAAGAACGTTTGCCGACCTTGCTGATCTGGAGCGTGGATTAGTAAGAGACGTCCGTCGTGTTTTTACTGAGCTTTTAGCAATTAATGAACAAATTAAACTACAAGATACTTTGATTAGTCTAAATAACGAGCTAGTTGGAGCAATCAAGGCTGGTATTAAAGAGGGACTCGCTTCAGAAAAAGACCTTAATGCTGTGGCCATAGCTCTACAACAAGCAAGACAGGAAAAGGAAGTTCTCATAGCTCAGAGAAAAAGTAAGATTCTTGAATTAAATAAGCTTTTGGGCAAGCCATCAACCTTTTCCTTTTCACCAGGGGGAAAACTTGAATACGAAGCCGCAAGGGATTTAAACGAGTACAATATTGAAAAAGCACTCTCACAAAGACCTGATTTAAGATTTGCTGAGCTTAATATAGAACTTGCAAGGGCGGATTCAGGTTTGGCTAAAGCTTTGCGCTTTGAGGATATAACAGCAGGGGTTTTCTACGAAAATGATCGTGGGGTTTTTGATATCGCACAAGATGAAATTATTGATGCAGATAATCTTATTGGTTTTAAGTTGACTATTCCTCTACCTTTCTTCGACCGTAAGCAGGGCCTTATTGCTGAGACTCGTGCCCGTGAAGGAAGAGCAAAAGAAAGCGTCGAGGCCTTAAAGCTAGAGATCGGTCAGGAGGTAAATGACGCACTAAACCGAGTTACTACACTATCGGCTCTTTTAGAGACTTACCAGTCGGGAATTTTGAAAACGGCGGAGGACAATGTAAAGCTGGTTGAAGGTGGCTACAAACAGGGGTTGGTTGGAATTGCTGAGGTTATACAGTCCCGCCAGCAGTTTGCCACTCTGAAATCATCTTATATTAATACGGTTCGTGATTATCAGCTTTCGCTAAATGATCTTCAAATAGCTGTCGGGATCTACCCAAGTACTATTACTTTTAATGCTAATAATACTAAATAATGCATAATGAGGATAGCAATGAATAGTCATGCTCATACCCATGGATTGATTGACCCCGCTATCGCTACTTCCCAGCGCGGGATATGGGCAATCAAGTGGTCTTTTATCGGGCTGTTTGTAACTGGATCGTTTCAGATCGTTATCGTGTGGCTTTCAGGTAGCGTGGCGCTTTTGGCCGATACTATTCACAATTTTGGTGATGCGGCTACAGCCATTCCACTTTGGGTTGCCTTTATGCTTGCAAGGTTAAAGCCGAGCAAACGGTTTCCGTATGGTTTGGGAAGGGTCGAAGACCTTGCAGGCGTGGTCATAGTGGTTATTATCCTATTTAGCGCTATTGTCGCTGGATATGAGGCAATTGACCGTCTAATTCATCCAAAAAAAGTAGAGTATCTGTGGGCGATTATTGCAGCATCTATAATCGGTTTTCTCGGCAATGAAGCGGTTGCTATTTTTCGAATTAAGGTCGGCAAAGAAATCGGAAGTGCCGCTCTGATTGCAGATGGATACCATGCTCGTGTGGATGGTTGGACTAGTTTAGCAGTTTTGTTCAGTGCACTAGGGGTTTGGCTTGGCTATCCACTGGCAGACCCAATTGTAGGTCTTTTGATTACTGTTGCGATTCTGTGGATTGTATGGGAGTCAGGAAAAGGGATTTTCATACGTATGCTCGATGGTGTAGATCATGACACACTAGAAGAGATAAAGCATGTAGCTGGCCGAGTGTCAGGAGTCATTGAAGTTGGTGATGTGCGGGCGCGATGGATTGGCCATCGCCTCCATGCAGAAGTAAATATTTCTGTAGAGCCCACTCTTTCAGTTGCAGAGGGACATAAAATAGCTAAAGAAGTATACCACCTGCTCTCCTGCCATCTATCTCATCTTGGTAATGCGATTATTCATGTCGATCCTGTAGATGAGAATGGGGAAGAATATCACCAAAACTTTAAACATATGCATGGTGAGTTGTACGCTAATTCGAATTATTTTAATCGAACAAGAGAGGTAACAAACAAATGAAAATTAAAAGAAAGAATATCTTTCACTCATTTTTTATTATTACTTTCATGCTACTTCTAGCCATCTCACTTTCACGCCTTGTCTATGGACATGGTGAAGAACAGCTAGGTGGAGCGGGTGGGGAAAAGAAAGCAACTCCTTCTTCCGATAGTATCGGTGTTGAGCTTTCAGAGATTGCTCAAAAAAGCATAGGTCTTAAAGTAGTTGAAGCTGATATAAGGGAGGTGGAAGAAGTGCTACTAATTAACGGCATAGTAAAGCCTGAGCCTAATAGGGTTGCCGAGGTAAGTACAAGAGCAGAAGGACGTATTGAGGAACTTTATGTAAACCTCGGAGACCGAGTTAAAAAAGGGCAAAGGCTTGCTTCTATTCTACCTCGTCAAATTGGTAACCCACCGCCTCTTGTATCAATTACGGCCCCACTCTCAGGCATTGTTGTAGAAAGAAATGTTGTACTTCATAGCACGGTAGAGCCTAATAAGACTCTTTTTCGGATTGCGGATTTATCGAAGGTAATTGTAGAGGGTGATGTATTTGAAAGCGACGTTTCTAAAGTAAAACTCGGTCAGGATACACGTATAAAGCTGGACGCTTATCCCGACAAGGTTTTTACTGGAAAAGTAACATTTGTTGCAAGCCAGCTTGATCCCATGAAGCGTACTCTGCACCTCTGGGTTTCGATAGATAACAAGGAAGGGTTACTTAAGCCTGAGCTTTTTGCCAGGGTTGCTCTTGTAGTTAAGCACAGTAAAGAGGTCTTAACTGTACCTGTGGAAGCAATCATTGATGATGGCGCAGAGAAATTCGTATTCGTAAAAAACGGAAACAAGTTCGTCCGTCAGGATGTTGCTACCGGAGTGAGTGATGACCGCTACGTTGAAATTACCGACGGTCTTTACCCCGGAGACCAGGTAGTTACAGATGGCAATCGGCAAATTTATACAAAGTGGTTATTCAGTGGTGGATTAGAGGAGAGAGAATAATAGATGTTTAACGCCATAATCAGGTGGTCACTAAATAACAAACTTTTGATCGTAGTAGCTACTATTATTTTCTTTGGCGCTTCTATATATCTTGTAACACAGATGCCTGTGGACGTTTTTCCTGAGTTTGCGCCGCCGCAGGTCGTAGTTCAAACTGAGGCGCCAGGACTCTCACCCGAGGACGTAGAGGCACTAATCACTTTTCCAATCGAGAGTGCGGTAAACGGTACACCCGGCATTGATACGGTTCGCTCATCATCTTCTGTGGGTCTCTCAACTATAATTATTGTCTTTAAATGGGGCACCAATATCTATACCGCCCGTCAGCTTGTAAATGAGCGTATACAGTCGGTGCAGGATCGGTTTCCTCCCGGAACAAAACCGCCTGCAATGCTTCCCGTTACCTCTGCTGTAGGCTGGCTGGTCAAATACAGCTTAACAAGCGACACGCTTTCACCGATGGAGCTCCGTACAATCTCAGACTGGCAAATCCGCCCTAGGATTCTTGCAATTGGAGGAGTAGCTTCCGTGGTCTCTATTGGAGGGGAAGTTAAGCAGTATCAAGTCCTTATTGACCCATTAAAGCTACGTGCATTTGATGTGAGTCTGGCTCAGGTAAAAGAGGCCGTAGAAAAATCAAACATAAATGTCCCGGGGGGTTTTCTATATCGAGGTGGTGCAGAGTTTGCCATCACAGGGGTTGGACGAATTACCACTCTGGATGACTTAAGAAGAACTGTGGTATCCGTTCATGACGGAACCCCTATTACCCTCAGCCAGTTGGTTGAAGTTAAGCTTGGTCCTGAGATAAAGCGTGGAGACGGTGCTTTTATGAATGAATCCGCCGTTATTGGCACGATTTCAAAGGCTTATGGTGCCGATACCCTAACTACAACGTATAAGGTTGAAAAAGCCCTTGAGGAAATTAAGTCGAAGCTTCCCACGGGCGTCCAGATGGACTATCACGTTTTCAGGCAAGCAGAGTTCATTGAATCCGCCATCAAAAATCTGAAAGATGCTCTCTGGCAGGGTGGGGTCATAGTAATGGTGATTCTCTTTCTATTCCTTTATAACTTCCGTGCCTCTTTTATCAGCCTTCTTGCTATGCCATTATCGCTTCTTGGGGGATTAATGGTTTTAAAAGCCTTTGGTATCGGGATTAACGCGCTAACGCTGGGAGGACTTGCTATTGCCATAGGTATTGTGGTTGATGATGCGATCATAGATGTGGAAAACGTCTTTAGGAGACTGCGCCTTAACCGTGCCTTACGCCATCCTGAACCTGTGCTTAGCGTTGTCTTTAAAGGTTCAACTGAGATCCGAAACTCTATAGTCTACGCTACATTTATTATCATCATTGCTTTTTTCCCTGTGTTTTTGCTCTCTGGTCTTGAAGGAAGAATTTTTACCCCGCTTGGGATTGCATTCATAGCAAGTGTTCTTTGCTCATTACTTGTGGCTGTAACGACAACCCCTGTGCTTTGTTATTTGCTTCTTACACGTAAATATGAGAGGGAACATGAAAGGGAATTGGCTAAAGCAGGCGTGCCCTTACTAAAGCCGGCATCTGACTTTGGTAATCCGGGTAATTCCGGTTCAGATAATAGTGAAGACTCTAGTCACAAGGTAGAGAAAGAAAGTGCATTGGTGCGCTTTCTAAAAAGAATTTATGAACGCATCCTCCATCAGTCACTAAAGCGCTTTTATACAGTGATGGGTATTTCTCTCGTTCTGCTTATCGGTGCAATTGCTATGCTGCCATTCTTTGGTCGCTCATTCCTGCCGGAATTTCGTGAGGGCAACTTCATTATAGCTCTTAACACTCTGCCCGGAACGTCACTACAGGAATCAATGCGGCTTGGGTCAATAATCAGAGAAAATCTCAGTGATAAATCGAAATATCCAGAAATTGTCTCAGTAGCGCAGAGGGCGGGACGCTCTGAACTAGATGAAGATGCTCAGCCGCCCAATTTCAGCGAGTTTGACCTGACAATCGAGTATGGCAAGAGACCGGCTGATGATCTACTAGGTTCGATCCGCTCCGAACTAAAAGAAATCCCTGGGGTTGCAGTAAACATCGGCCAATTTATCTCACACAGGATGGATGAAATGCTTTCAGGCATCCGTGCACAGGTGGCTATTAAGATTTACGGTCCAGAGTTGGTGAAATTACGAACTCTTGGCAAACAGGTTAGAGACATCGTGGAGACGGTAAAAGGAGTTGAGGATTTACAATTAGAGCAGCAGATTGATGTTCCACAGGTTGTCGTTAAATATGACCGTGAGAAAGCCGCCCGATACGGACTTAATGTTGGGGATTTAGCAGAGATCACTGAAACCTCATTAAACGGCACGGCTGTTTCCCAGGTATTAGAGGGACAAAAAACGTTCGACCTATTTATTCGACTTAATGAAGAATCAAGAAATAACATTGAGGCTACCAAGAACATCCTCATTGATACTCCAATAGGGGCAAAGATTCCTCTTCGTGAGGTTGCCGATATACATATCGAAAATCGTCCCTATACGATAAACCGTGAACAAGTTCAACGTCGTATAGTGGTTCAATTTAACGTTGCCAGTCGTGACCTGAATAGCGTCATTACCGAGGCTAAACAAAAAATTGAATCTCAGGTAAAACTACCTTCTTCGGATTACTTTATTGAATACGGCGGTCAGTTTGAAAGCCAGCAGCGGGCGACAAAGGTTCTTACAATCTTCGGGATTGTTGCGATACTCGGAATTTTTATGATGCTCTATCAAGCTTTCGGAAACGCACGTGAAGCCGCAATGGTAATGGTTAATCTTCCTCTTGCCCTTATCGGTAGTGTTTATGCTGTTTTTCTTACAGGAGGGGAACTAAGTGTGCCTTCACTAATTGGTTTTATAGCTCTATTCGGAATTGCAACACGAAACGGAGTTATTCTCATAACGCATTACAGCCAATTGCGGGAGGGAAAAGGGCTGTCTCTACGTGATACTGTTATCCAGGGCTCATTAGACCGACTGAATCCAATTCTAATGACAGCCTCTGTTGCCGCGCTCGGTCTTATCCCGCTGCTTATTGGAGAGCCGACCGGTAAAGAAATTGAGAGACCACTGGCAATCGTGCTTCTTGGAGGTCTCTTTACCTCAACCTTTTTGAATCTGGTTGTTATCCCAATATTATACAACAGGATTGAAGCTAGGCGTGAAAAAAAACAAATGGCGGAGGCAGAGACATAAGCAAAGAGAAAAGCGAATAATAAAAAATATTAAAAAGATTTAAGGAGGTGTAAAATGAGATTAAACAGTAAATCTATTTCAAGATGGGTAATTATACTAAGTCTTATGCTAGTGATTGGGATATTACCTAAATTTACAGAAACCATTTGGGCACATGGTCCCGAACTGGGTAAAGGTGATAGTAGCGGCGGTCAAAAAAAAGAGGAAAAAGGTCCACACGGAGGACAAGTAATTGTATTTGAAGACAATCATCTAGAGTTTACAGCCAACCATGATAGTGGAGAAATCGTTCTTTTCTTGCTGGATAAAGACCTAAAAGCGGTTCCAGTGCCAGAGAGCTATTCGGGCGTTGTCTATCTAAATATGGCTGACGGTTCTAAGAAAACCATCACATTAAAGCGCGGAATTGAGGGTCCGGTTTCACATCTTGAGGCTGAGACAGGAATTAAAGAAATTGGTTCCTTTAACGCAGTTGTCAGCTTAAAAATCGGAGAAAAGCGTGAAAACTTTCGGTTTAATTGGGCACCTGCTGCGCATGCACATGGTGAGAAAAAATAGACTAGCTATAAAATAGAGAAAGGTTTAGGAGAAACTAAAAGCGTAAAGCAGGATTTTGAATTTAAGTAAATGGAGGTGAGGTAATAATGAAGAAAGCTTTCTTTTTAATGACTTTATTGGGTGTATCTGCTCTACTTGTACAGATCTCCAATTCAAGTCAAACTGACTCAAACACCATCCAGATTATAATTGGTGATTTTTACTTTAAACCAAAAACCATTCAACTCCGTGCAGGTCAGCAGGTAAAGATTGAACTTATTAATGAAGGAAAACTTGAACATGAATTCATGGTAGGCCGTGGATTAAAGACAGAGGAAGGCAAAGATGAAACACATAAAGGAATGCACGAAGCTAATGAAGAAAAGCAGGAAACATCAAAAGGAGAACACGAACACCAAGGGGAAACGCACGCCCACAGTGGGATGTCCAAGGGTTTTGAGAAAGATTTTTTTGAAGGGGTTGAGGTAGCAGTCCAAACTGAGAAGGGAAGTGATTTCATGAAAGTCCCCAGCCACGGCAATATGGTAACATTGAAGCCTGAAGGAGAAGCTGCGCTCACCTTCAAAATACCGACTGATCGGAAGGGTGAGTGGCAGATGGCCTGTTTTGTACCCGGTCACTACGAGGCTAAGATGAAGGGAAAGATTATTATTAAGTAAAGATAAGTAGCTAGAAGAAGAGTTCAACACGATGAGAGAAAAAATTACAGAGAGGAGGTAACAGAGATGAGAATATTAGCAAGTTCACTGGTTATTTTGATATGTATTGCTAACCTTTCTTTTGCTCAAGGCATGATGCAGCAAAGCGGAGGGCAGATGGGAATGAAGGGTGAAGGCATGATGGGCATGCAGGGTGGAATGATGGCGCATATGATGGGTGGAATGCATCCCATGATGTATAGCATGATGGTTCATCATGTTCTTATGAAAGCCAATACTCTTGATCTTACGGATACCCAGAAGAAAGAGTTAGCAAGTATTCAGGAGAAGTACCTTTACCCGATGATTCGTAAAGAAGCAGACTTTAAAATCTCTCACATGAAGATTATGGATATGTTACAAAACCCAAACTTTGATGCTGCTAAGGTAAAGGCAGGAATTAAGGCATCGAATGAAATTAATCTTGAGATGGCAAATATGTTAATTGATGCACTTACAGCAATAAGAAAGGCTATCGGTGTAGAGAACTTTAAGAAGGCGGCGGAGATGATGTCTATGATGGGCGGCGGGATGAGGAAGGAGGGAACTATAGTAGAAGAAGAACACAAACATTAAGCTTTTATAATAAGGAGGTGATAAGTATGAAAAGGATATTACCGCTTGTAACAGCTTTGATAGCACCCCTTCTGTTTCTATCTTTAGTAGGGGTGGTCGCCGGTAGTGCTTCTGAGGAGGAAGAGAGTAGGATACTTATAGAGACTGCCACAACCCCCGAGGATCACATCAAGATTGCAGAGTACTATGAAAAGCAAGCTGCGAATATGGAGAATGAGGCGAAGTTCCACTCCTCCCTGGCTGATTCGTACAAGAGTAGGGGTAAGCCTCTACTTGGGCTTGCTAAACACTGCGCGGATCTTTCCAAAAGGTATAAGGAAGCTGCAGAGGATTATAAGGCTATGGCATTCTTACACAAAAAGATAGCTCAGGAGATGCAAAAGGAGTAACAAATGAGTTTTCCCAGGTACGGAGGAAACCCTCCTGCCTGGGAAACTCTACGACACTTATTAAAGGGGTATGATGAAAATTGATGGTTATTTGTTGGTTGTAGTATTTTTGTGTTTAGCTACTCATGGATGTACTCATCTGCAAAAGAATGAAGATATTGTATTTCAAGCATCAACAATTAGCGCTTTGCTTGAAGGGGTTTATGATGGGAACGTAACATATAAAGATTTAAAGAAGCGTGGTGACTTTGGAATAGGCACTTTCAACAGTCTTGACGGTGAAATGATCGGATTAGAGGGTAAGTTCTATCAAATAAAAGATGATGGAATGGCCTATTCTGTTCCTGACACGATGAAAACACCATTTGCGGTGGTGACTTTCTTCAAGCCCAATGAGGCACTATTTTTAGATAATACTATGGATTGTAATCAGTTGGAAAAGCATTTAGATACTATTTTGCCAACGAAAAACATTATCTATGCCTTTAAGATAGAAGGAGATTTCAAGTACATAAAAACTAGGAGCGTTCCGAAGCAAAGCAAGCCATATCCGCCTCTAATCGAAGTCGTAAAAGACCAACCAACATTCGAGTTTAGTAATGTGAAAGGCACAATTGCAGGATTTTGGTTTCCTGACTATATGGAAGGAATAAACGTTCCAGGCTATCATTTCCATTTGATTACCAAAGATAAAAAAGCAGGGGGACACCTACTCGAATGCGAACTTCAGAACGTGAGGATTGAGATTGATTATATATCTGAATTGTTTATGGCGTTGCCAGAGAATAGTGAGTTTTATAACGCGGATTTAACAAAAAAGAAAACAGGAGAACTCGAGAAGGTAGAAAAATAATTTGGATTTAAAACTCCTTTATAATTTCAGTGGAGATTTTATTATAAAAGTCCTAGAGGCAGTATTAATCTCTAAACACCTTAATTCCAGTTGTTAAATTTATATTTCTAAAAAGATGCCTTTTAATCTTACGCGTCGTGGTTTTAGGAAACTCTTCGAATTTTACCGCGAAATGCCTAATCCTTTTATAAGGCTCTAGGGTTTCATTAACATGTTTGACCTCTAACCTTATAAGCTCCCATACATTCTCATCGTCAACATCTTTACCCAGTCTATTTAATCTACCTCTAACCTCATCGATGGTGGGATAGATTATAGCCTGAATATTCTGGTCATCCGGGCTAAATACAAGGACTTCTTCTATATATGTGGATTTGGTTAATTTTTCCTCTATCTCTTCAGGGAATATATTCTTGCCACCTTTGTTAACAATTACGAATTTCTTTCTTCCGGTTATGTATAAATAACCCTCTTCATCAAAGAATCCTACGTCCCCTGTCATTAGCCATCCATCAGGTGTTAGAGCTTCTTCTGTAGCATTTTCATTCTTATAATATCCCTTCATGATATTAGGACCCTTGACGACTATTTCGCCATTTCCTTCGCTGTCTATGTCCCTTATTTCAACTTCATCACTCGGTATTACCATACCTATGCTTTCGTTCTTAGGTTTTGATAGAGGATTTACAGTAATTAGTGGAGATGCCTCAGTGAGACCATACCCCTGTATTATTGGGAATCCTAGTCCTTCTAATCCACTCGAAACCCACTCGGGCAGAGCCGCTCCACCCGATACTATAAACCTTATTCTATCAAGTCCCAATCGTTCTTTGATCCGATTACCTATCAGTTTCCTTGGTAGAACCTTAATTAGAAGCCCTTTAAGCCCCTTCTGATTCGACAACTCTCTAGTTATTCTTAAAAAGAGCTTTTCCAAAATGAGTGGAACATTGAGCCATACCGTCGGACGAGCGTTTTTCAAATCCTCTATCATCTCATTTGGCTTTAGGCTTCTAGCATAGAATACGCTCATACCGTTGTAGAATAGGGTTAACATTCCTGCAGTACATTCGTATGCGTGATGAATCGGAAGAATTGAGAATGCTCTATCGTCAGGCTTGCAGTCTATGACCTTATAAATATCATCTACATTGGACATAACGTTCCCATGGGTTAGCATTACACCCTTTGGGGTGCCAGTGGTCCCAGAGGTAAATAGAATTTCCAAAAGGTCGTGGAAAGAAACATTTTCCCTTTCAACTCCAGTGTAGTATTTACTATAAATTTCATCAAAATTATCCATCACTATTATATGTTTTAGTTCATGCAATTCATCCTTTAAAGACCGAATATCGGTAAGATATGAAGTAGATACAATTGCAGCTTTAGATGATGAAAATCCAAGAATAAATTTGTGTGCATCAAGTGATGCTCTGGCGTCAAGTGGTATAGCTGTTGCACCAATCCAAGCGATCGAGAAGTAGGATATAGCCCACTCTGGTCTATTCTCACCAAGGATTGCTATATGATCTCCCCTTTCAAGCCCGAGTTCTTTTAGATATCTACCTACGCGTTTCACATACTGAAGAACCTGACCGTAGTCGAGTTTGTAGATATTGTTGTTTCTTGGCATAAGATAGGCGAGGTTATCACTGTGCCTCTCTGCACACATCTCTATCATCTCTGGAAGGGTTCTAACACCGAATCCTGGTCTTACTTGTGGAGCTTTTTGTACAGGTTTATTTAACTTTTTCATAACTTGATGTGATATAATAACATTTTTAAAAAGGATTTAGTTAAAGAAAATTATTGGGTCAAAATTGATTTAGTCTTATTGGTAGAAGAGGTTTTTAATGCATAAAATGACAATCTACCCGTTTCTATTTCTACTTTTATTTTTCCAGTCTTCTTTAGTGTGCGGCATTGAAAAACAGGGCTGTGGAAGTTGGACTTCTAAATCACCCATGCCTACACCGCGCACAGAAGTGGCCGCCGCTTTACTTGATGGAAAAATCTACGTCATCGGAGGATTTGATTCCCAGGGTGAAACAAATTTAGTGGAAGCATACGATATCTCTAAAGACTTCTGGGGGAAAATAGCTCCATTACCTATGCCTCTTCATCATACGGGAGCTGCTTCAGTAGGTGGAAAGGTTTACGTTATAGGTGGAGGTCCGAGACCAGGGCTGTCATTTAGTAATGTAAATGAGGTTTTTACACCACAATAAACTGTGGTTTTGAATTTTACATAGAGAGAAATGTTTTTTTAGCTTGCTTTTTGTTTATAATTTCTATTCAATACCTCATCTTAATATGTTAGGATTTGTTCTAGGATTAATAAAAAACATTAATGGAGGGTTTAGAAAATGGCAGATGAAAAACGTTGGTTTGAGAAAAGGGCTCCTGAGATGTCAAAGGGTTGGTGGGATTTTTACAACGCAGTTGAGGGAGAAACTGCTTTAGATAAAAAGACAAAAGCCTTAATTGCAGTTTCCGTTGCTGTTCATGGTCGCTGTCCGCACTGCTCGGAATCACGCATAAAGAAGGCACTTGCTTTAGGGATAAGTAAAGAAGAGGTTGCAGAGGCTGTAATGATGACTGCTCTACTTTCTGCTGGCACCGACATTTTCTGGATTAGGGATACTTATGAAAAGTATCTGGGATAATTGGAATTACTATTAACTTCTACGTGAGTTCAAGATAAAGGTATAATTATAGCGGAATCCTTCATGATTCCATATTATGGAGGACTGAAGTCCTCCGCTACATTTAATTTTCCACACTTGAAAAGTTATATCGAACTCATATTAAGTTAATATGCAAATAACCCGAATCAAACAACTAGCCCGTATTGCTTGGGGCCTCGGCAATTTTCTTAAAAGCCCAATGACCCTTGAGCAAGCAAAAAGCGATATTAGAAAACGGATGGACAATCGCGAGAGTAATTTCTTAACTCTTGCTAAGAAACTCATTTATGAAAATCAATACAGTCCTTATCGTAAGCTTCTTCTATGGGTCGGATGCGAATACAAAGACCTTGAGGAAAACGTCAGACATCTGGGAATAGAAAATACCCTAGAAAAACTTCGAGACGAAGGAGTTTACCTTTCGCTGGAGGAGTTTAAAGGAAAGATTCCAATATGTCGAAATGGATTGACTTTTGAAACAATCCAAACCGATTTTGACAATCCCTTTCTTATGGGTAAAAGCATTCAGGGATCAACAAGCGGGAGTCGGTCAACTGGTACCCGTGTCATGTACGATTGGAATTTTCTTGCGGAAGAAAGCGCCAATGAATTGATGCTTTTCGAAACCCATGGACTTTCAAATGCTCCTTTAGTTTTGTGGTTGCCCGGATTGCCAGGTCTATCGGGGATACTTAATCTTCTTATTAATATTAAATTTCGGAGATTGCCTGAGAAGTGGTTTTCTCACTTGGGCGATGGAATGGTTGGAAACTCTCTGAAGAATCGTTTGTTTATCGAATACTTAGCATTGTGCTGTCGCATGTTTGGTCTTTGTATGCCGCGACCTGAGTTTACCAACGTCCGTAGCGCGATCAAGGTTGCAGAATGGGTTGAAAGGACTAAGAAACACAAAGGAATGAGCGTAGTAAGGACTTATACAAGTTCAGCCGTTCATATTGTTCAAGCCGCGATTGAAAAAGGCATAGATATAAGCGGCAGTGTAATATTCACGGGAGGCGAGCCTCTCACCGAGAGAAGATACAGGTTTATAGAATCTGCAGGGGTAAAGGTATATCCCCGCTACGCTGCCACAGAAACTGGTTTGATAGGTGCATCCTGCGGAAATGTAAACTTTCCTGACGATATGCATATTTATACGGACAGGCTCGCAATTATTCAGAGACTTTGTAAAACGGTGATCGGAGGACATAGCGTAAATTCCTATTTATTCACATCTCTTTCTTTAAACACTGGGAAGGTTTTGTTAAATACTGACATAGGAGATTTTGGTAGAATAAACACTAAACCATGTAGCTGTCTCTTCGGGGACTTAGGTATGAATGTTCATGTCTCAGAAGTTCGCAGTTATGACAAACTAACCGGCGAAGGGATGACTCTGCTTGGTTCAGAACTTGATGAAATAGTAGGCGAAATGATTGAAAACGCCGGTGGTGGTCCAGATGATTATCAATTCTGGGAAACCCACGACAGTGAAGATTTAAGTAAACTTATTATAGCTATAAGCCCTGAGATACAGAATCTAAATGAAAAAGATTTCATTGACGCAATCTTAGAAAAGCTGAACAGTATTGGTAGTAATATAACATCTCAAATATGGAGACAAGCAGATACCTTACAAGTCGTTAGAGCATATCCAGAGTTAACAAAGGGACACAAGATGCTTCCAATTATAAAAGAACCTAAACAGCCATAAAAAATTTTTATAAAGCAATCAAGCTAGATAAGTTTTGTCAAACATAACAGTTAGGATAAGAACGGGCACCAGGAACAATCTCCCAGATAGTATTGATAACATTGAAACCGCGGCCTTTTGGTCAATCTGCCGAATTCGGATATAATGCTAAAGTTTATTAATCAGGTTATTTAGATTTCATTAGAAATTAGGACGTGAACGAGTCGAGAGATAATTCAAAGTGGCTAACACGCTTGATGTGGAGCACATATCTGGCCTACCATATTCGTGGTCAAGCTCGGTTTCCGTTTAGGTCGCTTGATGCTATTAAGCGTGTCCAGGCTCGGCGAGTGCAGAGCATGGTGTCGCACGCTTATCGTACTGTGCCCTATTATCGAGAGACAATGGATCGGCTCGGCCTGCTACCTTCTCACTTTCAATGTGCAGATGATCTGTCCAGGCTTCCTCTGCTGGAGCGTGAGCAACTGCAACGTGATCCAGAATCCTTTGTGTCTACGGCTCACACCCTTAACCGGTGTCTCAAGTTGCGAACTGGGGGAAGCACCGGGGTCCCTTGCACGATATATCATGACACCGCCGCTTTGTTCCTGAATGCCGCTCATGGTGAACGCGAGCGTTCGATGATCACATTCCTGCTGGGAAAATCGTTCGGATATCGTGAGACGGTTATTGGATCGCCGACAACAACGGATAGAATAGTGCAGGAGTTTTGCCAGACGCACGGTTATTTTCCTCATGGAATTCGCATTAAGCGACAGTATCTTTCCCTAATCGATCCTCCAGAGAAAAACCTCGCGTTGATCAATGAGTTTAAACCAGATGTCATTCGCTCTTATGGCTCGTATTTAGAAGTCATGTTTCCGTATCTTTATAAGACTTGCCAGCCGTTTTATCGTCCGAAAGTCATTACTTATAGCTCCGACGGTCTGTCAAATTCTGTGAGGCGGTTGATTGTCGAAGAGTTTGGCCTTCCAGTTCTAAGCACTTACGAGGCGGTCGAAGCGTTTAAAATCGGCTTTGAATGTCATCAGAGGTTGGGTGTCCATCTCAACGTTGATTTATATCCGGTGCGCGTTTTTAACGCTCAAGGCGAACCGTTGCCCGATGGCGAAAGCGGTGACGTTGTAGTTTCCAATCTGGTGAATCGCGCTACAGTGCTGCTGAACTACAGGCTCGGCGATATCGCCACTAAGTTGCCATTTCCTTGTTCGTGTGGGCGCACGCTGCCTCTTCTGTCGTTTCCAGAGGGGCGCAATGACGAATATCTCACCTTGGCCTCCGGCCGGGTCATGCATCCTCAGTCCGTGCGGACGATCTTGGTAAGCGAAGAAGGGGTCTGGCAATTCCAGGTCGTTCAGGAGACCACTGCGTATTTGCGCGTTGCTATTGTTGCCGCCGCATCCGCTGACTGTCAACGGATGCGGGAGCGGCTCACAACTAAATTTGCATCTATGTTTGGTCCTGAGGTCACTGTAGAAATTTCCTTTGTTAACTCCATTGATCGCATAGCGACGGGGGGCATATTTCGTGTGGTGGTTTCAATGTCTCAAAAATCACGGTTGGGTTTAGTTGATTTGTAAAGATTAGTATGCTAGAAATCAAATTGTTTGTAAGCAGGGTGGGGTAGCTGTGCTATTATTTCATGAAAGCCCCTCAGAAAATCACACAGGAAATCCAGATGGAAATAACTTTTGCAAGCTTTGAACTTCAAGTTCCTAAGTTTGAAGAAGGGTGCAGCAGATGAAAACTGTTCAGAAAATCCTAGATATCCAAGAACCACGAACTGGAGATGTATAGAATGTTGCTTGATGCGCTCTCTGAACATTACTTTGTCGAGGTAGTAAAGACAATTAAGTTTGATGTTAAATCGCGGGACTACACAGATAGGATTCGGCAAACAACAAAGGAGTTGTTTTGAAAACCGGATTCTACCCAACAGGGTCTGCAATGTCGGATTATCGGGATATTAAGAACCAGATTCTGCACGACGACCTAGGGTTTGATTCTGTCTAATTTAGGGAATGTCACTTCTATACCGACCATCACGGATAGAATTTCTTTTCCTCTCCATTTCTAGCGGCATCCTATATCGTTACCAGAACTAAACGGATAAGAATTGGAATCGGCGTCAGGCCATTTCCCATTCTTGAAATGTTATATTGAACTCACTTCATTCATACTTTTGCTATTTGGGGCGTCAGTTATCTACTTCTTTTACCTTTCGATAGATTGTGCTGAGAATCGGCGAGGATGCCTTTGCCTAAAGGGGTGGGATGGGCTAACGATTTATGTTCCATTTGTGAAGAGCCTAATAGTGATTTTCCTTAGGTCATCTGAATGAACTGCTGGATAAGCGCAACTAAGGTTTCTGGTGCATCTTCCTGGCAGAAGTGACCTACGTTCTCTAATTCGACTATTGGCCCGTTAGGGAAAAGAGTTTTGAAGTCGGTGATAGCCCTTTCTGGAGGGATCGCTCGATCGCGCATGCCTTCGGCAAGCATGGCTGGTTTCCTCCGTAATTCTTCGACACCACTTGCTCCCTCCTTGACATAATTGGCTACCCGTTGTAAGGCCACATCGAGTGGGAATTCGATGGCGCCCTTGCATTCCTCTTTATTTTCGAAAGGCGCAGAGTAGGCGCGGAGCCATGTTTCATTGACAACTGCTGAATTTTCAAAACCTAAGATTTTCATTACGCTGAGGACTGTACTTCCCAGATTACCCATCACCTCGTAATAAGAACCGTCCTTGAGACTTTCGATAACCCATGTAAACCAAGGTGAAGTGTGTCCGGGTGGTAACTTAGGCGCATTTTTCACAAAGGGACTATAACCAAGAAGCGTATTCATTAAGCAAAAGCGTTTGACGCGTTCAGGGTGGCGAACTGTGTATGCGCTACTTATTGGTCCACCCCAGTCTTGGACTACAAACGTAATATCCCACAGATCCAACTCTTCTATAAGCGCCGCCAAGTTTTCTACGTGGGTACGAAGGGTATATTCTTTATTTTGTGGTGTTTCGCTTTTTCCAAAACCCATGTGATCCGGCACGATCACTCGATGTGTCTTTGAGAGCAGGGGGATAAATTTGCGATATAAATATCCCCATGTTGGCTCACCGTGAAGACAAATAATAGGTTCTCCTTTTCCTTCATCAACGTAGTGCATACGAAAGCCTGTAGTCTCACTAAAATGGGGCTCAAAAGGAAACGTTCCGTTAAAAGTTTCATCGGCGGGTATCATATTGGTAATCCTTAGTTGATTTTAATAAGTACTTAAGCAATAACCTTATATTCACAAAATTTTGCTGTTAACCATTATCTCACTAAGGATAATCTCTTGTCAAGAAAAAATTTGTATCTACTTTCCATTTTCGTAAGAATCAGGAATTATAAGAGGTCGTTTATTTGTAGATTAGAATACTTGACTATGATTAAAAAATCGGCGTCGGAGTTATATTTATGAACCAACTTGCATTTCAGGATTATATGGAGAGAAACAAATGCTGGGGTTGTGGGAGTAGCAATGAATTGGGTTTGCACATAAAGAGTTATTGGTCAGGTGATGAATCGGTCTGCACTTGGATGCCGCATAAACATCATATGGCTGGACCAATACACATTCTAAATGGTGGAATTATTGCTACCCTTATAGATTGCCATTCGGTTTGCACCGCTATTGCCGCCGCATATAAGGAAGAGGGTAGGGAGCTAAATACAGAGCCATTTATCTGGTATGTTACAGCATCTCTAAAGATAGACTATGTCAAACCTACGCCGATAAGCGAGCCTGTTACCCTTAGGGCACGCGTTAAGGAAATGAAGGGAAGAAAATTGGTTGTGATATGTTCACTCTATTCTAAAGGTGAAGAGTG
>Ga0209519_10000393_pt1 | contig 18344 bp, 14 predicted proteins | sample Rifsed13ft1_FD_184005 | JGI IMG/M metagenome (GOLD analysis project Ga0209519, IMG submission 184005) | Soil microbial communities from Rifle, Colorado, USA - sediment 13ft 1 (version 2) | ecosystem: Environmental > Terrestrial > Deep subsurface > Rock core/Sediment | place: Rifle, Colorado...
CAGCGCCGCCTTCGGGCTGAAAAGGAGCGAAATCCATCCGCAGGCGAAGAGCAAGCCAAGGATCGCCAGAAACACAAGAAGCCAGATAGCGACTTTGGCTAACCGGTTTCGGTCATACCGCTCTTTAAAGAAGGAAGCAGCCTGGTTCACGCCCACGCCCTTATCCACCTGGATCACTCCGGTGGAGCACGTCTACCGACCATCTTGCCCGGCGCGACAGGTCGGTGCCCAAACCGGGATCAGCGCCCTGCTGATCCTCCCGCCGCGCGTGGTATTCCTGGGGAAGGCACGGCTATCCCCTACCTCGTACCTTCGCCGGCCGCCACGCCCGTGTGCGTCCGACGAAATCGCAGGGTCAATCTTGCCGTTGCCTTCTCGTTCACCAGGGTCCTCCAACCCCGGGAGCGAGCTTCTCGATTGAACTGTCTCAATGCGGAAGTGGATCTCGCCGACCTCTTCCGCCCACGCCTAGTTGCTACTCGCCTGAGCCGCCATCTTTGCTTCGGATTGAGCGCGGGTTCGCGGCAGGCGGATGGTGAACGTTGTCCCTTTGCCGACCTTGCTTTCAACGGCAATCTCCCCGCCATGCTGGGAGACGATGCCGTAACTGACCGAGAGCCCCAGACCGGTGCCTTCTCCGGCCGGTTTGGTCGTGAAGAATGGATCGAAGATCCGACTCAGGTTCTCCTTCTTGATGCCGGTCCCGGTATCCTGGACCGAGGTCTCCACCCAATCCTCTTTTTGGGACACTCTCAATCTCAGAGATCCGCCTTTGGGCATCGCCTGGATCGCGTTCTGGATCAGGTTGATGAGCACCTGTTCGATCAGTTGCGCGTCGTAGAACGCCATCACCCCGCTTGGCGGAAGTTCAGTGGCTACTTTGACACTGGCTTTACGGGCCAGATAATCCGTCAGGCGGGCCGAGGTCTCGACCGTGGCACAGATGTTTTGATAGGAAAGCTCGGGGTTCGACTGGCGGGCGAACTTCAGCAGGTCGGACACAATCGTGTTGGCCCGCACGGCGCTATCCCGGATCAGTTTGAGTTGTGAAACGATCTCCGGGTTGGCCTCAACCTGTTCCTCGACTTCCTCGGCCAGTCCCTTGATGACCCCAAGCGGGTTCTTCACGTCGTGGACGATCCCGGCTGTAAGCTGGCCGACGGAGGCGAGCTTCTCGGACTGGACGAGCTGTTGCTGGGCGACTTGCAGACGTGTATTGGCTACCGCCAGCTCCTTGTTGCGCTCGATCGTTTCCGCCGTTAGCCGGGCGGCCTGCGCCGTACGCCGGCGTAGACGAAAGGTCATCAGGTCGAAGACGGCGGCCAGTTGGCCGATCTCATCCTTGCGTTCAATGCCGGTCTTTTGGCCCAGGTCGCCCGATGCAACAGCCAGGGAGACATCACGCACTCTGAGGATCGGTCGGGCGATGCTCTGAGACAGCAGGTAGCCGACGACGATGACCGCCACCGTCCCTAGCGAGAAGATGAGACTGAACAGATTGCGGCTCGTGGCCTCGGTGGTCACGATGAAATTGCTCGGCAGGGCGATCCCGAGGACTCCGACCGGTTCCTGGCGGACAACCAGCGGCGCGTACAGGATTTGGAATCTGCGGTCATACAAGTTGACTTCCCGCTCGATAGCCGGATCCAACTCCGAAACCTGCGATGGGCTCAGGTCGAGGACCTGGAAACCACCTTCGGGCTCAGCCAGACTCGCCACCATGACCTTCCCCGTCGGATCCAGAGCGATCAAATCGGCCAGCGCCTGGGTCTTCAGGTCTGACAGGAGATTGTCCAGCCTGGTGCCTAACATCAGGGCCCCAACGATGCTCCCGTCGGTACCGCGCACGGGAACCGTCGTGGCCAGGTATGGACCGTGGACGGTCTGGATCAGGCCGGCGAATTTGTCCCCTAAAACATCCTGCTCACCCTTCAACGGTTTGGAGACGATCGCCAGGGCGGAGAGGTCTCCCCCTTCAGAAATGGCGTATGTGCCGGCGGCCGGATCCTGGACGAGGCTGATGATCTCTTGTCCCTGCGCGTCGACGGCGGTCAGGAAATGGACGTTCCCATTGACCACCAGGGGGTAGAGAAGCTGCTGGAGCCGATCGCCATCTTTGACGGCCAGAGCCTCAGGCACGCCCTGGGTGAAGGCCATCAGCCGCAATGCCTCGAGATGGGTACGCTCGCGGCGCACGATTCCATCCGAAGCGACCCGGCCCGCTTCAAGGAGCTGGTTGGCGAAGCGCTCGCGCACGGAGGACGTGACCAGGCGGGTGACGACGAAAGTACCGATCATCGCCGTGATCAGGGTCAGGAAGACATAGGGCACGACCAGCTTGATCCTCAAGCTGGAAATCAGATCCAGGAAGCGGTTGCTGGTCGGAAGGCTGATAGCGGCCTGGGTGCTCATGTCTAGCGCCCGCTCGGCGGCCTCGTCTTCCAGTTCCTCCAGTTCGTCGAACATCCCCGCTTGACGGCCTTTTGCACCTGAGCCGGGAAGCATGGGTGGACTCGGTGTGGACAGATCAGCCCGTGAGGACATCAGCACCCTCTTTTCTTGCCTCGTCGACCGAGATCTGACCACCGCCGGAGCGCTTGGAGCAATACAGAGCATGGTCGGCCGCCAGGATGAGTTCGTTGGGCGCCCGGCACCTTCCGCCAAGCTGGGCGACGCCGATGCTCACCGAAACCGATTTCTCTCCCACCCGGAGCTCGCGGACGCGGGCGAGAATACGCTTCGCCACGGCCGCCGCGTTGACGGCGTCGGTTTCGGGCAGCACAACAAGGAACTCATCACCACCATAGCGACCGGGTATGTCCGTTTTTCGAAGCTCCAATCTCAACGAGTGTGCGACGTGTTGTAGCGCCTCATCTCCGGCAGGATGGCCACAGCTATCGTTGATCGTCTTTAGCCCATCGAGGTCCATCAAAAACACCGACAACGGTCGGCGGTAGCGTCTGGCCCGCGCCACCTCAGTATTCAGGCATTCATAAAGCCTGTGTCTGTTCGAGATTCCAGTCAATGGATCGGTGGTCGCTTGCTGCTGAGCCCGGGCGAAGGAGCGGGCATCTTCCCGTTCCATGAAGCCGTGCTTCAGGGCCCGCGAGACGGTGATTTCGAAAGCCGTGAGGGATTCGAATGGCTTGGTGAGGTAGTCGAATGCGCGGGAACGCAAGGCCTCCAGGGCCGTTTGATAGGAGCCCGTGCCTGTGATAACCACCGCCGGCAGCAGGGGATCGAGCTGGGTCGCCAACTGGATCACTTCCAGCCCGTTCTTCCCCGGCATGGACAGATCGACAAGGAGTAAATCGAAACTCGCATTCTGCAGCGCCTCGACGGCCTGATCACCGTTTTCCACTTCCACAACGGAAAGCCCCATCTTGAGTACTCGACGCGCCAGCATCTGCCGGAACGCCGGGTCGTCATCGGCGATCAGGACGCGCGCTCCTTGAAGATCGTCATCGTGCGTACGTTGCATCGATACCTCAATCCGCCCCCCGATCTATTCGGGGGAACCCGATAGAAGGCAAGCCAGACGCCATACAAGAGTCACCAGGTGTCTGTTCCCTTAAAATCTAACGGTCAATTCGGCCGCCAGACCTTTCAGTTGACCTACAACTAATAGGCTGCGCGAATGCCCAAGTCACCGGCCGAGGTCCTGCGCCAATCCCAACCTCCAATCGGCTCCCCAGGCCGGTCTTCGCCTCAAGGAGCTAGTACCCAGGTCCCCCTTCGAGGCGGCGATTGGGACAGTCCCCTACTCTGCCGTATCACGGGTGTTGGTGGTGGAGCTTGGTCTGAATGCGAGGGCACGCCGAGCTCGCTCTGGAGGATCTTGCCGGGCGGGTAGATCGACAGATGGTTCTCAGCGATCAGCCTTCGCCGAGTGATGCTGAAGTCGATCCGGATTCCGGAGGACGTCTCCTTCTGGCCGACTATCTCCCTCCCGTGTATTCCGTCGAGGTGGGACTGGCGGCGGAGCGATGATTCGCGTGCATATCGCATCGCCCTTGCGGCGGACCTTCAATCCCCCGGCCCTCGGGCAGGTCGAAGCACGATCCGTGCGAGAGAGGGTGGATCGCCTCGATGAGCGCTACCCGGGAATCGGCGATCGGCTGCTCGAGCCCGATGGCTGACTGTGAGGCCATTTCAATGTGTTCGTGGATGGGGATCCGATTCGTTGCGAAGGCGAGGCGGCCGTTCTACTCAACGACCCTGCCGAGGTGTGGATCGTGCCCAGCATAGCCGGAGGGGCAGGGCATTCCGTTGGAGGATCTCGCCGATGTCAGGGGGCAGGCATCCGGGAGTGCGCCAAATAGCTCGCTATCCAGATTGCCCGGCGCGGAGGATCAGGCCAGTACCGCCTCGAATCCGGGGCGCGCCAGCGTCACCAGCCGCACCCCGGCCTGGTGCACCTGATGAAAGCCCGCTCCCTGCGAGACCGCCCGCAGAACCTGATCGATGTGGGTGACGATCGACCCAGATACCAGGGCCACGGAGGAATCCAAGAGCACGCTGCTCAGCGGTGTACTGGGACCGAGGACCATGATCGTGGACTCAGGTGAACACAGCCCCAACAAGCCCTCGAGGCTGTGATTCACGAAGGCCATGCCGGTGATCGCTACCACATCCGCGTGGGGGAGGATATCCGGGGCGGCACTTTCCGGGTGGTCGCCCTCGCGCGGATCTCGCTCGATCACATCCAGGGACCCCAGCTTGGGCCGGAGGCGCTGGACGAATGGGAAATGGCCCACCAGGGCGACCCGTTTATGCTCACCCAGCCTCGCCAGGATCTCTTCCGCGTTGCCCTCGCGCCAGGCCCGCGGGTTCCGCGGTGCGAGCGCGTTGAGCGCGGCCACGCCGACACTGGATAGCTCGGGCTCGGGCGCCAGCGCCAGATCGGCCAGCTCACGTCCGGAATAAGACTCCAACTCGCCGGCGCGTGGCACGGCCGGTCCAAGTTCGTGGCCGCCCTGTCGCCGCAAAGTCGCAGCCAGTCCGCAGCGAACTTCCCCCTCGACCTCGACCACGGCCGCGGTCCAATGGAGCCCGATCCGCACGTCGCGCACAACGCCGTCGGGTAAGGTATCGAGAATCGCCTGAGTTATTCCCACCTCACCTCCTTTGAGACCTCGCCCTGCCCTCTGCCCGGCCACTCCGTGTTCTTTCTGCAACGCGCTCTTATTATAGAAGGAAGCATACTCCCTCGATCTGAAGGATCAAAAGGCGAACCTCTCACAAGCTTGAACCGGCCGGAGATCGTGACATCTGTCACTTTCATTCCACCCTCTAGCAGGTGACACTTGAGTGAGGGTTCGCCCCATCAAACGTCCCACACTATCCACATGCGGTCGCGCACAAGAACAGCCAACGCCAACGAAAAGCTATGATGCTCACCCCGTCGGGCGAGTCACACTGCGCCTCGCTCTCTGAACTCCGCCGGAGGCCGCCATGCATTACCCGTGGTGGTACGTCCCCTTCCTGACATCTCCCATGTTGATCGCGCTGATCGCGGTCATCCATGTGTATGTCTCGATGTACGCCGTCGGTGGCGGTCTCTTCCTGGCGGTCGAGACTGCCTATGCCTACCGCTCTACGAACAGCCGTTATCTCGCGTATCTGAAGGAGCACACCTGGTTCTTCATCCTGGTCACCGTGGTCTTCGGGGCCATCACCGGTGTCGGAATCTGGTGGACGATCGGTCTCGCCTCGCCCCTGGCGACCGAGGCGCTGATCCACATTTTCGTTTTTGGTTGGGCTATGGAGTACGTCTTCTTCGTCCTGGAGATCGTCTCCGCCTTCATCTTCTTCTACTTCTGGGGGCGCTTGCCACCGAGGACCCATCAGACGATCGGCTGGATCTACGGCATTTCGGCTTGGTTGAGCCTGGTCCTCATCACGGGGATCACGGCATTCATGTTGAACCCGGGCACCTGGATTGAGCGGCAGGACTTCTGGGTTGGCTTCTTCAACCCGCAATTCCTGCCTCAGACCATCGCCCGCACCGGCGGAGCGCTCCTGCTGGCCTCGCTCTACGTGTACCTGCACGCCGCGTTCTACCGTGCAGATGACCCGGAACTCCGAGGGTTGATCAGCACCCGCTCGACGCGCCCCGGTCTGCTCGGGGCGGTACTGGTCACCGTCGGAGGTGCGTGGTGGTACCTGGCCCTACCGGCCTCCGCCCAGGCAGCGTTGGCGGCTGCCAGCGCACTCAACATCCTTATGGTCATCATCTTCGCCGCCACGATTGTCGTCTTCGCCATGCTCTACTTCGGTCCGTATCGGAACCCCGAGTGGATCACCCCCGGCTTCGCCTTGCTTTTGTTCACGTTTGGGCTTGCAGCCATCGGGGCCGGTGAATTCGTCCGCGAGGCGGTCCGGAAGCCTTTCATCGTCTATGGAGTCGTGCTGAGCAGCCAGATACTCCCTGAAGAAGTGGAGCGCTTCCGCAGTGTGGGATACCTGGAGAGCGGGTTGTGGACGCGCGCCCTTGTTGCAGAGCGTTTTCCGGGTGCCTTAGGCGGGGGAGGGACAATCGATGAGGCCGCGCTGTTGGCGCTGCCCGAGTCCGACCGTCTCGAAGCCGGGAGGGTGCTTTTCTTCAACGCCTGCAATGACTGCCACTCTGTCGCCGACGGCTATTCGTCGGTAGCGGAGTTGATGCGCGGTTGGACACCGGAGATGATCCGGTCTGTGGTCGAGCACCCCGAGCGGGCCCAGTTTTTTATGCCGCCTTTCGCCGGGATGCCCGAAGAGGTCGACCTCCTGACGGAATACTTGGTCTCGATCGCCAGGCCCTACCCACCGGGTCTCCAGATACCCGGAGGAGGCTAGGAGACAGGCATGGACACTCCCTTGATCGGACCCGAAACGCTCCTCGGATTCCCGGCGCCGTACTGGTTCCTGGCCTTCTTCAAGGTCTTCGGCTTCAGCCTCCACATGATCCCGATGAACCTGTGGTACGCCGGCCTGTTGACAGTTCTGCTCGCCGGCCGGTTCGGCGGCGAGAACGCCAGACGGCTGAGAGACCGCTTCCTCAAGGCGTTGCTCATACTGATCGCTCTGGGGATCAACTTCGGTATCGTCCCCCTTCTGTTTACCCAGGTGGCGTACTATCAGGTCTTCTACCCGGCCACGATCTTGATGGCGTGGCCGTGGTTTAGCGTGATCTTGCTCGTGATGCTGGCTTACTATGGGGTCTACATCTACGTCGTGGGGCTAAGCCGGCCAAGCCTGTCACCGTTTCGCCGCGCTTTCGGGTGGCTCGCCGCCGGTCTGTTCATCTTTGTCGGGTTCCTGTTCGCCAACGGGTTCAGTCTCATGACGAATGTGTCCGGCTGGCAAGCATTGTGGCGCTCGACCAGCTTCGCCGGCGCCGCCCTCGGCACCGGCCTCAACTTAGCCGATCCGTCCTTGGTGCCCCGATGGCTGATGATGTTCGGGCTTGCGTTGACAACAACGGGCGCCTACGTCCTGGTCGATTCGGCCTTCTTCGCCGCGAAGGAGAAGGTGGAGTATCGGCAATGGGCCCGTCGCTTTGCCTTCGCCGTCTACACCGGCGGCATGCTTTGGTTCGCCCTGGCCGGCTCCTGGTACTTCTTCGGGACGCTCGGATCCGAGATCCGTTTGACCCTCCTCCGTTCGCCGACGCTGATCCTCACTCTCCTGACCGCACTTTCTCCCGGTCTTCCCTGGCTCGTGATCCGCTTCAACATGGACCGGGAAGCCCGAGGTCTGGCCCTACTCACCGGGTTCGCCCAATACGGCGTGGTGGCCCTGAATGCCGTCAGCCGGCAGATCGTCCAGAACGCCGAGCTCGCTCCCGTTGTGGATGTCACGGCTCAACCGGTCAGGCTCCAGCCGAGCCCGATGATCGTCTTCCTGGTGCTCTTCGTCGTCGGGCTCGGGATCGTGTACTGGATGGTGCTGCAGGCGGTGAAGGCGGGGCGACGGCCGACGCAAGAGGCCTGAGCAGACAAGACTCGGCGCAACGGCGCTTGGATGAGGCGGAATGATCAGACCAGGTCCCGTCTCTCCAACGGCCGCGTGGGATACTGCAAGAAAACACGTGTCGAGTTCGGATCTGTCCGCCGAACCCCAACACGTGATTCCATTTCTTTGGATTGGATGGAGAGGGTGGCCTAGCTCCAGGCCGGACGAGCCTCACCTCCCGCGTCTTCCCAGTACGGCGACCAGGCCAATGCAATCAGTTCGACGGTCACATCGCTCTTGCGCGGCTTGAGGGTGATGGTTTCGAGATCTTCTGTCTGCGCATCGATCGCCGCTTCCAGCTCCTCGGTCTCAGCCGTGAAGTCGGCTTCCAGATCCTGCAGTCGCTCCCGAAGGACCTTCAGGTTGTCGTCGGCCCGGGCAATGTCGTCCTTTTCCTTCATCGACCGGCTCACACCTCTGGCGGCCGTCGTCGCCCGCCCCAGCGTCGTGGCGCTAATGGCTTTACGACCAACAAAGGCGCCGAGGATGGTGGTCCCGAAGGATATGGCTGTCTGCGCCTTCTGCTGCTCGGCTTGCTGCGTCTCTCGCTCGACCGCCTGCTCGGCGCGCCGGACGCGGTCCTGAAGCGAAGTGAGCTTCGGCGCGTATTTGGCGCGTAGCTTCTCAACGGCCTGATCCCTGCGTTCGCGCGCCAGTTGCTGCAAGCGAATGCGGAAATCCCGCTCTTCTTCGTCCGGCAGCGACAGCACTCCCAGGCTCGGGCTCCTCAGCAGCTCGAGGCGCTCCGTGTCAAACAGCCAGCGGGCCAACGACTTGCCCCACGCCGAGTAGCTCAGAGCCATGGCGGCCGGCCCGGGTAACCCGGCAAACCGAGCCGGGCTCTCGCCAATCCTCCCGAGCTCCGAGATTTCGAATCCGGCCTCTTGTCCCCCGTCCCAGTCAACGGGGATAGCCTGATCCAGGATCGGGGTCAGGACCACTGTCTCCTTCTGAAAGTCCACATTCGCCTTCTTGTCGACAAAGCCGACCCTGGCTGCACCGACGGCCATCGGGCGATACACGAGATCCGCCCCGGAAGGACCACGGCCGCGCGTTGGCACGTAGAACACCGGGACGTCCGGAGGCAATGCCGGAGGGGCCGCGCTGGGCGCCTCGGCTGGAGCAGGCACGCCCCGGGCGACGCCGGCTGCCTCTCTTCCGGCCGGGCGTCGCTCATCCGTCTTGGCCGGCGTCGACCGCACCGGATCCATCAGCATCTTGATTTGGCTCCGTGTCAACGGGCCACGTAGATAGGACAAGGCCCAGCGCGACTCAAAAACCACCGGCGCCTCCTCGTGGACGTTGTGCATCAGGAAGATCCGGGAGTCGAGCCCGGCCAGCGTCCTTTCGATCCTTCCTCTGTCGAACTCCCCACCTGCCCCCACCCCTTCCAGGCCTTCCATCACCCGAGCCTTGTCGCGCTCCGTCTGCAAACGGCCGATGAACCAGGTCCCGGTGTTGGCCAGACCCTTATAGTCCAGGTCGGCTGGGTTTTGGGTTGTAAGCACTACACCCAACCCGTAGGCGCGCGCTTGCTTGAGCAGGCTCAACAAGGGCGGCTTCGAGGGCGGGTTGGCGACAGGTGGGAAGTACCCGAAGATCTCGTCCATGTACAGGATGGCCCGCAGGCTGGTCGTGCCGGATTGAGATCTGACCCAGGCCAGGACCTGGTTCAACAGCAAGCAAACGATGAACATCCTCTCGGCTTCGTTGAGGTGGGCGATCGAGAAAATCGCCACGCGTGGCTTGCCTTCACGGGTGTGCAGGATCGCATCGATGTCGAGCGGCTCGCCCTCGAGCCAGGCACTGAAGCCAGGAGCGGCGAGCACATTATTCAAAGCCAGGACAAGATCGAAGCGCTCTTTCTCGGGGTAGAAGGTCTCCAAATCGAGGACGCCGATCCGGCTCACCGGTGGGGTCTGGACGAGTCGAATCAGCTCACCCAGGTCGAGATCTTTCGGCTGTCTCCACGACCAGTCGAGGATCGTCGACAGCAGAATATGTTCCCGACTTTTGACGGGATCCGCTGCGATTCCCACCAGCCCCAGCAGGCTTGTCACCGTCGTCGCAATCCGTTCGCCTAACAGCTCACTATCCTGGATTAGCTCCTGCTCGGGAGCCGCGAAGGACTTCAGGATCGAAATCGGAAGTCCGGCGCTGCTCCCGGGCGTGTAGACACGAAAGTCGGCTGAGCCCTTGAGCCTTTGGATCCGATCTGCACCCTGCCCCCACTTCTCGAGGCCTTGCCTCCAGAGCTCGGCTTGCTGCCCGGCATACTCCTCGGCCGAGACCCCCTTCTTGCGCGCCTCGTCTGCATTCACCCAGGGGAGGAAGTCCTCCCCGCGCAGGCCGGGGAATGTGAGAAGGAGATTGGCGAGATCTCCCTTCGGATCGATCACGATAGCCGGGATGGCGTCGATGGCGGCCTCTTCGATCAGCCCAATGCACAGGCCGGTCTTGCCGCTCCCGGTCATCCCGACGCAGACGGCGTGAGTGACGAGATCTCGCGAGTCGTAAAGCAGGAGATCTCCGGTGGTCTGTCGCTTCTCCAGGGAATGAGACCGGCCAAGATAGAACAAACCCAGCTTCTCGTAGTCCTGCACACCGGCCTCCGTCTATGGGGTTTGTGCGCGCGCTTATGGTGAGCCCAAACCGATCCCCTTAGAGGGCCACCTTGCCGATGCGTGTCGCACGGACGCAGCATTCATGACAACATTAGCAGGCTGCAGGCAGAGAGTCCAGCCTTTGTTGAGCTTCTCTTGGCTAGCGGCGCGAATCCACACCGGGCGAGAGCCGCGCCTCGCTCCAGCTCCGTCTATGGCGAGGGTCCGGCGGCCTCAAACAGCCATGAGAATTCCTCCAGGTAGAGACTGGCGATCCGCGGGTCGTGGATCAGCAGCATGTTCTCGTCATTCCGCTCTTCGGCACTGGCAGAGAAGTTGTAGGATCCTGTAGCCACGACGGCTGAGTCGATGACGATGAACTTGTGATGCATGTTGAATGGATTTTCATCCAGACGCACGTCCAGCCGTGCCTGGCGCAGGCGAGCGTACTCGCTCCCCGTTCCGCCCACCTGCGAGGTCTCCATGACACCCCGGACCCGGACGCCCCGTTCGGCTGCGGCGATCAAGCGGTCGGCTATGGCATTCGAGGTGAGGCTGAAGGCGGCGAAATCGAGACTGAACTCGGCTCCGTCGATCAGGTCGATGATTCTTGCGGCGACCCCATCATCCGGGGAGAAGAGCACCTCCAGAGTCACACCGGATACCTCGAGGCTTGCATACGGGGTATCCTCCAGAGAGAGGGCGCCGAAACGATCTTGCTCAAACATCTCATTGAACTCGCCGGTGAAATCATCGGCCAGCCGGGCTGAGGCAATCCGGACCAGATTGTTGTTGTCCTGGAAAGCGGCACCGGAGGTCATGTTCATGGACCCGGTCCAGAGCTCGGCGCCGTCAATCACCATGAACTTGTGATGCATCAGCGGAGGCCTCTGGTCGGCATGGATGGGAATGCCCGCACCCATAAGGGCCTGTACTTCCGGTTCATCGGCGTTGTCACTCTCGATCACGAGCCTCACATCGACCCCTCGTTGATTCGCCCGGCGGAGGGCGTCTGCGATGTCACCGAGGTTGAGTGCATATACCGCCATATCCACTGAGCTTTGGGCCTCGTCGATGGCCTTTACAAGTTCTTCCTCGACCGAGCCCACCTGTTCTGACGAACCCGTGCTTGCCGGCTGCGTGAAATAGACCCGAATCGCTTCGCTGCCACCAATCGGTTCAGGTCCGATTGTCGGCTCGCGGGCAGGGAGTGGCAAGAAGCGAAAGACGAGGAAGAGCCCGACCAGGAAGACGAGCGCCATGCCGGGTGCAAGCCGAACGGATGCAACCATGTTTGAAGAGGCGCGGGTTGCTATTGTGGAGTCTTTACGTCGGATTTCCGTTTGACTGGAGTCTTCTTCGAGTGAGTCCATCGATCCCCCTTCATTGCATCTGCGTCATACGGCGGCACTTAACTCGTCGTGCGGCGTTGACGATCCGGTCACCCGCTCGGTATCCGCGATCGAGGCAGTGAAACCACAGTCTCCTCGCGTGGGTCGGCCAAGCAGGGCGATCGATTTCGAGCGTCACGCGTCTCTGATCCAGCTTATCACGACAGACAAGACGTATGCCTCCGAGCATGGGGAGGCATTCCTTATGTCCGCCCGGGACAGCATGATGCGTCCTGTTTATTATGTCAAGAGCTCTGTAGGGGGACGAGGCCAGGGCGGAGCCCGGGAGCCCCGGTTTGATCCCTCCGGACCCCTCAACCCGACGCCATGGATGGCCTCACCGCTGATGCGAACCCGGACGGCTGGCGGTGTTGCGGGGCTTTTTGCCCCACTAGCGCATTTTTCTGAACCTGCTGTACAATACCCGCCTGAGGCACTGCGGGAGCATAGAAAAGCCGAAAACTGAAGGAGGAATCCATGGCTAAAGCCGCAAAGAAGAGCAGTAGAAAGACGGCGAAGAAGTCGACCAGGAAGGCAACCCGGAAGGCCACCAAGAAGACGGCGAAGAAGGCCGCCCGCAAGACGGTCCGCCGAGCCAAGCGCTCGACCGCAAAGAAGAGCGTGAGGAAGGCCTCCAAGAGAGCCTCCAGGTCAGGCGCCAAGAAGACGGCCAAGCGCGCCGCCAAGAAGACCACCCGCCGACGGGCAGCCAAGAAGACCGCCAAACGCGCCGCCAAGAAGACCACCCGGCGTCGCTCGGCCAAGAAGGCTGCCAAGAAGACCACCCGGCGGGCAGGCAAGAAGACCGCCAAACGCGCCGTCAGAAAGAGCACCCGACGGCGGGCGGCCAAGAAGACGGCCAAGCGCGCCGCCAAGAAGAGCCCACGACGGCGAGCGGCCAAGAAGACCGCCAAGCGCGCCACCAAGAAGAGCACCCGGCGGCGGGCAGCCAAGAAGACGGCCAAGCGCGCCGCCAAGAAGAGCCCGCGACGGCGAGCGGCCAAGAAGACCGCCAAACGCGCCGCCAAGAAGACTACAAAACGGGCGGCCAAGAAGGCTGCTAAGAAACCAGCAGCAAAGAAGGCCGCCAAGAAGGCGGCCAGGCCGGCTGCCAAGCCTCAGGCGCCGGCTAGAGTTGCAGCTCCAAGACCAGCTCCCGCAGCCCCCAGACCTGCAGCTCCTCCCGTTTCCCGTCCGAAGCCAGCACCGAAGACCAAGGCCACACACACGGTGGCCAGCGGCGAGAGCCTCCGCCTGATTGCACTCCGTTACTACGGCCCAGGCGGCCAGGAAAACTGGCGGGCGATCTACGAGGCCAACAAGGATGTCATCGGGGACAACCCGTACTTCCTCAAGCCTGGCCAGATTCTCAAGATCCCCGAGGTCTAAGGGGCCAGCACCAAAGACGCAACAGCCCCCCTGCCAATGGGGGGCTGTCGCGTTAAGGGGTACGATCAGTCTTTCCCGTCCGGCTTAAGCCCTTCCAGAATCCGGCGCGGCAGCCATGGGCCCTGATAGACCAGCCCGGTGAAGACTTGAACCAGTGACGCACCGGCGTCGAACATCGCTCTGGCATCTTCCGGACCGAACACCCCCCCGGCACCGACAATCGGGAGCTTGCCATCCGTCAGGCCATGCACTGTGCGGATGACTTCGGTGGCCAGAGGCCGAAGCGGTGCACCGCTGAGACCGCCTGTCTCAATCCGTTTCCGGTCGCGCAACCCATGGCGGCTCAGAGTGGTGTTGGTGGCAATCACGCCGTCCATACCGGAGCTTCCGATCGCTCCGCACGCCTCATCCAGGGCAGCGTCTGAAAGATCCGGGGCGAGCTTGACCAGGATCGGGACGTACCCCCGACCCGACTCCACAAGAATTCTGCGACGGGCTGCGAGCGTGGAGAGCAATCCCTCGAGCCTGTCCCGCTCCTGGAGTTCGCGCAACCCCGGCGTGTTTGGGGAAGAGATATTCACGGCCAGGTAATCGGCCTCGTCGTAGAACGTGTCGAGCAGGGCCAGGTAATCCTCAGCCGCATCCGCCACGGACGTTTCCACTCCCTTCCCGATGTTGACGCCGAGGATGACCCCTTTGGGGCGATGTTTTTGGATTTGCCCTAAGAGGTTGTCGGCACCGGCGTTGGGAAACCCCATGCGGTTTATCAGCGCCCGGTCTTGTGTGAGCCGGAAGACTCTTGGCCGCAGGTTCCCGGATTGGGGCTGAGGCGTCACCGTCCCCAATTCGAGATGGCCGAAACCCAGACCGGCCAGGCCGCGAATCGCTCGGCCGTCCTTGTCGTAGCCCGCCGCTAATCCCAGGGGATTCGGAAAATCCAGCCCGAAGGCACGCACGGTTGTACGCGGGTCAAACCAAAAGGACCGCCGGAGAACGCTCTCGATGACAGGGAACTCCCCCGCCGCCCCCAACATCTGCAGAGTCAAGTTGTGGGCCTGCTCGGGATCCAGCCGAAACAATAGCGGCCGAATCCAATCGTAGAGGCTCATCCCCCTCCGCCGGTCGCATCGGAGCTATTGATGAACGCCCTCACTTCGCTGACCTGGGATTGGCTGAGGCGTCCTTGCGCCCCCCAATGATCGAGGAGGACTTCGATCGTATAGACGGCGTGGAGCGTATACCCGGCTGCGGCGAGAGCGTCGGCAGCTCCGCTCTGCCGATCGATCAGAACTACGATGTCGTGGACGTGCAACCCTGCCGCCTCCAATCTGGCCATCGCCTCGAACTTGCTCTCGCCAGTTGTCGCCAGGTCGTCGACCACGACCACCGTCTCACCTGCGGTGTACTTCCCTTCAACGGCGAGGTGCCGCCCGTGGTCCTTGACCTCCCGCCGCGGATAAATCATCGGCCGCCCGAGCTGGAGGGCGATGGCCGTCCCGATCGGCAGCCCGGCATACGGGAGCGGGGCGATGCGGTCGAAGTCAAGGCTCTGGAGCAGCGGGGCGTACGCCGCCGCCGCCCGCGCCAGGAGCCTGGGTGACGAGGCCAGCAGACGCAGGTCGAAATAGACCGGCGACACCAACCCTGACTTGAGGACGAAACGCCCGAACTGTACGCAGCCGGCCTCGAAGAGATCGTCGGCCAGGCTCGCCAGCCCAGGCGACAGGACGGTCGCCTCCGATGCGATCCCCTCCCTCACAGAATTGATCTCGCGCCGCAACCGCTCGGCCTCTTCAGTAACATCGGGAGCGGTTGACAGCGACCGCGAAACGCTGATCAGCATTCCCAGTCCGTCTGCGCGCAGCCCCGCGCGCAGGGCGGAACGCAGATCGCCCCCCTGCGCCCCCACACCCGGCGCCAGGAACCACAAGGACGGGGCCGCCGCACGCACGGCAGCCAGGATGGTCGGATCGGTCGCCGAAACCACCAGGCCCAGATTGTCGTAATCGCTCCAACCCGCGGCCTGCAGGGCAAGGTGCAGGTAGAGCGGAAGGCCGGCATCGACAATGAGGTTCTGCAGTGTGTCGGCACCCGGGTTCGAAGTCCGGCAGAGAAGAAAGACGCCGTACTCCGGGTTCGCCAATAATGGCTCGATGGAATCCGGGCCCAGGTATGGACTGGCGGTGATCGCATCCACCCGCAGCCTCTCAAAGGCTGCGCGAGCGTAAGCCATGGTCGTGGAAGGGATGTCGCCTCGCTTGGCGTCGAGGATGACCGGGGTTCCATCGGGCACGGCCGCCACGACCTGCTCCAGCACCTTCCAGCCTTCGCTCCCGAGTGCCTCAAAGAATGCTGCGTTAGGTTTGAACGCGGCGGCCTGTTCTTGTGTGGCCTCAATCAGCCGGAGACAAAAATCGAGAGCCGCTCCCGGGCCGGTGCCGCTCAGCAAGTCCGGGTGCGGATCGAGCCCGACGCACAGGAGAGACCGCTTGGCCCGGACGGTTGACGTCAGAGAAGTGAAGAAAGGCATGATTTGACCTCCAGCCGGTGGTCCCCCGGGCTGTGGTGACATGGCTCGCGGCATCTGCCCCTGCTGGAAGCCCAGACCCCGGGACCGTCCGAACTACCTCACGCCTTCCCCAGGACCATCGCCAACAGCGCCATTCGGACGTAAAGCCCATACTCCATCTGACGGAAATAGGCCGCCCGTGGATCCTGATCGACATCCATGCTGATCTCGCCCACACGCGGAAGTGGGTGCATGACGACCATCTGTTCTTTGGCCGCACTCAGGGTTTCCGGTGTGATCACATACGCGCCTTTGAGGCGCTCGTAATCCCCCAGATCGTCGAACCGCTCCTTCTGAACGCGAGTAACGTAGAGCACATCTGTCTCCCCCAGTGCTCCTTCCAACCCGGCATACTCGGCTTGAGGTACGCCCCTGGACTTCAATTCCTCGACAAGCTCTATCGGCATCCGCAAGATGTCGGGCGAAACGTAGTTGAGTTGCACGTCGTACAGCGAGAGCAATCTGGCCAGCGAATGGACCGTGCGCCCGTACTTGAGATCGCCCAGCATCGTTACCGTTAGTCCATCCACCCTTCCCAACTCCTCTACGATCGTGAATAGATCGAGCAGCGCCTGCGTTGGGTGCTCGCCGATCCCGTCTCCGGCGTTGATGATCGGCTTTCGGGCGTAGCGGGCAGCCTCCGCCGAGGCCCCGACTTCAGGATGCCGGAGGACGATGACATCGGCGTAGCACTCGAGGGTACGAACCGTATCCGGGAGAGATTCGCCCTTGGCTACGGATGAATAACGCACCTCGTTGATGGGGATGACACTCCCTCCGAGCCGTTCCATCGCCGAGGTAAAGGAAGAAGACGTGCGCGTCGACGGCTCATAGAACAGGTTGGCCAGGATTTTCCCTTTGAGCAGGTCGAACGTCCCCACCCGTTCGACCATCGCTCGCATTTCTTTGGCCACGCCGAAGATGTACTCGAGGTCATCCCGGTCGAATTGAGACACGGAGAGGATGTCTTTGCCGTAGAAGCGCGCCTCGCGCCGATCTCCAAGGGGCAGATGCGGGCTCAGCGCGCGACGTTCGTTGGCTGGGACAAATGTGGCCATTGGCTCCTCCTGCTAAGTCTGGGTTGGATAGTTGGCGTACATGTCGCGTCCGGTTCCTGGCCGGGCCAGGACCTGGCCGTCATCGAATGCGGTTTCGCCCCTGAGCCGGACACGGCGGAGACGCCCGCGCAGCAGCATGCCTTCAAACGGAGTCCAATCGCAGCGCGTGTGAAAGTCCGCCGCACGCACGACCCAGGTCGCTTGCTCATCGATCTCGATCTCAGTCTCGGGTTGCTCGGGAGACCGGAAGATTCGCTTCGGATTGGTGTGCATACGTTCGACGATGTCGTCCATGGTCAGCCGGCCTTCGCTGACTGCGACCATCCATAGCCCCAGCGCCGTCTCCAGGCCCGGAAAGCCCGGCGGCGGATCCGCACTGTCCTTCTCCGCTGAGGTGTGGGGGGCGTGATCGGTGGCGAAACAGTCGATCACGGCCAGGTTCTCCCAGAGTGCCTGGCGGTCAGCGACTGTAGCAAGCCTGGGTCGCACCTCGGCCCGGCCCAGGCCGAGGTGCGGCAGATCTTCATCAGTGAGGAAAAGATGGTGGGGCGCGACTTCACAAGTGACCTTGAAGCCTCTTTCCTTGGCGGCCCGGATCAGCAGGATTTCTTCCTTCCGGCTGACGTGACAGACGTGCAACGCGCGATCATGCAGGGCGGCCAGCAGGAGCGCCGCCGCCAGGCTGCGGCCCTCGGCGTGGACCGCAATGGGACTTGCCTTCGGCCACGTTTGGAAATGCCGCATGAGGTCGTACAGGCCATCCAGGCGGAGCGGACCGTAGGTCTGGTCGAGGTACATCTTCATGCCGCACACGCGACCGGCTAATCCAGGCGCGATCGTGATGTTCTCGTTTCCCGCGCCCAGGTAGATCCCGTAGTCGCACCGGGCTTTTTGGCCGGCGGCGAACTTGGCGGCCGATAGGGTTCCGCCGTCGGTCAGCGGTGGACGGGTGTTGGGCATAGCCAGCACGGCCGTGAACCCGCCGGCCAGCGCAGCGGCGGTCCCCGTGTCGAAGTCCTCTTTGTGGGTGCCGCCTGGCTCGCGCAGGTGGACGTGGGGGTCGATCAGACCCGGGAGGGTAATCATGAGGTCCCCCCTGATCCGCACTCAACGACAGTGATCGCCTTTCGTCCCGACGGCCTCACCCTCCTCGCCTCCCGGTAAGTACATCCGGGACGAACGGCCCCTCTCCGCCATGCGGCCCGAGCAAGGTCATGGCCCCTCAAGGCGGAGAGGGGGAGAGAGGGGGCGGGGGTAGACTTCCCGCGAACCGCAGATGGGATCTGGTTGTCCCATGCCCCACATCGTGCGCTCCCTCCGACAGAACCCCTCCTCCTGG
>Ga0209519_10000396_pt1 | contig 18264 bp, 24 predicted proteins | sample Rifsed13ft1_FD_184005 | JGI IMG/M metagenome (GOLD analysis project Ga0209519, IMG submission 184005) | Soil microbial communities from Rifle, Colorado, USA - sediment 13ft 1 (version 2) | ecosystem: Environmental > Terrestrial > Deep subsurface > Rock core/Sediment | place: Rifle, Colorado...
CGGGCGCGCCGCGCTCGGCGGCGTCCTCGGCGCTACGGCGCGCACGACGGCGATGTTCGTTCTCCTCATCATCGCCGGGATGTTCGCTTCGTTCGTGCTGGCGCGCCTCGGCGTGCCGCAGGGGCTCGCGAAGCAGCTCACCACGCTCGACATGCCGCCGTGGGCGATCATGGTGATGATCAATCTCGCGCTGGTGGTCCTCGGCATGTTCATGGACCCTATGAGTATCCTCGTGATCATGGTGCCGGCACTTTTTCCGAGCGTCGTCGCCCTGGGCTTCGATCCGGTATGGTTCGGCGTCATCCTGGCGATCAATATCGAGATCGCCGCCATCACGCCGCCGGTCGGATTCAACCTGTTCGTTCTGAAAGCCACGATTCCGGGCGCCGAGATCGGCGAAATCACGCGCGGCTCGCTGATCTTCGTGCTTCCGCTCGCGCTCGGACTTGGCCTGCTTATCGCCGTCCCGGAAATCGCCCTGTTCCTGCCAAAGCTGATGTGGCGCTAGTGGGCGTAACATCCAGCGATGGATGCCAAGCCGAGAATCGCCTGCCTTCCCAACGGGCCTTATTACCTGTTGAACGACATGGAAGCTGCGCCGGTTCCTAATTTGCGCCGCGCCTCGGGTGAACCCTGCGCCACGGTGCGCGGAGTCGCGCTGTGCCGCTGCGGCGGCTCGAAAAACAAGCCGTTCTGCGACGGGACGCACAGCACGATCGGATTCAACGACCGCAATAGCGCGGATCCGGCCGCCGACAAGCGCAAGAGCTATACCGGCAAGGGCATAACCATTCTCGACAATCGCTCGATCTGCTCGCATGCGGCGTTTTGCACCGACGAGCTGCAATCGGTGTTCCGCCATCACGACAAGCCGTGGATCGACCCCGACGGTGCCGAGGTGGAGAAGATCATCTCGACCATCAGGAAGTGTCCGTCCGGAGCGCTCAGCTACGCGATCGACGGCGTCGAAGCCGAGGCGCCGCAGCGCCCGCCTATGGTGACCGTGACGGACAACGGGCCGTATGCGGTCACCGGCGGCATCGAGCTCATCGGCGTCAAGTTCGGCGAAGGTGCTTCAAAGGAGCACTACACGCTGTGCCGTTGCGGCGCCTCCAAGAACAAGCCGTTCTGCGACGGCTCGCACTGGGACGTGGGGTTTCGCGATCCGGGCTGAGGCCTACTTCGCGAGGACGTCCGAGTATTCGGGCGTTCTGTCGAACACCGAGCGGGCGAACGGGCAAAGCGGCAGGAGGCGCGCGTTCTCGGCGCGCGCCCATTCCACCGCCGCGTGGACCAGCTTCTTGCCTGCGCCGGTGCCGCGCAGCGCGTCGTCCACTTGCGTGTGGTCGATGATGATGCGGGTTCCGGCCACCGTGTAGGTCATTTCCGCCAGCCGCTTCCCGTCCTGCGTCCAGACGAACGCGCCGCGGTGGCCCGAGCGCTCGTGGCTGATCATTACGCGGCTTCGCGGCCCATCACGATCAGGCGCAGAATCTCCTCTCGGCTGGTCTCCGAGATGTGCCGCGTCCCCGCGACGATACCGGTCTTCATGACCGAGATGCGGTCGCAGATGTCGAACACGTGCGCGAGGTTATGGCTGATCAGGATCACCGAGAGCCCTTGTTCGCGCATTTCCTTCACCAGTTCGAGCACTTTCCTGGTCTCTTCCACGCCCAGCGCCGCGGTGGGCTCGTCGAGGATGACGATGCGGGCGTTGAAGTAGACGCTGCGCGCGATGCCGACGCACTGGCGCTGGCCGCCGGAGAGCGTGCGCACCTTCTGTCGCAGGTCGGGAATGCGGATCTTCAGGCGGCCCAGGAGCTTTTCCGATTCCCGGGACATGCGCCGCAGATCTAGGAACGGCGCGAGCAGCCCCGGGCAGGTGAGCTCCCGGCCGAGGAAGATGTTGGCCGGGATGTCGAGGTTGTCGGCGAGCGCAAGGTCCTGGTAGACGGTCTCGATGCCGAGCGCCTTGGCGTGGCGCGGGTCGCGGATCGCCACCGGCCGGCCGTCGACGCGGATCTCGCCTGCGTCGGCCGGCGCGGCACCGGAGAGTGCCTTGATCAGGCTCGACTTGCCCGCCGCATTGTCGCCTACCAGCGCGTGGATCTCGCGCGGGTAGATCGTGAAGTCGGCGCCGGCGAGCGCCTGCACGCCGCCGTAGCGCTTCCCGATCCCCCGCATTTCGACCAGCGGCGCCATCACATCTTCTGGCTGTGGACGACCTTGGCCCAGTCGGGGACGGGCTTGTCTTCCACCGGCAGCGTCCACGGCTTGGCGTTGGTCTTCTCGACGATGGCCACCGGAAGCCGGATCTCCTTCGGCATCTTCTCGCCGCGCAGGTGGCGGATCGCCGCCGCGGTGGCGAGGTAGCCCTGGTCGTGGCCGCTGTAGTCCGCGCTCGCCTGCAGCTTGCCGCTCACGATCGCCGCGACGCCGTCGGGAATGGCGTCGATGCCGACGACCTTGGTCTTGCCGCCGCGGCCGGCCGCCGCGAGCGCTTCGGCGACGCCGACCGCCATGTCGTCGTTCGCGCAGACCACGCCGTCGATCTGCGGGAAGCGCTGCATCAGGTTCTCGAATACCTGCACCGCGGGAAGGCGGCGGTAGTTGCCGGGCTGCGAGGCGAGCAGCTCGATTCCCGGATGTTCCTTCAGCGCGCGCTCGAGCCCTTTCTTGCGGTTCTGCGCGGTGATCGCTGCCGGAACGCCGTCGATGTGCACGATCTTGCCCTTGCCGCCGAGGGTCTTGATCAGGTACTTGGTGATCTCGTAGCCGATGGTCTCGTCGTCCGAGCCGACGTAGGTGACGAAGTCGACGTCGCTCATCCGGTTGCTGAAGATCACCACTGGAATGCCGGCCTTGTTGACTTTCTGGATGCTGGGCACCAGCGCCTTGTAGTCGACCGGAACGAACACGAACGCAGCGGGCTTTCTCACGATCCAGTCCTCGACCAGGCGCGTCTGCTCCTCGATGTTGTCCGGCTTGGTGGGCGCAGCGTGCTCGATGTCGGCGCCGAGCGCCTTGCCCGCCTTGTCGGCGCCTACGCGGACCGCGCGCCAGAAGGGGTTGGTCACGTTCTTGGTGAACACCACGATCTTCGGCCGCGCCTGCGCCAGGGTTTCGGCCGGGAACGCAAGCAGCGCGGCAATCAAGACGGCTATCAATCTCATGAAAATCTCCTCTTGAAAGAAACATCAGCGAGTACTGCGAGGATGACGATCGCGCCCATGGCGAACGCCTGCCAGAAGGTCGCAATGCCGAGCATGTTCATGCCGTTTACCACCAGCGCGAGGATCAGCGCGCCCACCGCCGTCCCCGCGATTCCGCCCACGCCGCCGAAAAGCGACGTGCCGCCGAGGCACACCGCGGCGATCGCGGTGAGCAGCAGCTCCTCCCCGGTTCCCGAGTCGGCCGCGTTGACGCGCGCGATCACCACCAGCCCCGCGAACGCGGCGAGCACGCCGGATAGGCCGTAGACCGCCACCAGGTATCTCTTGACCGGCATCCCGGTAAGGCGGGCGGTGACCGGGTTGCCGCCGATCGCGTACAAGGCGCGCCCGAAGCGGGTGAGATGAAGCACCACGTGCAGGACGGCGAGCAGCCCCGCCGCGATCAGCACCGGCACCGGGATGGCTGCGACGAAGCCTGCCCCGAGGCTGCGAAAGCCGGGCGCGAAGCCGTGGATCACCTCGCCCTTCATGAAGACGTAGCCCAGGCCGTGCGCCATCCAAAGCATCCCATAGGTGGCGATGAACGCCGGAATGCCGACGTAGGCGACGAGCGCGCCGTTCACCAGGCCGCAGGCAAGCCCGACGAGCAGCGCGGCGGCGATGCCTGCGGCGACGAGGCCCTTGGCGATCAGCGCCGCTCCCAGGCACGCGGAGAGGCCGAGCACCGCGCCGATCGAGAGATCGATGCCGCCGGTAAGCACCACCAGCGTAAGGCCCGCCGACATGAGGAACTGCAGCGCCGCCTGCCGAAGGATGATGACGAGGTTGTCCGAAGTGAGGAAGTGCGGGCTCGCGAACGCGAGCAGGATGACGAGCGCGGCCACCACCGCCGCGCGCGTGAAGACCACGAACGCGACTTCGGCCGGCAGGCGCTGCACGGCGGCGATCACGCGCGGCTCCGCAAGGCGTCCACTGCCACCGCCGACACGATGACGAGCCCGACCACCGCGACCTGCCACTCGGTGCTCAGCCCGATCAGGTTGAGGCCGTTCCTGAGCAGCGCGACCGTGAGCGCGCCGACCACCGTGCCCCAGATGCCGCCGCGGCCCTTGTCGAACGACGTGCCGCCAAGCACCACTGCGGCGATGGCGTCGAACTCGAGGCCGATCGCGATCGTCGGGTGCGCGGCGTTCATGCGCGCGGTCATGATGAAGGACGCGAGCGCGGCCAGGAATCCGGCGTACGCGTACACGGCGACGAGATAGGCACGTACCGGCACGCCGGAGAGCTCGAGCGCGCGCCGATTGCCGCCGATAGCGAACACATAGCGGCCGAAGCGCGTGTGATACAGCAATACGTACGTAACGACAAAAACCGCCGCTACGGCCAACACCGGCACCGGCAGGCCGAGCCATTCGCCTTCGTTCAGCCACCGTACCGACGCCGGCAGGCCCGTCACCGAGTTGCCCGAGGTGAGCACCATGGCGAGGCTTTGGGCCATGCCGTAGGTCCCTAGCGTAACGATGAAGGGCGGCAACCCGGCGTACGCGATGAACCCGCCGTTGACGCTTCCCGCGACGACGCCGACCAGCAGCGCAGCGGCGAGCGCCCACGGCAAGGCCAGGCCGTCGGAAACGAGGAGCACGCTCATCACGACGCCGCTCAAGCCGAGCACCGCGCCCAGGCTGAGATCGATCCCCTCGGTAAGAATCACGAGCGTCATGCCGAGGCTCACGATGAGCAGCGCCGCGGCCTGCAGGCCGATGTTGGAGAGGTTGCGCGCCGAAGCGAACTCCGGCGCCGCGGCCATGAAGCCGGCGGCGAGCAGCACCAACAGATAGGCGGCACCAGGCAGCCCGGGCATGCGCCCGAGCGCCGGTGCGCGCCCCGCGCGCGGCACTGCGCCCACTTGAGAGCGTCCTCCTCCAAGTTGTATGATGACTGACGAATTCCGGGACCGCAAGGAGGAGCCATGCCAGCAAGGAAACGCGCCGTCGCGAGGAAACCGCGGCCCACCGTCAGCCATCTGGCCACGTCGAAGTTCGTGCAGCGCGGGCTGCGCAACTACTTCGAATACCGCGACCTGGGTGTAAGCCGCGCGAGCGGCGGCAAGGTTCACACTCATGTCATACGCGCGCGGCCGGGGAAGGCGCCGCACGGCGACTGGCACTACCACGACTGCCAGGTGCAGTTCACATACGTGCTGAAGGGCTGGGTGAAGATGCAGTACGAGGGCCAGCCGCCCATCCTGATGAAGGCCGGCTCGTGCTTCTTCCAGCCGCCCCGCATCCGTCACCGCGAGCTGGCGCACTCCAGCGACCTCGAAATGATCGAAGTCGTTGCGCCCGGGCGCTTCAGCACCTACGACGCAAAGGTGGCCGAATAGCCGATTAGGAGGTCATTCCGGCTTGATGCCCGCCTCGCGCATGAGCTTGCCCCACTTCGCCTGGTCTTCGCGGATGAAGCGCGCGAACTCGTCCGGGCTGTTGCCGGCCGGGTCGGCGCCGACGGCCTGCATTCTCCTTTTCGTTTCCGAATCCGATAACACCTGGTTCGCATCCGCGTTCAGCCTTTTAACGACCGGCCGCGGCGTGGCGGCCGGGACCAGCAGGCCGAACCAGCCGACCGCTTCGTAGCCGGGCAGGCCCGACTCGGAGACGGTGGGGAAGTCGGGCAGCGTCTCCGCGCGCTTCGCTCCGGTGGTGGCGAGCGCCTTCAGCTTGCCGGCGCGCACATGCTGGATCACCGCTTGCGAAGGCGCGAAGAGGAGGTCGATCTGGCCGGCGAGGAGGTCGGTGACCGCCTGGCCCATGCCTTTATAGGGGACATGCAGCAGGTCGACCTTGGCCATGGACTTGAACAATTCGGCGGAGAGGTGGGAGGCGGCGCCGGTGCCCGATGAGCCGAAGGTCAGCTTGCCGGGATTCGCTTTTGCGAGGGCAATGAGCTCGCTTACGGTGTTGATTTTGATTTTTGAGCTCAAGACAACAACGTAAGGGGAGGCAGAGACGAGCGTCACCGGCGCGAACTGGTGGACGTTTTTCTGCGTGAGCGAGGCGGTCGAGCTCATGAGCAGCGTGCGGCCGTCGGCGGGCGACTGGGCGACGAGGTCGGCGCCGATGTGGCCGCTCGCGCCCGGCTTGTTCTCCACGACCACCTGCTGCTTCCAGAAAAGAAAAGCGCCAAGGCAACAACGAAAATAGGGACAGACCCCATTTTTCTCATCTTCATACTATGTAGGTCCTCAGGGTGGCGATGCCTTCGATGCCGCACTCGACCACGTCGCCCGGCTTCAGGAACAGCGCCGCGGCGTTCGCCTTGCCCACGGCCACGCCGCCGGGCGCGCCGGTCGAGAACATGTCGCCCGGCTCGATCGGAATGAAGCGCGAGAAGTGCCCCAGGATGTCCGGCAGCTTCCAGATCTGGTCGCGGGTGTTGACGCGCATGCGCGGCTCGCCGTTGACCGAGCAGGTCATCCAGAGGTCGTAGGGATCGCGGATCTCGTCCATGGTGACGATCTCCGGCCCGAGGGGGCCGAAGCCGGGAATGTTCTTGCCGGTCCAGAAGCGCGAGCCCGAGGCGACCTCGCGCTTCTGCAGGTCGCGGCACGTGAGGTCGTTGAGGATGGTGACCCCGGCGACGTAATCGAACGCGTCGGCTTTTTTCGCGCCGAGCGCGCGCTTGCCGATGACGAACACGAGCTCGGGCTCGTAGTCGAGGCGTACCACGCCCTCGGGCCGCTTGACGCGGGCCTCGTGGCCGGAGAGGCAGGAGTTGAGCTTGACGAACGCGGTCGGCTCCTGCGGCGTTTCGGCAAGCAACTCGTTCGCCCGCAGCTCCTCGAGGTGCTGGCGGTAGTTCTTCCCGACGCACAGGAACTTGTCGGCGTCGGGCACCGGCGGCAGGTAGACGATGTCCTTGGCGTCGTGCACCGGGCGCCCGGAAACGTCCAGCGCGCGCAGCCGCTCGAGCTTCGGCCCTTCGGCGGCGAGCAGGTCCTTCATGCGCCCGTACGCGTGCGTAGCGTGCGTGCTGAGATCGAAGACCTGGTCTGCCCGGCGCAGGCCGACGCGCGGCGTCGGATGGTGCTTAGGGTGAAACGTCAGGAGCCGCATGGGATGTCGGAGTTAAGCAGGACCGCTCGTTGCGTGTCTACTGTCAGAAGGAGACGGTATGAGACTGACGTTGTTTACGGCCGTCGCCCTGTCGCTCATCAGCGGGCTGTTGCCCGGGTGCGATCGGACTACGACCGGCAAGCAGGTGAAGGACGGCTCGGCGGCGAGCGACAGCTCGAGCGGACAGTCGGCCGCCGGAGCCGTCACCGGGCAGGCGAGCGAAGGCTCGACTCAGAAGCGGTAGTCGACGAGGACGCCGACGCCGGCATCGGGGCTCGCGTCGCTGAAGCCGACGAGCCCGTAGAGCTGCACCCTCCACTCGCGCGAAAGCCGCTGCGAGAAAAACGCGGTGAGCTCGCTCACTTCCGAGCCGCCCGAAATGATCTTCGGGCGGTAGTCGTACGCGAGGCCGACGCTCGTCTCGCCCGAGAGGCGATAGGAGCCGCCGACCGCGAAATAGGGCACGTTGCGCAGGTCCACGCCGGGTGGGTCGCCATAGAACCGGTAGCCAAGCGTGCCGAACGCGGAGAGCTCGCCGAAGCGCTTGAAGAAGTCCGCCTGCAGCGAGTAATCGTTCTCTCCGGTGCCGAGGCCCTTCGCTTCGTCCGCCGTGCCAAGCTTTACCTTCACGCCAAGATCCAGACCGAAGGGCTGGGTGCGTTCATCGGCCACGTTGTAGAAGGCGCTCGCGACGATGTCGCCGAGCCCTGACTCGGTGCGCCGGGCTCCGGCGCCGGGAAGCGCAACCCGGTCGGCGCCGGCACCGACCACGTTCGCCGGACCCGAAACGCGGATGTACGGGACCGTGGCCTTCAGCTGCCAGCGGCCGGTTTCATAGCGCCCGATGAAAGGGATGTAGAGCGTGTCGGTGGACTCCGTGCCGCCGTACTTGCCGGTCGTGTATTCGGCGCCGGTGCCGACGCTCACCTGATTGGCCTGCGCGTTCGCCGGCGATGCGCCGGCAAACGCCGCCACGGCAAGCGCGGCGGAAAGAAACAGCTGCGTCTTCTTCATTTCATGCTCCCTGGTTGGCTTCAATTCAATGTCTGCCGCTGCGATCGAGCCGCTCCGGCCGGTCGCTGGGGCCGGAACGGTCCGGCCGCTGCGGTCCTCGGCTGCGCCGCCGCGCCCGCTGCGGTCCTCGCGGAACGGACGAGGCTCGATCCGCAGGGTTCGCTCGGGGCGAATATTGAACGGCCCCGAAAGCAGGTCCGCGCGATCCACGACGCGGCTGCGGCCTTCGGTCGTTCCGGAAACCCGCACCAGCCGGTCGCGCGCGAGCTGCGCGCCGATCTCGGGCGGGACGCGGAACGCCATGTTGCCGACGCGCACCTCGCCCGCCTGGACATCGGAGACGTAGCCCTGGACAACGAACCGTCCTGTGCCGAGATGCCGCCCGGATCGGTGCAGGCCGACGCGGGGAAGGCCGGCAATGCGCCGGCGAGGCTGCAGGCGAGCGCGGCGAGCAGGCGCTTCACGATGCTTCGCTGTAGAAGTAGATGCCGAAGGTAATGCGCTGCTTGGGGCCCTCGAGCTTGCGGTCGCGAGTCTCGCTGTCCTTCGCCGTGCGGTAGACCGCCTGGAGCGCCTCCATGCCACGCTTCCCGGCAAGCGCGGCGAGGTGCCCCACCGACGCGGCCTCGAGCCCTTCGTAATGCACGCTGCGCTCGAGGAAAGGCGGCTGCCCGCCCTGCATGTTATGCGAGGCCGCCGCCAGATGATCGCGAAGATTGTGACCGAAGTAAAACGCCTTCTCGTCGAAGCCGCGGCTCGGCACGAAGGCCGCCTGGCGCAGCGCCACCCGGTCCTCGTCGTCGATCTCCACCACTCCGAGCCGCAGCCACTCGTCGAGCACCGAGCGCGCGCGGATGTCCTTGCTGATGCTGGCGACCAGGCCCTCGAAGGAGCGCTCGCCCCCCTGGCTCGCGAGGCGCGGCAGCGGGCGCAGGCGCCCCTTGCGGTCGCGCAGCTCGCGGCGCGTCGTCCAGGCGGCGGCGAGCTGCGCGCCGAGCGCCACGATCTCCGGCATCGGCTCGGCGGCGGGCGCCTGCGCCTCGCGCAGGCGCTTCACGTCCTTGCGGTGCACGCCGGTCAGCAGGCTGACGCGGCTGTCGGTCGGCGCGCGCCCCTCCAGCGCGAAGTCGCGCGCCGCCACTTCGACGTAGATCTGTTTCAGCATGTCCGCGAGCATCGGGTAGGTGACGCCCTGCGCCGTCAGCAGGCGCACGAGCGGCCGCAGGAGGTTGCGCACCGCGGCGAGCAGCGAGGGCGTAGGCGTCATCGTGAACAGCGCTCCCCTTGAGGTTATTCCGGATTATACGACCGTGGGAAATTGTCACACGGAGCGCTTGACGTGGGAAATTGTCCCACGTACTGTGGCGGCGTCTTTCCACTAGGAGGTCCCCATGAACCGAAAACCCTTGGTCGCGCTGGCGCTCGCCGCCCTGTTGAGCCCGGGTCTCGCTGCCGCCCAGGACACGCGCCCCGACGAGCGCTCGGTGCGGCTGCGCGGCGAGGTCGAGGCGCGCGTGCAGCGCACCGAGGAAGGCGACCTGCGCGCCAGGATCGAGGACGTGAACCTCGGCAAGCTGAGTGCCGCGCAGCGGGCCGACCTGGCGCGCCAGCTTGCCGCGCGCGCGAGCTTCGACCGCGTGCGCATCCGCGGCACCGACGCCAACGGCGAGCGCGTGCGCGTGGAGTTCCGCGCCGACCGGGTGCAACGTCCCGAACGCATGCAGCGTGCCGAGCGCGTGGAGCGGGCAGAGCGGGTGGAACGCACAGAGCGGCCGGAGCGCCCGGAACGGGAGGACCGGTCCGGACGGCGTTAGCCGCCGACGCCGAGATAGGTCGACGTCACCTGCTGGTCGGCGCGCAGCGCGGCGGGCGTGCCGTCGAAGACCACGGTGCCGTGGTCGACGACGTAGACCCGGTCGGCGAGCTGCAGCGCCATCTCGGCGTTCTGCTCGACGAGCAGCATGCTGACGCGCTGGTTCTTGAGCTCGCGGATGGTGTCGATGACGGTGTTCACCACCAGCGGAGCGAGACCCTGGCTCGGCTCGTCGAGCAGGAGAAGGTCCGGACCGGTCATGAGGGCGCGCGCGATGGCGAGCATCTCCTGCTCGCCGCCCGACAGCGAGCGGCCCTTGCTGTCCAGGCGCTCGCGCAGCGCGGGAAAGCGGGCGAGCACCGTGTCCATCTGCCAGCGGGAGCCCTTACGGCGGGCGATATCGAGATTTTCCCGGGTGCTCAGGTACGAAAAAATCCCGCGCGTCTCGGGCACGAGCGCGATGCCCATCTGGCTGATGCGGTGCGCCTCCAGCCCGGCGATGTTGCGGCCCTTGTAGAGCACCTCGCCGCGCCGGGGCGGGGTAAGGCCGGTGACGCTGCGCAGCGTGGTGGTCTTGCCGGCGCCGTTGCGCCCGAGGAGCGCGACCACCTCGCCCTCGGCTACGCGAAGCGACAGGCCGTGCAGGATATGGCCGAGGCCGTAGAACGTATCGATGTTCCGGACCTCGAGGATCAAGCCGCGACCCCTCCAAGGTAGGCGCGGCGCACGTCGGGGTTCTTCTGGATCTCCTGCGGCGTGCCCTCGGCGATGAGCGAGCCGAAGTGCATCACCGAGATGCGGTCCGAGACGCTCATGATGATGTCGATCTTGTGCTCGATGAGCACGATGGTGTAGCGCCCTTTGAGAGCGCGCACCAGCGCCACCATCTTGCGCGTCTCGTCGGGCGAGAGCCCCGCGGCGGGCTCGTCGAGCAGCAGCACGCGCGGCGCGGCGGCGAGCGCAATGGCGAGCTCGAGCTGGCGCTGCTCGCCGTGGGAGATCTCCCGTGCAGGGACGTCTGCCTTGGACAGGAGTCCTACATCCGAAAGAGCGGTTTGCGCGCGCTCGGTGACCTCCCCATATTTTCGTGCGTTCTTGAAAAGCAGCCCGTTCCAGGATCGGCCGGTGGCAAAGGCGGCCACCCAAACGTTGTCGAGCAGCGAGAACGCCGGGAAGACCGTGGTGCGCTGGTAGGAGCGCGCAAGCCCGAGGTGCGCGATGCGGTGGGCCGGCGTGCCGGTAATTTCCTTTTGATCGAAGACAATTCTTCCGGACGTAGGCGGGAAGGTGCCCGTGAGCAGGTTGAAGAGCGTGGTCTTTCCCGCGCCGTTCGGCCCGATGATGGAGTGCAGCGTGCCGGCCTCGATCTCGAGCGATACGCCGTTGACCGCGGTGAGCGCGCCGAACGCCTTGGTCAGGTTTTCTGTTTCGAGAATCGCCATAGCATCAAGCGCGACCAGGCCTCGACCACGCCGCCGCGCAAAAACAGCACCACGACCACGAACGCCACGCCCAGCAGCAGCGGCCAGCGCGCCCAGATGGTGCTCACCGACTCGGAGAGCCAGATGAAGACGAACGAGCCGATGATCGGCCCGTAGAGCGAGCCCGAGCCGCCGATGAGCGTGGCGAACACCACGTTGCCCGAGAACACGAAGCCGATCGCCTCGAGCGGCACGATGCCGAACAGCATGGCGTAGAGCACGCCGGCGAGGCCGGAAAAGGCGCCGGCGAGCACGAAGGCGAGCAGCTTGAAGCGCGGCACGTTGTAGCCCACCGCCTCGGCGCGCACCTCGTTCTCGCGGATCGCCTGCAGGATCTTGCCGAGCGGCGACTCGACGATGCGCTTCATGAGCCACAGCGACGCGAGGAAGAGCACCACCACGAACGCGTAGTAAGTCAGAGGGTCCTGGAAATTCAGCCCCAGCAACACCGGGCGGGGGATCCCGGGCATCCCGTCCTCGCCGCCGGTGACGCTGGTCCACTGGTAGGCGATGAAGTAGAAGAGCTGGTTCAGCGCGAACGTGAGCATGATGAAGTACAGGCCCGAGCGCTGCACGCAGAGGTAGCCGACGAGCAGCGCCGAGAGCGCGCCCACGCCGACGCCGACGCCGAGCGCGGCGAGCACGTTCATGCCGTAGTGCTTGAGGAGCCAGCCCGCGACGTACGCCGCCGAGCCGAAGAAGGTCGACTGGCCGAAGGACAGCATGCCGGTGTAGCCGAGGAGCAGGTTCAGCCCCAGGCCGAAGATCGCGAAGATCCAGATTTCGGTGGCGATCGCGGGGCGAACGACCAGCGGCAGGAGGAGAATGGAAAGCGCGATCAGGATTAGCGTTCTCATCGGATTCCGAACAGCCCTTGCGGTCGCACGAGCAGCACCGCCGCCATCACCGCGAAGATCACGGCCGTGGATGCTTCCGTCCAGTACGCCGCGACCACTGCCTGCGCCACGCCGATGAGCAGCCCCGCGGCGATCGCGCCGAGGAGGTTGCCGAGGCCGCCGAGCGCCACGACCACGAAGGCGATGCCGAGCATGTCGACCCCCATGCCGGGCGAGAGGCCGCGGATCGGCGCGGTGAGGGCGCCGGCGATTCCGGCGAGGTACGCGCCGAGCGCGAAGGCGACGGTGAAGAGCTTATGGATGTCGATGCCGAGCAGCGACACCATCTCCTTGTTCTCGATCCCGGCGCGCATGATCGCGCCGTACCTGGTTTTTTCCAAAAACAACCATGTGAGAACCACGAGCAATCCCGCCATCAGCATCACGAACAGGCGGTACTTCGGATAGAAAGTGAAGCCCAGGTCGACGCCGCCGCGCAGCAGCGCCGGCGGCAGGTGGCTGATGCCGACCGGGCCCCAGACCACGATGATCAGCTCGTTGAGGATCAACGCGAGGCCGAAGGTGAAGAGCAGCTGGTAGTCGTGGCCGGCGGTGTACAGCCTGCGGATGCCCGCCCATTCGATCAGCAATCCGAGAAGCGCCACGCCGAGCGGCGCTACGATCAACCCGATCCAGAAGTTCCCGACAATCCCTACGAAGGAAACCAGCAGGTACGCGCCCACGGCGAACAGAGCGCCGTGGGCGAAGTTGGGAATATTGAGAACTCCCGTGATGAGCGACAGGCCGAGCCCCATCAGGGCATACAGCATGCCCGTCGCGATCCCGTTAAGGATCTGGCCTAGGAGGAGATTCAAAAACTAAAAGCCGCCGATGTCCTTGCAGGCCGCGTATTGCTTCGGCAGCGGCGTGTCTCCGGTCGCGATGATGTCGGCGAGGTCGAGCTCGTGCTTCATCGCCGACTTCGGCTTGCAGCGCAGGAAGAAGTACGGCCGCAGCGTCTGGTGCGTCGCCCCGTCCACGCGCATCTTGCCGAGCAGGTCGTTGACCTCCAGCCCCTCGAGCGCCTTGATGACGGCCTGCACGTCGTCCGACTTCGCCTTGTCGAAGGCGGCGAGCAGCATCCTTGTCATGGAATAGGCGGCCGACGGGGCATACCCGGGCGGCGTCTTGAACTTGCCCTGGTAGCTCTTGACGAACGCCTTCGCCACCGGGGTGTCGGCGGTGTAGTAGAAGTTCGTGCCGACCCACAGGTTGTCGCGGATCTCGGGGGAGAGCTGGATCAGCTCCTCGACGCCGGAAGACCAGCACATGATGAGCGGCACCTTCGGCGTCAGGCCGAAGTTGAAGATCTCGCGCGCGCCGGCGACCGCGTCGCCGCCGAAGTTGATCATCGCCACCGCGTCGGGCCGGTTGGCCGCGGCCTTCTGCACGTAGTTGGAGAACTCGCGCTCGCCCAGCGGATGGCGGTCGGCGCCGACGAACTCGAGGCCGTGCTGCTTGCCGACCTCCTTGATGTACTTCTCCACCGACCAGCCGAAGGCATAGTCGGCGACCAGCAGGTGCCAGCGCTTCGCCTTCGGGTTGGCCTTCATGAAATTGTCGACCACCGTCTTCGCCGCCGTGTACGGGCTCGCCGCCCACTGGAACGAGTAACGGTGGCAGCGCGCGCCCGAGATGTCTTCCGTGCCGCCGCTGAAGAGGTGCACCACTTTCTTGCGCTTCGCCACCTCCGACACCGCGAGCGCCACGCCCGAGGACCAGGGGCCGATCATGAAGCGCGCGCCTTCGCCGTCGATCGCCTCCTCGGCGCGCCGGGTCGAGGTGCCCGCCTGCGTGGCGCCGTCGCGCGTGACGTACTTGATGGGCTTGCCGAGCACCTTCATGCCGCGCTCTTCCAGCGCCATGCGCATGCCGCGGTCGTTGAGCGGCCCGACGTCGGCGAACGCGCCGGTCTGGTCCCACAGGCCGAGCATCACGATCTCCTTCGGCTGCGCCCTGATGATCGACGGAAAGCCGAGGCCCGCCGCGGCTGCCCCGATGGCTCCGACCTTGAGAATGTCCCTGCGCTTGAGCTTGCTCATGTCCTCCTCCCGGGTAAAGGCTTGCGGCAGCGTACCAAAAAAAGCCAGGAACGCGGCGCTGGTTCGCTGCATCCAATGCGCGCAACCAACCCAAAGGAGAGGCAGGGAATGACCGCCGCCGCGCAAAAGCTGCACCTGGCTTCGGATTACCGCGAAGATCCCCTCGCGCCCCACGTGCACGCGATCATCAGCCATCTCGGCGAAGATGCCCGCCGGCCGGGCCTGCGCGACACGCCCAAGCGCTTCGCCAAGGCGATGCGCACGCTGACCGCGGGCTACGAATCCGACGTGCGGTCGGTCGTGGGCAGCGGGGTGTTCGAAGCCGAGGGCGAAGGCATGGTGCTGGTGCGCGACGTGGAGTTCTTCTCCCTTTGCGAGCACCACCTGCTGCCGTTCTTCGGGCGGGTGCACGTCGCCTACCTTCCCGGGCGCAGCATCATCGGCCTGTCCAAGATCCCGCGCATCGTCGAGCTCTTCGCGCGGCGCTTCCAGGTGCAGGAGAGGCTCACCCAGCAGATCGCCGACGCGCTGGTGGAGGTGCTCGACCCGAAGGGGGTCGCCGTGATCGCCCAGGCGCAGCACCTCTGCATGGCGATGCGCGGCGTCCAGAAGCAGCACTCGGCAACGGCAACCCACGCGCTGCGCGGCGTCTACGCGACCGATGCGCAGGCGCGCGCAGAAGTTCTAGCGATGATCAAGGAGCGATGACATGACCTTCCGCAGGTTCCAGTGTGCGATTTGCGACCACGTGTACGACGAGGCTGCCGGCGATCCGGCCGCGGGCATAGCGCCCGGCACGCGCTGGGAGGACATCCCGGCCGATTGGTGCTGCCCCGAGTGCGGCGCGACCAAGGCCGACTTCTCGGAAGCGACGTGCGCGCTGTCGTAGTCGGCTCGGGGCTCGCCGGCGTCACGGTCGCCGAAGCGCTGGCGCAGTCCGGCAGCGCGGTCAGCCTGGTGACTGCAGAGACGCACGGCTACTGCGCGCGGCCGCGCCTGTCGCACGGCGTCGCGCTGAGCGACGAGCTGGCCGCGAAGATCGTGATGAAACGGTTCGACGCGCTCGCCTTCCCGGTGATAGCCGGAACGCGGGTCGAGAGCATCGACCGAAAGAATCGACGCGTCATCGCCGCAGACGGCGCTTCGCTCGACTACGACGTTCTCGTGCTCGCCACCGGCTCGGCGGCGCGCATTCCGCCCGCGATCGCGGCCTCGGGCGCGTACTTCCTTACTCTCAACAGCTACGGCGACCTGCTCGAGCTGCGCCGGCGCCGCCGCCAGGCGTTGCAGGCAGGCCGGCCGCACTGGGCGGTGATCGGCGGCGGCCTCATCGGCTGCGAGCTGGCTTCCGACCTGCACAAGGCGGGCGACGCGGTGACCATCTTCCATCGCGAGCCGCGCCTGCTCGAGCTGCAGCTCGACGACGGGCAATCGGCGGCGCTGCATCGGCACTTCGTGGAGCGCGGGATCGAGGTGCGCTACAACCAGGACGTCCGCGCGATTTCGTCCGTCAGCGTCGTCACCGCCGAAGGCGAGATTGGGCCCTTTGACGGCGTGATCGTATCGACCGGATTCGCCCCGCGCGTGGAGCTCGCGCGGCAGGCGGGGCTGCCTGTCGCGAGCGGCATTTTGGTCGATCGGTATCTGCGGACGCAGGACCCGGCCATCCATGCGGTCGGCGACGTCGCCCAGGTGGGAGAGCGGCTATTTCCTTTCGTGTCGCCGATCCGCTCGCAGGCGCTCTGGCTGGCCGAGCATCTCGCCGGGCGCAAGGATGCACCGTGGATCCCTCCGGCCTTCACGCCGGTGATCAAGATCCACGGGTTCAAGCTTCCTGCCGAGGTCGCGGCCTAGAACTCCTTGCCGAGCTTGCGGTCGGCCGAGTAGCGCCCGCCGCCGCCGAAGACGAAGGCGACGCACACCAGGAACAGCACCAGGGCGAACTCCGTGCCGCGCGAGGTCCAGAAGTAGCCGTTCGGCATCTGGATCATCAGCACGATCACCGCCAGCTCGATCGCGAAGGCAAAGGCGATCGGCCGGGTGAGCAGCCCGAGCGCGAGCAGGATCATCCCGTAGAACTCGAGGTAGGCGACCGCCCAGGCCCAGAACACCGGCGGGTAAAAGCCGGTCTTCAGCACGTTGCCGGCGGCAATGCGCGCCGCGCCGTCGCTGAAGACTTTCTCGTAGCCGCTGGGCAGGATGAGAAGCGCGAAGTACACGCGCGCGAACGCGTACCCGAGCGGCACAAGCTGTTCGCGCACACTCCGCTGCAGGGCATAGCGCCCGGCGCCGCCGATCAGCACGGCTAGCAGCATGCCGAGCAGGAAGGTGTGGTACTGGATGCCGCCGCGCGTCCATAGCCAGCCCTTGGCGAAGTTGGCCGCAATGATCAGAGCCACGTCCAGGATGAGCAGCAGCGCGACCGGACGCGTCAGGATGCCGAGCGCGAGGGCGAGGCCGCCGGCGAGCTCGAGGATGCCGAGGCCGTAGCCGCCCAGCCCGGTGGCGCCGCCGAAGAACAGCTTCTGCACGCCATGCGGGATGAAGATGGCCCCGGTCGCCACCCGGATCAGGGTGTACGCATAGCGCTCTAGAACGGCGTAGACCGGCGCGACGAACGGGATGATCGGTGTAGCGCGACCTGCTGGAACACTGGACATTGCGCTTTCCTCCTCTGAAAAATCGGTTTGTCCTTGTTTTCAGCTCCTCGGGCGTGTCCACGTCTCCGACCAGGCGAGGCAGCAGCTCGACGATGGCTTGCCGAAGCGCTCCTGCGGAAACACCTTCGCGCGAGCGAATTCGCCGTTCACGCATAGCTGCGCGCTGCGCGCGGGGATGAAGGTGCTGTAGACGCCGAGCGGCCGGTTCATCGCGCCGGGCGGCATGGTGAGCACGAACGGCGTGATCAGGTCCCACCAGGAGAGGATGATCTCCTCGTCGCTCGACAACACCCGCTCCTCGACGGTGCTGAGCGAGTTGCCGCTGCGCCGGAACTCGGCATCGACGATCGGAAGCGACTGCTCGCCGAACTCCTTGTACAGCAGCGGCTCGATGGTGCGCTGCAGGTAGCGGGCGACCGCGGCGTTATCGGCATAGATTCTCGGGCCCTTGCCCACGAGCGGCGTCTCGATGAACAGCGCATGCCCCTGCCCGGCGGGCGACCACAGCACGCGCCAGTGGCTCACGCGGTCGACGATCGTGCTGCCGCCGTCGTTCGAGAGCCGGATGAACGAGTTCTCGCCGGTCATCACCACGTCGTGCGGATCGACCATCTGCGGCTCGGCCATGGATTCTTCCTCTTAGTTAGGCTGGCCGGGAAAGTGCTTGGTCGCCGGGTCGATGTACGACCACGAGGGCGCGCTCTTCGTCCAGATATCGGCGGCGATCTTCATCTCGCCGGCGCTGTCCAGCGTCCCGGCTCTTACGACCACCGTTTCAGGCGTGGTCGCACGCTGGCTGTAGATGGGCGAGCCGCAGTCGCCGCAGAAATAGCGGTAGAGCGTGCGGCCGCTGTCGGCCTTCGCTTCGTAGCGCTTGGGTGAGCCCTGCGTGATCGTGAACGCCACGCTAGGCACTACGGCGTTTACGCTGCCGCCGGCGCCCGAGGCCTTCTGGCAGTGCGTGCAGTGGCAGGCGCGCAGCTCGGTGACCGGGATGCCGATGGTGTAGCGGATGGCGCCGCAAAGGCAGCTGCCGGCGAGCGGGGAGGGCATGAGTTCGTTCCTTCGGT
>Ga0209519_10000398_pt1 | contig 18206 bp, 10 predicted proteins | sample Rifsed13ft1_FD_184005 | JGI IMG/M metagenome (GOLD analysis project Ga0209519, IMG submission 184005) | Soil microbial communities from Rifle, Colorado, USA - sediment 13ft 1 (version 2) | ecosystem: Environmental > Terrestrial > Deep subsurface > Rock core/Sediment | place: Rifle, Colorado...
ATTCTGATTAGATTCTGTATTGCCAAGCCGGGTGGGGAGGACCTGAGCGAAACAGAATCTAATCAGAATGGTTTTCTTCGGATTTCTGCGGATTTCCGGCAGACTTCTTCAAGGCCACACGGCCCCGAGCGGCGGCCCCTAGCTAGTCCAGTAGGCAACACTAAACAGGTGCGCCGACGCGATCTTGGCGTAGAATGTTGCGGAGGCGTCCTCGCGGCCAACAACAATGAAAGGCGTCTCCTCTTCGCGCAACTACTTTCCGAAATCGTACATTGGGGTCGGTACAAATACGTTACGGATTGCCAAGTGCTGAAACGAATCATTGCCTTTCTATTCGGCAACGCGACACGAATCATTGCCGTTCTACTCGTCAGCGTCGTACAGGCGCCGGCGATCGAAGCATATATTCGCGTCGCGCAGGGTCGGCCACGGATCGTAAGTTGGTCGCTCGCAGCGCTCTTGGCCCTCCTACCACTCGGAATGCTAGGCGCGTACGCCACTGTGCGCGGTTGGCGGTGGATCAGCCATTGGCCGATCGTAATTCTTCTGGTCCCTGGAGCGGTGGGCTCGATCCTTGGCGCCACGCGCGTTTGGGGCTGGGATTGGTGGCAGGCCGTGCCGGTGTTTATCGGGCTGCTTTTTCTGCTGGGCAGCGTCTGGTGGGGAAAGGCGACACGTGACAGCAACCGGGCCATCTACGGATATTGCGTTTTGGGTTTCATGCAAACAGTGGCGATTGTCGCGTGCATGAATCCTCAAGGAGTCTGGCACTGGGTAGGCGTGTTGTCAGCCGCTGCCGTTCTGGGCTCTATCCCCGTGCTCGGAACGGCTGGCGCGATCTACGGTGCGGTGGACGCATGGGATTGGCGTTGGTGGCAAGCTTTCTCTGCCTTTACCGTGCTCCTCGTTCTGTGGTTGCTACTGCTGTCGCCCCAAAAGCGACTGCGAATCGTCGCTGTTTATGGAAACGTGCTCATGGGTCTTTTGCAAGCCGCAGCTATCCATGCGTACTTGAGCCTCTCGTATGACTGGTCCTTGGTGGTGACAATCCCAATCGCTGTCACTCTCGGCTATGTCCCGGTCGTCGGAACGACATTCGCGCTATACAGCGCCGTGCATGCTCTTGAGTGGTCATGGCTTCAGGCTGTTTTGGTTTTTGTCTTACCGTTTGTCCTTTTCCTGGTCCTGGTGTTGACGGCATCGGGCGGCCGGAAATACATCATCAGGAAACAATTCCACCACCGAGTCCGAACTCGCGTGCTAAGCGAGTCTTGGGACGACAGCTTTACTTAGGCCTCGCGATACAGAAGGTCGCCGTGGTCGACAGGAAGACGAAGAGCCGCTCCGAGCAACGACGCGGGGGGCGAGAAGGCCCAATAGAAGTTGCTGTCATTGGCGGCGGGTGCGCTTCGATTGCTGCCGCTTTCGAGCTTACTCGCCCCGAACTAAACGGCAAATACCATGTGACGGTCTACCAACTCGGGTGGCGGCTCGGAGGCAAGGGCGCTTCGGGTCGAGGACCGGCGAATCGTATCGAAGAGCACGGTTTGCACATCTGGCTCGGGTTCTACGAAAACGCCTTCCGTCTGATAAGGGACTGTTACGCCGAACTGAGGCGTGAACCCGAGAAGTGCCGGATCGCGGACTGGCGAGACGCCTTCTTTCCGGATCCTTTCGTGGGCGTGGCACACCCTAGCCAGGCCGGCGAATGGTTGCAGTGGACTGCTTTTTTCCCTCCGGCGGACGGACTTCCGGGTGACTCTCTCGGGCCGGAAAACCCGTTTACGATCAAAGGATACGTAAAGCGCACGGCCGCCTTGTTGCGCATGCTGCTGACCGGCGTGCAAACGCACCGAAGCGCGCAAGCCACACCCGTTGATCAGGGTATGTCCGAGAACTCGGCAACGGCCGCGAGAAAAGGCGATGGTTCGGGAGATTCGATCGTCCGCGGCGTCAAGCGCCTACTCAAGTATGGAATACTAGGCACTGCCGCGGGACTCGTGGAAGCAGCAGCACGCCTTGAGGTCATACTCGACGCGCTTCCGAATCATTCGCAAAACGTAGCGCTCGACTTACTGCATGAACTGACGCATGCAGTTCGCAAGCGCTTGGAGGAGGTCATTCACCGTGACGACGACACACGCTACATATGGGAAATTGTCGATCTCGTGCTCGCAATTCTGACGGGAATAATTCGCTTTGGCATTGTTACGGATCCGCGCGGTTTCGATGCCATTAACGACTACGAATGCCGAGAGTGGCTCAAGCTCAACGGCGCTTCCGACGCATCTCTCGACTCAGCGTTCGTGCGCGGACTCTTCGACCTCGCGATGGCGTACCCGGGAGGAGACGTCGAAAGGCCGGCCCTCGCTGCCGGACAGGCGATACGCGGAGCGTTGCGGATGTTCTTTACCTATCGCGGCGCGCTGTTCTGGAAGATGCGTGCAGGTATGGGAGATGTGGTTTTCGCGCCTTTGTATGAGGTCCTGAAGAGGCGCGGCGTCACTTTCGAATTCTTTCACAGGCTAGAAAATATCCGTTTGGCGGACCGCACAAAACTCGAGCCCGGCGAACGTCCATATGTAGAGGCGCTCGAATTCGACGTTCAGGCACATGTCGCGCATCCGCCGGATAGCGAAGAGCCGGCCCAGGCCGCCCAAACTGAGTACCGACCACTACTCGACGTGGATGGCCTTCCTTGCTGGCCCGCGGCCCCGGATTATTCGCAACTCGTCGACGGCGCACGCTTGCGGTCGGAGCGATGGGAATTCGAGTCGTTCTGGGACCGACGCAAAGCCGAGTCCAAAACGCTGCACGTAGGGGACGATTTCGATTTCGTCGTGATGGGTGTCGGCGTCGGGGCGATACCTTATCTTTGCGGGGAGCTCATTGAAAGCGATCCTCGTTGGCGCGAGATGGTCGAGCACGTTCGGTCGGTGCCTACGCAAGCATTTCAAATTTGGTTGCGCGAGCCAATGAGTGAGCTCGGCTGGAACCATCCTCCCGTGAGCTTGTCGGCGTTCGTAAAGCCATTTGATACCTGGGCCGACATGAGCCATTTGCTCGGCGAGGAGAAATGGAATGGAGAAACGCGCTCCATCGCATACTTTTGCAGCGTGTTGGAGGATGCTTCGATACCGCCGGGTCGCGATGACAAAGATTACCCTCGGCGGCGCAGCGCAGACGTTCGCGAAAACGCAATACGTTTCTTGAACCGCCACATCGCTCATCTTTGGCCAAAGGCGGCCGAAGGTGCCGATCGCTTCCGTTGGCAGTTGCTCGTAGGCCATGCTGCTCCGCCCGGAGGGACCCCCGTAAATGAAGGCGCGTTCGATTCCCAATTCTGGACGGCAAACGTGAATCCGAGCGACCGCTATGTCCTGGCCCTGCCGGGGTCGTTGAAGTATCGAATTTCGCCGCTCGACAATACCTATGACAATTTGACGATCGCGGGGGACTGGACGGACTGCGGGTTTACCGAGGGATGCGTCGAGGCCGCCGTCATCTCGGGCAGGCTAGCCGCGCACGCGCTGTGCAAATCCCCCGCTCTGGAAGACATTATCGGGTATGATCATCCTTAAAGAGCGCTGCTGAGTTTCACAGATTTCGTTCCCTGTCGGGACGTGAATTTGAGGAACAGGCAAAAATGAAAAGACGCCTTAAAAGAGAAGACCCTGACCGACTAGGACCGATTCGGAGTTGGGAAACTCTATTCCGCCCAACCGAACCCAATGGTGACGCGGCGGACAATTCCTCGTCGGCAACAGATGCAACCGCCAAGGACCAAGGATCCTGGGAAGACATTGCGAACCGCGCCATCGAGCAGGGTTATCAAGTCATCGAAGAGCAGATCCGTCAAGGCCAGCGGGTTGCGGAACAGTTTCGCGGATACTCTCAAGATATCGGAAAGGTCAACAACGACGTGTCGCGCCTCGTCGAGCGATCAATGCGCTTCTATGCGGACGTCGGGTCTCTGTGGTTCGAGCTCATAGAATCCTTGGTCCGTAATCCTGCCTTGGCATCCAACGACCGCCATCGGATTCCCGATACACCCAAGCCCAATGGCCATGAGAACTCATTTAACGGGAACGGTGCACACCCGACTTTCAAGCAGGATGTGGAGATCGAAGTGTCGTCTCGCTCACCGGCGAGCGTCGCTCTCGACCTCAAAGCGCCGGCGAGTCCCTCGCTCGCCGTGCCGGCGCTGCGAGCGCTGGACCAGAGCAAGCCGCCACTGACTGAAATTAGATTCGAGCACGGTGCAAACCGGCCTGTGCTTCGAATCAGGATCCCTCCCGAGCAGCCGGCGGACACTTACGCGGGTGCCATTATCGATACTCGAACAAGCGAGCCGCAAGGAACGTTGTGTATCACGATCCGTAACGAGGACGCTCCCTCTTAGGTTGGAAGATGAGTGCCGCCGCGGTCACATCGGAGCTCATCCCGAAGATGCTCCAAGAATATGGGGCCGTTACGAGGCAAGCGCTCAAGGCGTATCTCCCTTCGCGTTCACCCCGCCGCCATCTTTACGACCTTCTCGCCGACTACCCGTTGCGCGGCGGCAAGATGATGCGGCCGAGCCTGTGTATCGCTACAGCGCGGGCGTTCGGAGGCACGCTCGATGATGCCCTCAATACGGCGGCGGCGATCGAGATTCTGCACAACGCGCTGCTGATCCACGACGACATCGAAGATGACAGTGAGGAACGCCGTGGCCGTCCCACGCTGCACCTGCTTCACGGAATACCGCTGGCGATCAACGCCGGAGATACGTTGACGCTGATGAGCCTACGTCCCTTGATGGAAAACAGAGACACCATCGGCCCGCGGCTATCGATTCGAATACTCGAAGAGACCGAGCGCATGGCGCGCGAGTCGGCCGAAGGTCAAGCCATGGAGCTGGGCTGGCGACGGGATAATGCGACCTATTTGAGCGGCAAGGATTATCTCGAGATGTCGCTCAAGAAGACTTGTTGGCTCGGAGCTATTTATCCGAGCCGCGTTGGAGCGATCATCGGAACTCGCGACAACATCGATTTGGATCCGTTTGTTCGCTTCGGATTCTTCCTAGGCGCGGCATTCCAAATTCAGGATGACCTGTTGAATCTCGTTGCCGATGAGCGCTATGGAAAAGAGTGCAACGGTGACATTTGGGAGGGTAAGCGGACGTTGATGTTGATTCGTCTATTTCAGGCAACCACATCGCGCGAGCACCGACGACTGACGGACATATTCAAGCCTCCCCGAACCGAGCGCACGGATGCAGAAGTCCATTGGGTTCGGAAACTCATGGACAAGTATGACTGTATTGCGTACGCGCGCCATTTCGCTCATGCACTGGCTGGTGCTGCCCTTCACGAGTTCCAGCTCATTTACGGCGACCTCCCCGACTCGCGAGACAAACAATTCATTCATGGTCTCGTCACCTGGGTATTTGAAAGAACTTAACCCAACTTCCGATGCTTTACGCAGACCCTTCATATCATCGTGATCTCGTCAAAACGCAGTTGAACCGCAGGCTCATGTTCAATGGCGTCACTGCGCGCGTATTTCCGCTCAAAGCGAGCATGAACCAACTGCAGGACTTTTGTGACAATTACCTCAACTTCATGGACGAAGGAAAGCGCAATCGCCCGTCCTACTACTTCAAATCAGTCGTGCCGTGGGTCTACTGCGGAGTGCTCAATTACAGCCAGATTGCGGCCGCGACGCAGAGCGTCGGGTGGATCGCGCAACACGAAGTCTTCTTCCTTGTTCCGCTCGCTTGGTACGAGATCAAGAACGGCGAGCTCGTATTCAAAGACTGGGCCATGGTCTGTCCGTTCATATTCGTCGATAACGACTTTTCGCTGATGACGGGCCGGGAGCACTATGGCTGGGTAAAAGTGAGGGCGTGGTTGGACCGGCTCGATCCCGACTGGGCTGACGAGCCCAGGAACCCGCGCGTGCTCATGGACATGCGAACGAAATTGTTTCCCCGAGTCTACGCTGGGGAGCCCTTGGAACCGCGGAGCCTGTTACAGATTACGCAAGAACCCGCTCCCAACGTACTCGCAAACCCGTTCAGCGCGGAGGGGCTCCTCAGCCCGCTGTGGGGCATGTCGGACGCATTGCGAACGTCGATCAGGTTCTTGGAGGACACTTTGGGGTTTGTCGGGGGCCTACCCTTCAAAGGTTACGATGCGCGCAGCGTGCCGTCGGCGGCCAAGATGCTCACGCAATCGTGGCTGAATCTCGGCCGACTGCTACCGTGGTGGCAGCTCGACAGGGATACGATGTCGGAAGCCTACGCCCGCGCGCATGCACGCGGACCCAATTTCTACTTGAATCAGATTACGCTCAAGCAATTCCGCGATGCGGCCGAACCAAAGTACGCGTGTTATCAAGCGCTCGTTCACTCGCGAGTGACGATCGATCATATTTATCGCCAGGGTTTGCTCGGGGCTTCCAGTGTTGCGCTCGGTGACCCAACCGGCGGCATTCGCCTGTTGCTCCACGATTATCCCGAGCAACAGATCCAAAGCACGCTAGGCCTCGAAGTAACCGAGTGGCGCCGTGGCGAAGATAAGGAGCGGCTCGCAGTGCTTACGCCGTGCTTGCCGTTTTGGGCAACGTACGACTTGCGCTACGACAACGGCGACACGCTCTGCTGGCGAACCAAGACATCGGATTGGCATTGTGATCCGTGCGTGGATCGCGTGCCCAAAAGCGGGCGTGCCAACCGATTCAACGCGACACGCGGTGCCGCTATTCAAGCGCTCCACGGTCCGTTCGTTTATCCGGACGTTACGGCGCGCGTTTTTCCGCTCAAGGCCGACAGAGAGCATCTCCTGGACTATTGCGAGGAGTACCTCAACCGCCATGGGGACGAGCCGACCGTCGGCGAGCTAAGAACAATCAACGGCGATCGTTTCGAGCCTTGGGGCGACTTCGTATACATGGTCGTCGTCACGCACGGTACCGAGGACAGTGTCGCATATTCTGAGGGAAATAATGTTGGGCCGATCGCGGGCGACCAGATTGTTTTCTACGTGCCCGTGAAATGGTACAGAAAATGGCCGAACGACAGCGAAGCGTTTACCGAGGTGAACAAGGAGGAAAAGCTATTTAAGCTCGGTGTACTGACTCCGTACGTTTTCGGCGACGGTCGCCAGGTCGTGTCGGAACGCGAAGTGAACGGCATACCGTCTCTCTATGGACAAGTCCTCGGTGGGCCGGATGCGTGGCTCAACACCTACAGAGGACAGGAACGCAGCGTTCTCGCGCATTTGCAGACCCTGGTCGTTACGCCGCTCGACGCCGGCCAACCGGCCAGGGAAGAAACGCTCATCGAGATCGTCGAAGTTCCGGATCGTGTGCTCGATGTGCTGGAGAGCGAGCTCAAGAGCACGGGCAACGTCGTGGCAGCGACAGTCAAGTGGCTCAATTACTGGGTTTTCCGTTTGCATTATTGGATCGAGCGGCTTTACGGGTTGATCCTCGGCGTATTCGGCATAGTGCTGCGACCGCGGTTTCTCACCTATCTCGCTAAATTGCCGTTCAACTACGTTGCACTGAAAGAAGTAAAGTCAACCAGCAAAGAGGCCGGCAAGCCCGTTGAGCGCGAGATGAGTTATCAAGCGATTGTTCTCGTCGAGAAAACCATGGAAAGACTATTCGACGGCGACGCGTGGGTCGAGAAAAACGACTGGAAATACCAGCGGTTTGCCGAGAGCTTGAACGACAACATACGCATCGACATACGCTATCACGACATGATTGATATCGCAGGCAAGCTCGGACTCGGGGACCCAAACATCGTCTCACGTCCTGGTTCGGCGCCGATACAGGAATTCCGCCCGGAAAACCCGTTCATGATTCGTGTGCACCTCGAAGAAAGTCTGGGCTGCAACGTCAGTACGAAAGTAGCCGGGGCGCCATGGTCACGGGACATTGCAGTGCACAAGGAAACGGAGACCCGGTGTAGTTTCGAGCCTCTACGCTGGCTAGAGCGTCAGTGGCTGAAAGGTTTCGCCGACGAGGACGGGCCGCAGCAGATGATCAAAGACTATTTGCGCGTCTTTGCGAAAGGCACGGGTTTGCCGGGGATTTAGCGCGCTCGGGCAAGCACACGGGACTCAAGTTCTCTAGCTATTCGATGGGGTGCTCGCTTTCCTCCAGCACCTTGCATATCGCTTTTCGATCGATCTGGAGCATGGTGCCGCCGGAGTCTATCGTCACGACGTTGCCAGCGACGTGTGTGACCGTACCGATGATGCCCGAGTGAGTCAGCACTCTGCTCCGGTCTGGTACTAGTGCTTCCCGGACCTTACAGATGCTGCTTCTCGTCATTTTGATTGGTCTACCCAATCCGACGTCGATAGTGACATAGCAGTCATCGATCGCTGCAACCGTTCCGACCAGCCCGCTGTTGGTGACTACTTCGTCTCCTTGCTTGAGGCGACCGCCCCGGCGTCCACACCGAGGCTCGTGACAACACGAGTCACGAGAATCAGAACACTTGCTCGTGCATCCGCATGAGTCGCCGCACGGATCACAAGGATCGCAACGAGGACCGCAGTCGTCAGCGCACGGGTCGCACTGGCTATGGCAACGACCATACCCGGAGCCTCGCCAATAGGTCCGCTCGAAAGTCGTCGCGCCCTTGGCGCACAAACGCACGGGCATCATCATCAGCCTGGTCATCGCGCGGGTGCAGCTCTCGACGGCGTCGGACAAATCGTCTGCTGGATAACAAGCACTTCTCATCGCGACCACCTCTCGGGAGAGTACGTGCACACGTGCCCTGGCGACTTTAAACCCTATTCCCAGGCCACGCAATGCCACCGGCGCGCGCTCAACAGTAGCCGATCTCCCGATACCACTCGATCGTGTCACGCGCGGTCTCCGTCAACGGACGCGGTGCCGCGGCGAGCTCGAGCTGAGCGGATTCGGGCTCCACCCATTCCTGCTCGCAGAGGAGCATCGGCACCAACGCCGGTAACGGCGAAGGTCTATCGATGACCGCCCAAGTCAGCTCCGCCCATAAAGCGGGCACCAGGCCGAAAGCCGCGGGTACCGACCACCGAGGACATTGAACGCCTGCCAAGTCGCACACCAAAGAGAAAAGCTCCCTCACCGTCGTGTTGTGCCCGGTTACGGATATCGGCTCGCCATAACGTTCTTGCTCGAGTGCGGCGACCAATACGCCCGCCAAATCCCGAGTATCGATGACGTTGAGCCGATGCTCGAGCGCAACCGGAATCTCGCCGCGCAGCAACGCCGGCACCCAGCATTGGTGGCGAGGTTTGCTGTCCCAGGGACCGAAACATGCCGAGGGCCTTACGACAATCACGCGCAATCCGTCACGCGAAGCCTTGAAAATGTGCTCCTCGATGAGCTCCTTGATTGCGAAGTACGGTTGCAATCGTTGAACGAACTGGCTCTGCAACGCACTCAGGCTATTGCTCTTGCTTGATTTTCGGATCGTGAGCGTGCTGACATATGCGAGGCGAACACCATGTCTCGTTAGGCTGCTCAACAGAGACTGTGTACGCTTCTTGGCGTGCGCGAGAGGTCTGCGCTCCGCAGCCGTCTCGGCGTGAAAGAGATTGAGCGCATACGGGGCTGCCGCGTCGACTACCAGGTCCTGGTCGCGTATCCAACGGTCGAGCTCATCGGTGTTGTCGATGTCGCCCGAGATGTAGCGCACGTCCAAGTTCACGAGATTCGCGGGCCGCTCTGCCCGCCGGCTTACCACGGATACTTGGTGGCCATGACGGATCAGATCTCGTGCGATCGCATTCCCAATGAGGCCGGAGCCTCCCAACACCAGCGCTTTCACGATCCGAGCAGGGCCTTTGCTGTTTGGAGATCTCCCGTGACCATGCCCTCGCCGAACGACGCGTAGATGCCCGAGAGCATGGGATAAGACTCTTGTCCTCGTCCCTGGGCAACGTAGAGTTCATGGAGGCTCGAGATCGCGCGCAACTCTAGGGATTTCGCATGCTGGATCTTGGCAACCGCCGCGGCCTGCAGAAAATCCGCTTCGGCACCCTTCTCGTCACGTTCACCCGACGCCAACTTGATTTCGCCACGGCTTTGATAGAGCAGAGCCAAGAACATGTGCTCAGACGTCCGTTCGGCCGCTTCAAATGCCTGAGCGACAAGCCGCAGAGCCCGATCGATGTCGCCCGCTTGAGCAGCGACCTCGGCGCCGGCGCCAAGAAAATACGCGAAGGCAGCTTGCGCTCCATATCCGCGCAGCGCGTCCAAACCGCCGTCGCAGAGCGCCGCACCCTCGGCGAACTGGCCAGTTGCGCCTTTTGCAATTCCGAGGTGCGTCATGCTCAGCAAGTGCCAGATGTCGTAGCCATGCTGAGACGCTATTCGAATTCCCCTGCTCGCATACTCGACTGCTTTCGCTGGCTCGCGGCGCAGCTGATGAATCTCGGCGGCGTACGGGCAAACGAGCGCGATGTTGATCGGTTGACCCTGGGCCTCGGCCGCCTTCAGCGCTTCCCCGATTTGCGCCACGGCTTGGTCCGGATAACCGAGCAGCCATAAGACCACTCCCAATTGACACAGCGATGCGATCGCGGGGTCCTGCGCTGTGATTGGCGTGAAAGACTTCCCGCGGTGCAGGGCGCTGAGCGCAACGCAGCGGCGCAGGATCGGCACGGACTCTTCGAGTTGCCCGAGGTATGGAAGAACGTGCCCCAAGGCCGCACACGACTCGATTAGATAGTCAGCTCGACTCGAGTGCTCCGAGAATTGCATGCACTGTTCGGCAAGCTCCCGGGCTATATGATAATCGCCCCCGACGAGATGAAACACATACTGCCCGAGCAGCACGGGGACTCGTTCCGTCGTATAGCCGAGCTTTTCACACAGCTCACGGGCGCGTGCGTAGTTTTCCGCAACCTCGTCGGACGCATAGCCCTTGACGGCTTCGAGATTGATCCCGAGCGCGACGTGCAAGCGCAGCTCGAGTTGCCCTCGTTCCTCATCGTACGGTAGCGCACTGACCAGCTCGAGAGCCGTCTTGAGATGTTGAACCGCCTCCGCATGGGCTGCCCGGTTCCTCGCCTGATCACCTGCCTCTTGCCAGTGCACAATCGCCTTGCGATGCTCACCGGCCTTCGTGTAGTGGTAAGCGAGCAGCTCCGGCCGCTGATCGGCGCCTTGATCCAACACCTCGGCCACTCGGTTGTGCAAACGGCGCCTCTCCGAGAGCAAGAGGCTCGAATACGCCGTGTCCTGTATCAATGCATGTCGGAAAGTGTAGGTTGAGTGAGGGGGTCTCCCGACGCAGTTGACGAGCTCCGAGTCGGCGAGTCGGTTGAGCCCATCGCGCAGCTCTTTCGTCCCATGCGGAACAACGGCGGCCAACAGCTCATAGGAAAACTGCCGGCCAATCACGGCACCGACCTGAGTAATATCTTTAGCCGTCCCGAGCCGATCCAGGCGCGATGTCAGCGAATCGCGCAGTGTGTTTGGAACGATGAGCTCGAGCCTGGACCCACCAAACTCGAAGTGGTCGGCATGCTCGACGAGCTGACTCGATTCGAGCATTGTCTTGGTCAGCTCTTCGACGAACAGCGGAATACCATCCGCTTTGTCGAGTATTTGCTCTCCGAGTACTCGAGGTAGTGACTTACCGCTGCAAATATCGGCAATGATCGCTGCTGACTGACTATGGCTCAACCGATTCAAGTGCATTGTCGTGCACTCCTCATTGCTCCACTGAACCTGGAACGACGGACGGGCCGTCATGAGCAGGAATACAGGGCGGTCAGGTACCCATTTGACGACTCGGTCGATGAGCTCCAAGGTGGTCGGATCGACCCAGTGCAAGTCCTCGAGTATTAGCAAGACGGGTCGCTCGCTTGCCAGGGCCGAGAGGAGGTCCACGAGCGCCGCGAAAGTCTTTTCCTTCTGCAAACGCGGCCCGAGATCCAAAGGCGGGTAGCGCTGCTCCGCAGGGATGGAAAGCAGCGACGCAAACAGCGGTGCCGTTGACGCAATGTCGGTGAAATACTTCAAAAGCATCGCTTCGAGCTTGTCGAGCTTGACGGCCGAGCTCTCGTTCTTGGCAAAACCCGCTTCCCGCTCAAGATGGTTGATGATCGGAAAGAGCGCGCTGTCTTGGTAATAGGTGACGCACGAATAGCGCAACTCCGTGTGCGGGCATTGCGCGAGCTGTTCTCGCAGCTGAAGCGCGAGTCGGGATTTCCCGATACCAGCTTCGCCGATCAGCACGGCCGTTTGGCCCTCGCCACCCGATGCACGCGTCCACAGCTGCATGAGCTGCTCGATCTCACGCTCACGCCCGACCAATCTGCTCAACTTTGCGGGCGAATGAAACGCCTCGAAGCGGCTATCGACCGGCAGTTCGTCGCCGACGCGCCAAGCCGGCACCGGTACGTCGAAGCCTCTGACTGAATGCAGTCCCAGATCCGCGTATTCGAACAAACCTCCAACCAACCGGCGCGTCACTTCGGAGACCACAATGCTGTCTGGAGCAGCCAGTCCCTGCAGGCGTTTGGCCAGGTTTGGGGTTTCGCCAACGACCGATTGCTCTTGTGCCGCGCCCTCCCCGATGAGGTCGCCGACGACGACAGCGCCTGTGGCAATTCCAATCCGCGTCTGCAACTTGAGCCCCGGACCCGGTGATAGTTGCGCGACGGCGCTCACGATCCCCTTTGCCGCCCGTACGGCACTTTCCGGATCATGCTCGCTCGCGCTGGGGTAGCCGAAGTAGACGAGCAAGCCGTCTCCCATGTAGCGAGCGACATTGCCACCAAACTCCTTGATGGCGGCTTCACAACACGTTTGGAACTCGCCGATGATGCTGCGGAGGTCCTCGGGATCGAACCGAATCGACAAGCCCGTGGAGCCCACGAGATCGCAGAACATCACCGTGAGTTGGCGACGCTCGGCTCTTTCCGCGCGAAGCGGCCCTTGAGGCACAAAATCGGCATCGTTGGAAATCGCCCTCAACAGCCGCTTGCGGTGTCCGAGCGAGACGCCCAGCTCTTTCAGATCCCTATCCGTAAGATCGAACATGGAATCAAGATCGATATCGTTTTCGGCGAACACCGTCGCGTATTCGCCAAGATCGATCTTCTCAAGCCAAGTCTTTACGGCATCCGTCATGCTTGAGTCCCATGCACCAGCAGCTCAACCTAGGCTGAATGTCGTTTGCCCGGGCTGATCAACGTGTTGAGAACTCTAATCTGCTTGGAACCGATCTCCAATGCCCAGTCGCTGAACCAATCGAAATCAGTCATCATCGCCGAGGCTAACTGAGTTTGCCATTTCAGCAACTCGGTTCCCTTGCGCACGACATCCCCGGCAAGATTGTCCGGCGTTAAGTCGAGTGCCCTCATCCAGAATGCCGGGCCGTGCATGACGGACTTTAGAACGATCTCCGGCGAAAACCCTTCGCGGTTCGGCACCAAGCCTGCGAGGATGCCGCCCACCTTGAGCGCATATTTTCGATCCTGGGCAGCTGTTAGTCCCATGACCCGCAGCCCATGAATCCAGAATTTCACCAAGTGACGGTTTCGAATGGCGGATACGACAAGATCGGATACGCCGAGATCGGCATCGTAAACGCTGCGCCAACGTCGCTCGAACTGCGACATTGCAGCAACGCCAAAGTCGTTCTTCGCAAATGCCTCACGAATCGTTGCCGCCGCCATGCCGGCGGTTTCAAGGGCGAATGGGATACCTTCGCCGGAAATCGGATCGACGAAGCATCCGGCGTCGCCGATGAGTAAGCCACGCTCGAAATAGTTCCGATTGGCTCCTCCATATGTCTTGATTGGCCAACCCATCGGTCGCGTCAACTCGATCTCGGCGTTCATTTCCAAAGCCATGTTGCGAACGAATGCCGCAAACTGCGAATAGAAACGTTTCAGTCGTATTCCATCCTTTTGCACGGATTCTTTGACCATGCCAACACCGATGTTGGCGACCGAGTCATTGACCGGAAAAATCCACCCGTATCCGGGAAAGAAATCCTCGGCGAAAACCAGCACTGCATGCTCGAGCGGCATTCCGCGACAGTAAGCGCGAATAGCAAGTTGCACATAGCGGGGGTCGCGCATGTCCAAGCCCGCACAACGCGCGATCGTCGAGCTCGCACCATCGGCGCCGACGACGATTCGACTGCGGAAGCGTCGGCGTTCATGGCCGACTGCCGCATCGACTACTACGTGCGTGGGCCCCACCTGGCAATCCAACACGGTGCACGCTTCGATTACCTGCGCGCCGCCGGCAAGCGCCGCAGAAAGAATCAGCTCATCGAGCTCGAGTCTCGGGATGGCATGCCCAAAGGGCGGATACTCCGCGATCCGCGGTATTGGCGCCTTTATGAGGAATTCATCGTCGAGATAGACGGCCGATTCCTGTATCGGAACATAGCCGCGACGCTTGATTTCGCCGTAGCAGCCCAAGTCGGCGAGCAGTTTCAGTGCTTTGGCGCTGACCAGATCGCCGCAGACTTTATCTCGCGGGAATCGCTCTCTCTCGAGGAGAAGCACTGCGTAGCCGTCCCGGGCGAGGTGTGCGGCCAATGCGCTGCCCGCAGGGCCGGCGCCAACAATGGTAACGTCGAAAACCGTCACGGTGTTCTCTTGCCGACGGGGATACCCATAGTAACCCGATAACATGAAAGGAATGGGCCTTGGAATGCGGCGGAGCTAGAATAACTCGCGTTCAAGATATACTCTACAAATCGGTGATACTAAAAAGAATTTGACTGCCGCAAGCAAGACGGGCAGCTACGCAAGGGGACGCATGCCTGCACACAGTCGTCGGCGCCGACTTACCCGTGTAGTCGCATACAAACTAGGACTGCTATCGAGTCTTTGTCTGTTCCATGGGGCTGTCTCGGCGCAGCCTCCATCCACAAGCCCCTCGGTCGCCCGCGAGCCTCCGAGATTGTTGGACGAGATTATCGTTACTGCGCAGAAGCGAGATGAAAGTATCCAGCATATCCCACTCGCGGTAACAGGCATGAACGCCGCCATGATTCAAGAAACCGGCGTGAAGAACTTCGTGGAGTTGGCCGAGCTCCAGCCCAGCGTCTCGCTTGAGACAGCACAAAGCTTTCAGAGAACCGGTCTACGAATACGCGGCATAGGGACAATCGGCAACAGCCGCAGCTTCGAGGGCGCTGTCGGCGTGTTCATCGATGGAGTCTACCGTCCCCGCAACGGGATGGTACTCGCAGATCTGTTGGATATCGACAGTCTAGAGATACTGCGAGGTCCGCAGGGAACGCTGTTCGGAAAAAACAGCACCGCCGGCGCGATCTCGCTTTGGAGCACAAAACCGAACAGCGATGCGCTGGAAGGGAACGCGGAAGTGCGCGCCGGCAATTTCGACACCACCTACCTTGCCGGTGCCGTCAACGTTCCGATCAACCGATCGGGTGCCTTACGGTTTGCGGGCACATATCACCAACGAGATGGCTTCTTCGTGAGTCCGGACAACGGTGACCAGTACGATGCCATCGACCGGTACAGCTTCAAGTCGCAGCTCTTATTGAACCCGATGGACAATCTTGAAGTGTTGCTGATCGCCGATTATGCGCAATCCGATGCCAAGTGTTGTTGGGGCGCTGCGATTGCCGTGAACGGCCCGACGGCGCCGCTCATCAATGCATACGGAACGCTGAATGGTTTGACGTTCGTGCCGCCACCTGACGCTGAACAGGATAGACTGGAATCGCTGAACTCATTGCCTGCGGAAGAAATCGACGACAAAGGGCTGACCGCCCGAGTGACCTGGGATACACCTGCGGCGACTCTGACTTCGATTACCGGCATCCGGGATTGGTCGCACGCACAGATCAATGCTGACGCGGACTTTTCTCCCGCCACGCTGTTCGTGCTCGACGAACCGGCCACGATCGATACGCTGTCCCAAGAGTTCAACGTTAGGGTTCTTATCGGCGGGACGGATCTGCTGCTCGGCTTGTATTACGCGACCGAAGATTATGAGAGCGTTCGATCTGTGGGAACCGGAGCGGACGCGGACAACTATCTCAATGCGCTGATCAGCGCGAGCCAGGGCGCCGCGGCCTGTCTGCCGCCCGTAGTAGCCGTCGATTGTCTATTTCCGGCCGGGATTTCCGCGCTGCTACCGAGCGGCCTATTCACACTTGAGCGCTACCAACAGGACGGCCGCAGCAACGCATTGTTTGCCCACTCCTCGACGCGCTTATCCGAAAAGATCGACTTGATCATGGGCCTGCGCTATTCGATTGAAAACAAGGAAGGGGGTGTCGATAATCTCTTCTGGTATGATTCGGCGCTCGTGCGAGCGGTCCTGGCAGGTGCCGGCATTCCCGATGATGGAACGCCAAGGAACGGTCTCGATCTGATCGGGACTGTCTACGGCCCTTCATTCCACGCTGACTACCGAGACGAGACAAATAGCGGCGTGCTCTCGCTGCAATACTTCGCATCAGCCGATATCATGGTGTACGGCGGCTATTCTCGGGGGTACAAAGCAGGCGGCGTCAACCTTTTCCGCGAAGGCGCTATCACGAGCCCAACTTACGCGTCGGAGTTTGCAGACAGTTTTGAGCTGGGGCTCAAAGCCGAATACTGGGGCGGCGGCGCAAGAACCAACGTTGCCATATTCGATACCAAGTTTTCGGATCTGCAAATGAACTTCTTTACGGGGCTCGAATTCAGAACCGAGAACGTCGGTGAGACGACTACGAGAGGCGTTGAGATCGAGAGCGTCTTTCAAGTGACGGATAATTTGAGGGCTGATCTGTCGGTCACTTATCTTGATTCCACTTTTGGTGATCTTAGCAATCCTCTTCTCGACTATCTCGACGATCGAGATATGCCGGCAGCCCCCGAGTGGGCGGCAGTGGCGGCATTGAGATATGAAAAGCCGCTGGCGGGCGGCATGACGCTGACTGCCCGTGCCTTGGCATCATATGTGGGCGACCATTTTGTGGGTGCCGAAATACCCTCTGAACAAAAGGCCGACTCATATCTCACGACCGATTTGGATATCGGTCTGAGAAGCGCTGACGGGCGTTGGGAAACCGTGTTGTGGTGTACTAACTGCAGCGACCAGAGCTATAGAACCGTTTTTTTCAACACTACATTTCAGCCCGGTTCGTACAGCGTATATCTCAATGCTCCGCGCCAATATGGCGTCACGCTCAGAGCAGCGTTCTAAGCTTTGCCCATCGTTGACATGAGCTCATTGAGACCTCGCTGAAACTGGTGGTTTAACCAGACATCCCGCCGTCAGCCCGGGAGGCTTCTCCCGGGCCGACCACGCGCTGCAAGGTCAAACGCCAGGCAGGCTGTTGAGCGACGAAAACCCTGAGATGAGCACGGTCACTACGGCGCCGACCAGCATGACGTGAGCAACCCACTCTTCGAGCATCCAGCCGAACTTTGACTTGCGCATTTCCATGATCGTTTCCTCCAAATCCGTTGCACGTTAATCCTGGTTTTTCCAGAGTTTGGGCGGAGAGGAGCGGTTTCGCTTCGTCCGGGGGGATCCTTGGTCTCGCTAACCGCTCGTTCCCTCCGCCTTGGAGCACAGTATTGCGAAGCCAGGCAGCGCCTACCTGAGCGAAACAGAATCTAATCAGAATGTTTTTCTTCGGGTTTCTGCGGATTCATGATCTTGACAATCTGGCCCCATTCCGGACACGCTTTTGTGACGAGCGCGCCGCTGGCTGGGCCGCCCGAGGCGGAAAACATCAACGACGATCGCCGCAGGAGCAAAACATGAACAAAGCAAGCATGCGTCTCGTCATAGGCGCGCCGGTCGCGTTCGCGCTCTCGAGCGCATTCGCCCAACTCGAAATCGGTGGGGATTTGCTCGACAACTGTGCTGAGATCGACGCGCTCAGTAGAAGCGGCGACTACGCGCAAGCGCGCGACAAGGCCCGCCTTTGCCTCGACGGTCTCGAGGAAAAAGTCCAAGGACAGGTCGGCGAATTCTTCTTGCCCGAAATCGCGGGCTGGACGCGCACGAGCTTCGAACAGGACACGGCGCTCGGGTTTGCCAACATCTCGGCGACCTACGCGAAGGGGGAAACGTCCGCGACGGTGTCCCTAACGGGCGGAGAGGGCGGTGGGGGAAGCGATCTCGGTAGTCTGCTCAGCGGGTTTGCGCGCCTAGGGCTCGAGGAGTCGGGCCGTGAGGTTCGAGTCGCCGGCTTGCCGGGCACAGTT
>Ga0209519_10000421_pt1 | contig 17722 bp, 21 predicted proteins | sample Rifsed13ft1_FD_184005 | JGI IMG/M metagenome (GOLD analysis project Ga0209519, IMG submission 184005) | Soil microbial communities from Rifle, Colorado, USA - sediment 13ft 1 (version 2) | ecosystem: Environmental > Terrestrial > Deep subsurface > Rock core/Sediment | place: Rifle, Colorado...
AAGACGGATGCCCAGATGTTGTCTCTGATACTACAACCGGATATCAATTCCCAGACACTGACGGAGATGGAATTGATGACAGATGGGATTCATGTGATTCTGAACCAGAAAACTTTAACGGATACTTGGACTGGGACGGCTGTCCTGATCTAAGAGGTGCAGAATCTACTGTCTCTACACGAGCTGATTCAGACGGAGATGGATATCATGATGCAATTGATTCATGCCCAATTAGTCCAGAAACCTGGAACAAGTATAATGATACAGACGGTTGTCCAGATACCGCTCCAGAACAACAAAGATTTGTTCACGATGATGACTTGGATAACATCATTAATGACGAAGATTTGTGTCCTCTAGAAGCAGAAGATTATGACGGTGACAGAGACACAGACGGCTGCCCAGATCTGTAAACTCATTATTTGATTACTGTTTTTGACTTTTTCTAAATATACAAAACATCAATTTGACATTATAAATATATCAAGAAATCAAAACAGTCACAATGCTTCCAAAATTTTCAAGTAGAGCCTTTTTAGCTCCAATGGCTGGGGTAAGTGATCCAGCTCTTAGATTACAATGTAAAAAAATGGGTGCAGGTTTGGTTGTAACCGAGTTCACTAGTATTCATAGTATAATTGCAAAAGAACAACAACTAAAAGAAAACAAGAAAACTATTCAGGAATTTTTAGAATACTCTGAAAAAGAAAGACCTCTCTCTGTTCAATTATTTGGCTCTGATCTTTTAGCATTAGAAAAAGCTGCAAAGATTGTAGAGCCTTTTTTTGATATTATTGATTACAATATGGGATGTCCCGCACCACACATAACACAACAAATGGCAGGTGGAGCACTTTTACAAGAAGTCAATCTTACCCAACAAATTTTTAGCACTCTAGTAAATGCAGTAAAAAAACCCGTCACTCTGAAGATTCGCTCAGGAGTTACTGATGCGAGCCGCTACCTTTTCAAAGAAATTGCACAAATTGCAGAGGATGCGGGAATACAGATGATTACACTTCATCCCAGGACTGTGACTCAAGGATATTCCGGCAATGCTGATTGGAAAATGATCAAAGAACTAAAAGAAATCTCTAATATTCCTATAGTGGGCAATGGTGATATAACAACTCCTGAAGATGCTAAAACAATGATTGATCAAACTGGTTGTGATTATGTTATGATCGGTAGAGGTGCAATGGGAAATCCATTTTTGTTTGAACAAATCAATGATTATCTAAAAACTGGAACTTACAAACAATATTCATTAAAAGATAAACTGGACTCATTTTTTGAATATCTTCATCTTACCACTAAATACAACATAAAATTTTCAAACATTAAAGGCCAGGCAATAAGATTTACCAAGGGAATGACAGGTGGTGCAAAACTACGACCAAAAATATCGGCATCAAAAAATATCGTAGAACTTGAAAAAACTATGAATGACGCATATGTTCTATTTAGATAATTAATTTAAAAATATTTTATTACAACTTGCTTACAAATTTGAGCTAATTTTTATAGTGACTATACAATTATCCATTTTCTCTTTCTTTTAGTGGTTAATATTTAAGTAAATTAGATTATTCTTATATATTTTAAGATGATATTAAAAACATGAAAATGGGAGGCAAGTAATTGGCAACAGCATATGTTCTCATAAACTGTGATCTAGGTTCTGAGGAGTCAGTAATCTCTGAATTAAAATCCATAGAAGGGGTTGCAGAAGTACATGGCATATTTGGTGCTTATGATATATTGGCAAAGGTGGAATCAAAACAAGTTGAAACATTACGTGAAACTATAACTTGGAAGATTAGAAAAATCCCAAAAATCAGATCAACACTAACTTTAATGGGAATAGAGGGGCAAGAGTAATTGGAGCTTGTTAATTGACAAAAGCATATGTTCTCATAAACTGTGATCTAGGTTCAGAAAAAAGTGTAATTTCGTCCCTAAAAACAGTTGATAATGTTACAGAAGTACATGGTACACTTGGTCTTTATGATATTATTGCAAAAATAGAATCAGACTCTGAAGAAAAAATCCAAAAAACTATCACAAATGTCATCCGTAAGATGCCTAAAATACATTCGACAGTGACTCTTACACGTTCAGAGAGCGAAGAACTATTTCGAACATCTGAAAAACTCATTGGATCCATGCTTGGTAAAAATAACATCCAAGCATACGTTGTTATTCATAGTGATAAAGGAGAAGAATATAATATTTTAAAAAATCTGAGTCACATTCCAGAAGTCAAAGAAGCTGACGTTGTGTTTGGATTCTATGATATTATTTGTAAAGTTGAAACATCAGAATACAAAATATTGGAAAATATAATTACCAAGGCTATTAGAAAACTACCTCATGTTCGAACTACTATGACATTAAATGTTATTGTCGAACAAGAATCTTAACGCTGTGTAATTTTTATTACATTGAAATAACATTTTTCACACAGTTCAAGTTTATCACACGTTCTGGTTTTCATTTTCTTAAGACAAATATTGCAAACTGTAACACAATCGTCACAAAAGATAGCTGGAATCTCTAATCCTCTTTCAAAAATCGTAGTTGATAGAATATTTCTATTGTCGTGATTACAACCAAATATGTATCTGGTTTTAATTGTCACATTAATAGTCGCACATCATGATTTATTACTTGATTCTATTTTTTTCAAAAATTTGTTTGATTTTGAACTTAAATCTGAATAAATTTTTGTATATGTTATTTTTTATCTAGAATTGTTTTTTAGCAGTTTAATTCATTCCCCAGAAAATTCCCACCACTCTTTTCCGAGAATTTGAATGATTTTGTATGCTATTCTATCTATGTTTACATTTGGTTCTGTCGTGATCAATAGAATGCTGTTCTTTAATGGAAAACTCATCATGACTAACTTTTCACGTCGTGAAGCTGAATATTTTACTGGACCCATGGAATAATCAAAATGTTTCCTAGTAGACACCCTATATGCTAATTCTCTGAATATTTTCTGTTGTTCCTCATCAGTTTCAAATGGAACAATTCCTTCTCTGAATTCACCTTTTATCAAATTTCCTTCAATATCTACAAATCCCGCAAATCTAATATCTTGTTCCTCAAAAATTTCGTCTAGTTTTTGTTGGTAAAAAATATCGTTGATTCCATCAGACAATATTTGTTATCTGATTAATGGCAGTAAAAATACTTCATGATTGCTTATCTTTACTTGTTATAAATTAATTTTTAATGTATTTTTATTTTTCTTATTATCTAAAAATCAAGGTAAACTAGGCATGATCTAAAACTTATTTGAGAATTTTTAGAAACAACAAAATCATTCGCTTTTATACTTGGATTGTAATAACTGACTATCCCTTCAACAAACATGTCCCCCAAAGGGATACCTCACTGAGAGGAACAATTGTTATCCTCTCAGTTGATCACATTATTTCTTGGATTTCTTACTTTTTCTAGAATCTTCCTTTCTTGATGCTTTGCGTTCTTTACGAATTGTGATTACACCTTTAACCATTATTGGTAGAGATGTTCCAAACAGAATAATTACAAATTCTTTTGGAATCTCTGACACTGCCTCTTCCGCAGTTTTTACCGAGTCTTCAGATGTAACAATTATTTGAAAAATTATAGTTGGAATAAACCAAACACACAGTCCTAAAATAAGCCAATACAGTCCCTTCAATGGTTTTTTACTTTTAGACCACTTTATAATTTGAGAACCCTATAATTTGTTAAAATATTCATCCTAAATTATTTTAAAATTATTATTCTCTGTTAATCATTTTGTATGGTTTTGATTAAAAGAAAATAATTAGAGGGCTTCAGAACCTCTCTTTTTTGATGCAATATTTAGAACATCATCAACTGTAGACACAACAATTATCCCATCTCCAGCTTTTCCTGTAAATGCTGCCTCAGAAATTGCCTTGATCACTGCTTCCACTTTTGAATCATCTACAATTGTACTAACAGTTGCAACTTTATTGAATTCTGCGACAAAAGTACCTGTTCCTCTTCCTCCTCTGATAGTTTGTCTCTGACCGGAACCCCTACCGTTTCCTTCCAGTATGGTAAATCCACCTACCATCTCTTTGATAGCATCAGAAACAGGGCCTGTTTTATCGGTTTGAATAGTTGCCTCAATTCGTTTCATTTGTTTCCCTAAATTTCTATTATTTAAAAAAGATCATATGTTTTTATTCAAATTTTATGATACAATAAGATCAATTGGTTATATTATTATCCTCTGACCTTTTTAGCGCAGAAAAAAAGCAGAAACATGAAAAGTGATGAAAAAAGATCACATCGACTCAATTATCTTTTAAAATATTACTTGAGCAACCCAAAAGAATACGATCTATATCAAAAAATAAAACAGATGGGCGTATCTGATGCTACTGCAAAAGATTACATTCGAACAGTGATAATCCAAGCTCAAAAAATTTACTCGAGATAATTGTACATATTTGAGGAATTCTATTCGATAGTACTCAAGCCTTGTTTTTCTACCAAGATAAAATTCGAGCCTGCTAGTATTAATTCTTAGTAATCTTAAACAAGGTAACTTCATAAATAATCCAATAGGAGAATAAAACACGCATGACAGATCCTCTTATTGATGATGTCAAGACTTTATTGGATAAAGAAAAAGGTGATGAGCGCATACTAAAACAAATTTGTAGAGCATGTGAAAATAATGAAGTGATTAGCAATTATGAGAGAAATTATGTTAGAACATTGGCAGAAAAATATCTTGGTAGAACACCTGAGGTTGAAGAAAAACAACATGTTGAAGAAAAATCTATTTCAGATGTAATGTTTTCAAATACGCCATCAAAACAAAAAATTGAAACTCCTCAAATAACATATCCACAAACTGCAAAATTAAAATCTACAAATACAAAAATGCTCTTAGGCATAGGTGGAGCAATATTTGCAATAATAGTTATAATTGGTGTATCTCTTTCTGGAGTTTCTTATATTGAATCTGATGATTCACAAATTCCTATAGACTCATCATCTACTCTTTCAATCCAAACTGATTTATCTACATATCAAAAAGGTGATATTATTTCAATTAGTGGAACATCTAACACTTCTGGAAAAATAAATCTCTCGATAGAAAATCAAGATGGTCAATTAGTTTGGTCTGAACAAATCTCTGTGAAAAGCAATGGTAGATTTTCTACATTAGCAATAGCTGGAGGTGATGGATGGGATAAATCTGGTACATTTACATTAAAAGTAGAAAATAACTTAGAAATAGAATCAAAAACATTTTCTTTTAGGGCATAATTTTTTCAAACTCTTTCCAATGTGAATCTATCATTTCTCTTAGTTTTTCTATACTGATCTCTTCCATATACTCACGATAAACGATGAATTTGTTTTGTTTTCCTGAATCATCACCATAAATATCGTTTGTATTTTTTGGAATTGCACCTATCTTCCATTGCCTCATTTCAAAAATCCAAATTGTTGAATCTGGGTTTGAAAAATCTATATCATCACAGCCGACAATATACAGATGACATTTTGTGGCTTGATTTAATTTCTCATGTAATTTTTCATATGCAATCATCTGTCCTTTTGCAATATTGATCTTGTCATTGTGAAATCCTTTGAATTCCAGTATGATAAAACCACCATTGTGCTCAATTAGCCAATCTATATCTGTCCCTCCTGATGCTATCATGCCATGAACTATTAGATCTCCTAATATCTCTCTACCACGAGTAAATTCTATCTCATCAAAAATTTGATATTTTGCTTTGGGACTTTTTCTAATAATTTGTTGCGAATTTGAGTTAGTTGTATGATCTTTTTCCTTGTCATAGAATGTATCAATCAAATCTGTAGTTTTATCTGTCACTAAATATGAATTCGTATAGTCAATGATAAGATAGTTTGTAAAATTAAGTGAAGCTATAATATTTTTTGCAATCTATCGGCACAGGTACTCTCCACCTGAACCTTTATACAAAATAAAATAATCCTCTGAATTTTTACGTTCTTTTTTTGCATTTAATGCATCTTGATACATCTCAAAATGTTCTACTAGGTACAATTGATTATCCGAATCCGCAAAATAATCTATTCCAACTAAACCAAACCCATTTTCAGGAGTTAGTCTGATCTTTTCTTTTCCAAATATGTCTTCAGTCAATTACGATTAAATTTTTTATGATTAATTTGAATGTAAGAACTGTTTTTACTGATCATATATCATTAGATTTTTTTCTTCTAACAATGAATGTAAATTATGAACAGAACGATATACATCTGATTCTTTTTTTGCACCAGTACAAACTAGCTTTCCTGACGCAAATAACAATATGACCGTTTTTGGGTCTAACATTCTATGAATTAATCCTGGAAATTGTTCTGGCTCATACATGCTTCTTGGTAGTGTTCTAGCAGCTTTTTCTAAGTGAATTTTACCACCCAAGTTGATTGCTGCTACAATATTTTGAACTGTAATTACTGCATCGTTTTTGATTTTGATTTTTCCTTTTCGTAGTTTTTGAACTACTGTGTTTACTGCTTTGATTGCCATGTCTTCTGATTTTGCACCAGTACATACCATTTTTCCAGTTCTAAAAATCAGTGTTGCTGTTCTTGGATTTTGTAATCTAAAGACAAGTCCTGGAAATTGTTCTGGATGATATTCGGTGTCAGGAAATTTTTCAGTTATTTCATTAAGATCGATTTTTTGGTCTACTGATGCAGATGCAACTACGTTTTCAACACTAACAATAGGCTTTGTTTGGGGCATGTCGACGGACTTTAAATAGGTCCTTTATATATACTAGTCCGATTTTTTTCAAAGATTTGAGTATGGCCTCAATGATGTCCGATCCATTGGTATCGATATTCTTCATCTATAATATCAGTTACAATGTCTTTGGTTTTGATCCTTGTTTTTGATAATTCTACATCAAAGAATCCCAATTGGCCTTTCCATGGAATTGGAATTCTTAACGGTTTTGCATTTTTTATCATAAACCCAAAAGTTTTATCTTGAAAATTTTTTGAAGCAAAATGAAATTTTTGATCTTTTTTAACTTCTTTTGATGAATTGTATTTTTTTACGTCGTAAATCTCGGCTTTTCCAACAATTACACCTGTAACTAATTTTTTTGTAATTTTTAATCTCTTACAATCATCTACTCTTATTTTGATTGGGGCATGAATCAAAAATTCACCGCGAAAATTTGTATTCCATTTTCTTAACTCTATTGTTTTTTTACCAGATATTATTAAATCTGCAAAAGGTTGTGATACTGATAAACACTTCAAGTTAATTCATCTGATATTTTTAAGATGATTGTATGCTGCATCTGTTTGGTCCCATCTCCAAATCTGGCACTTGTTCTTCCGTAATTGGAATTGCTCCTTTATTTACCTTAATTACAACTGAATAATTCATTGGTCTGGGAGTAGTCATACTGACAACTTTCTTTACAAATTCATCCTTGCTCAAATCTAATACTGCTAATTTTTTAGCCATTTCTGGTGTGGTGTAAAATACTCCATTTTCTGTTGATTTTATACCTTCTCCATGATGCGTTGGAAATATCATTGTATTTGATCCAAGTTTTAATAATTTCTTGTGAATAGTATCATGTAAAACATTTGCAAATTCTTCTGCTTTATCTCGAAGATCTGGCCTTCCAACAGATTCAACAAATAATGTATCGCCAGTAAATGCATATTTATCATCAACTACAAATGTCATGCTTCCTGCCGTGTGTCCTGGAGTATGTATTACTCGTACCTGTTTTTTTCCAATTTGAATTATATCTCCATCGTCTACTTTTTTGTGTTCAATTTCGTATTCTTCTTTTGCACTAAAATACAATTCAGATTTTGTAATTTTTGCTAATTCTCTAGCTGCAGAGACATGGTCTGCATGTTGATGCGTATCTATGACTTTGATAATCTTCAGTCCTTCTTTTTCTGCAAATTCAATATACTTTGAAGGTGGATAATTTGGATCAATTACTAGTGCTTGACCATCCGATCCAACAATATGTGATAAACATCCTTTTCCGACCTTTTCAACTTGAATAATTGTTAAATCTGAATTTTTAATCGCTATATTTGCATTAAGAACTTGATTCCATCTTGACATTCCTCCTTCCAAAGATGTAGACTCGATCCCCCTTTGTGCAAGTGCAAAGGTAGCTACAAGTGATCTGTTCCCATGAGAACATATGGTTACTATCTTCTTATCTTTTGGAATTTTTTCTCCTACACTTGATGTGAATAAATCTGATAATGGAACATTTACAGATCCTGGAATTTTAAATTCTGCAAATTCCATTGGTTCTCTAACATCTAGTAAAAATACATCTTTGTCATTCTTCAAAGCCTCCCATAGTTTTTCATTTGAAATTACCGTATCTTGTTTGCTTTTTACTAGCGTTTTATTCCAACTCTTTATTCCATTTTTGAGATAATGTGCATCAAAACCAAATCTTGCTAACATGTTAGAATTTTGTGATGCTTCATTTCCATCATCATCAATAAGAATTATTTTTTGATCCCTTGGAAGTCTTGAGATAACTGCCTGCTTTTGTTGCATATTGACACATTTCGCATTTGCAGATCCTTCGATATGTCCTGCCATATAGTTCTCCGGTGATCTTAAATCTAAAATTAGCAATGGAACTTTATTTTGAATATCTTCATAGATTTCTTCTGCGGTTGTCTCGGCATTGGTCATACTTTCGTGTATTTTGTTACCAAATTTAGAAGTTTTTGATCTTCTTTTTATGTCAAATCCTATGTTTCTAAAACTCTTATCACTTTATTTGGAATATCATTTAATCTGCTTACTGCCAAAGTCTTCTCATATCCAAGATGTCTTAGATTATTTGCAATCAATGTAGCTCTAACTGTGTTTGATCCCAAGCCTAAAGCTACCATCTTGATTCCAAGACCTTTCAATGATTTGGTGATTATACGAACTGCATCTGGATCTGATGGCTCTCCATCAGTCAACGTCAAAAATATATCTGGTCTTTTTGATTGTAATATTGGAAACATTTTATCGTATACTTCTGCTAACGGAGTAGAACCATTTGCAACAATCTGTGCCAATCTTTTGGCTGAAATATTATTCCATTTCATGTTATCTGGTTTTATTAGCCAGCATACGACAGATCTATTATCTGTATTAAATGCGTAAACTGCAAACTTTACTTTCAGATATGCTAGTACTTCACAAAGTGCAAGTGTAGCTTTTTTGTATTCTAATGCATCTGATGCAATACTTGATGAATGATCTAATAAAATAACTATTTTTGTTTTGATTGATTTTTTAATGTCTGTAAAAAATGGCTCATGTCCATCAATATAATTTTCTTCATCAAACTCATCTCCGCTGATAAAGTGATGCTCTTTCCATCCTGATTTCAATTCCCTGAACTTTATTTTGAGATTATTTATCAAATTCATGTCGTAAATTACTGTTTCATCTACATTAGTAATAGTTGGAATTTTGACTCCTATTGATTCTGCAGTTAGTCCTTTGCTGTCATTTTTTTTATTTTCGTCTAGCAACACTTTGTATTCGTCATAGATGTTATTGCCACTTAAGGTAGCTTTTGGATCAATTTTTCCAAAATCTCCCTCTTTATTTTTTGAAATCACTGTTAGAAATTTTAACAACTCTTCTTCTGAAATAGCCATACCTGCTTTCATAAATGGTAAAGAAACAGGAATTGTAAGCAATGAATCTATATCTAAAATTTTAATAATTTCATTCACGTTTTTTTCCAACCATTCTGTATCGTGTTTTTTCTCTATAGATTCATCGACGATTTTTCTAGCAAACTCTGATGCTTTTTTTATTCTTTCAAAATGGCTTGCTTGTATCTCTCCCTTGAATGCTCCAAACATAAAATATTGGTAAAACGCTTCTACAATTCGTGCTTTTCCATAAACTGCATGTAATTGTGGTCTAGCCACAAACATGTATGCATAATTAAAGATAATTTCTTCATCCATACCCTTCCAAAGTTTTCTACCTAGTTGTTCTACCCTGCGAGTTTCCATAGTATTTAGAATAAATCCAAATGCATGATCATTACTGAGAATCTTTTTACAAAACTTTATTCTCATTGCTTCATACCATAATGATGTTCTAAATTGCCTGTATCTTTGGAAATCATCTCCTATTCTTTTTTCAATTGGTGTCAAGATCACTTTGTTTTCCCTCAGTCTGGTTTTTGTCTCCATTTTATCTGAAAATTCAACTATGATATTTTCTCTTTCAGACCACCTCCTTACTAAAAATGTGGCAATTTCAACTAATGATTCATTTCGTAATTGTAATGATTGCATCTAATTACCAAACATGGAGGTAATGATGTCACTTACTTTTTGATATTCTATGTTTCCCCATTGTGTATACACATTACCAAAAACAATTTTTGCTGATTCTTTAGGAGACATTCCATTATCTAGCAATTTTCCAAATGCTATTGTCTCCCTTAAACTTGGAGAATAAAATAATTCTTCAACAGCAGCTGCCTGTCTGAGTATATTTGCAAGTTTAATTGCCTGAACAATTTCAGAATCGTGATTTCCAGAAACATGTTTCTTGACAATTTCTAATTCTATATCCTCAGGCGGATATTCTAAATTAATTCTAACTGGGAATCTACTGAGTAATTGTGGTGGAAGTTCTTTGGTTCCACTATGTGTAAGAGGATTAATTGTCGCAATTACAAACCATCCCTCTTTAGCTTTTACAACTTCTCCTGTGGACTCTTTTAGAATAATCTGTCGTCTATCATCAAGTGCCTCATCTAATCGTAGTAAGACATCAGCTTCGGCAGAATTTATTTCATCTAGATATAACATACTGCCTTCTCTCATTGATTTAGTCAGAAGACCTTCATCAAAACTCACTGTTCCGTTCGTTAATGTTTTTGTTCCAATAAGATGACTCTCTCGTGTTCTGAGGCTAAAATTTATTGATTCTAGTTTTGCATTTCTATTCTTTGCAAAATCTCTAACCAGTGATGTTTTTCCAGTGCCCTTTGGACCTATTATCAATACAAATAGATCTGCTTGATGTGCTTTGTTTAAAATCTGAATAGAATTATTCCAATCTAAATATGACGCTTCTTTTATCATTTGATATTTTTTTAAGATCCAAGTTTACAAATAAAGCTTAGTTTTGATATTGGGATAATTTGGCATTAGATTCATCAAGAATCTGATGTAGTTTTTTACTCCAGTCACCAAATCCCTCTGGAGAATCAGGATAATCATAATAATGTTTTGTCAAAAGTCTATTTTGTTGTGTAGTAAAACGCAAACCATCAGCAAGTTTTTTGTTAAGGGCACCTCTAATCATCATTCCTAATTTTGTAACATTAGAAAAGTCTGGATGTTCCCCTTTTGAAATGGCTTCCACATCCATATTTCCCAAAAAGTGTTTCATTCCATAACTAATTTGTTCATTAGTGAGAGTTTGAATCAATCTTCTGAAAATTTCTAGTCCTGCTGTTTTGTAGCCATATTCATTTATGAATTCTTTATTGTATTTCCATAATCCTTTCTCAGTAACATCTCCTGATTGAATTGATTCTACCACACATTTCCCAACAATAGTTCCTGCAACTAGTGCTGGACCAATACCTCCAGCATCAAGTGGTTTTGGCATCCATGCAGAATCACCAACTAGAACAAACCCATTTGCAACCATGCAATCATTTTGTCTTCTTACTGAAACTTGGAAATTACCGGTTGCATTGTTCTTATCTTGAGGATCTTCTGAAAGTCTTGGATTTTTTATTGCGCGATTTCTTTCAAGATATTGATTAATCAACATGGATACATTATCATTTTTTCCTAATCTCTGATTTCGTTTTTCAAGAAGAGTTTTTTCAACACCTAAACCTATGTTGACTTTGTTTTTTCCTTTTGGAAATACCCATCCGTATCCTCCTGGAGCAATATCTTGATCAAGATGAATTATACAGTAATCTGGATTGAATTCAGTTAAATCTTCTTCCCCCTGATCAAAATACATGATGTGTCTTCCTGTTGATTCTACATCTTTACGGTCTACTTTTCTTTCCATCTTTGTTGTATTGGAAATCTGATTTCGAAGCATAGATGTCATTCCAGTAGCATCGATTACAACTTTGGCTGTCTTTTTGTAAGGCGTTTTTGTTTTATAGTCTATTCCTTGAACTCCTATCACTTGATTTCCATCATACACTAATCCTGTGAGATTAATTTCAAAATCAAAATCTACCCCCATTGCTAACGTTCTTTCGTTTTGACGTTGTGGTAGAACTTGTCTGTTGAGCATATATCCTGCACCATCAAATGGAATTGATGTTTCTCTATCTGGAGAAAATGCCATTACCCCTTTGACTTTATGTTCAATTTCTGGTGCACTCCAATTTACTTTGATTCTGTTTGTCATAAAATCTACAGCTTCTTTACTAACCGCATCTCCACAAATCCAACCTGCAACACTTTTCATTCCAGGTAAGTTTGATGGGTTTCTGTCAATTACTAGAATTCTTAATCCTTGATTAGAATAATGTGAAACTGATTGAGCAGCAATAGTTCCTGCTAATCCTCCTCCAGCTATTATGACGTCATAATCTGCCACAAAAGAACGCCCGTTTATCCGTATTTAAAATAATACCATGATCACAGGTAAAGAAACGTCCGATGTTGATGTTCAATTCAAAAATGGGGTCGGTTCGTCGCGGCGTCTTCAAAGCTTTCGCTCAGACTGGAGCGGCTATTATCTCCTCATTCCCAAATTAAATTATCTTCTTATTCCTATTTAATCTAGTTGGAATATTTTGCTGAATATTTTGACTGTGTCTTTTTTGTTGTAAATCGGTGTGTGGATTTTCACCTTTATTGCATCTTTTTCCTTAAACACTAGATTTCCTTTGATGAATTCTTGTTTGTCTAGTCTGATATGGAATCTTGAATCTACTGTTCTTTCTTCTATCTCTTCAACTAACTCCTTTATCTGATCATTTGATAATGATTTAACTAGATTCCCAACAAACTTCTGAGCCTGATTTTTTTCAATTTTGGCATTTAGTATTGTTATTGGATTTTCAAAATGACCCGTAGTATGATTAACCGTGAAATCTTCTTCTTTCAACTCAAACATCTCTTCAAAAGATTTCAATAATTTTGAAATATCTTCTGTAGCATGTATAATTACGTCAATTGTAACTTCTAATTTGTCAACCATTATCTGTAAAAATACGATTGTCGTTTAGGCTTCAAGTAATGCTATTTCTTTTTCTGCGGTTCTGATAAGCTTAACTTTCTCAAGACCAACATGTCTTACTCTAATAACTTTCTTAAATGCAGCCATTATATCTGAATTAATCTTACTGTAACATGTAGCCTGAACAAATTGATCAACTGTCATTTGAGGTACTGTATTGTTAATTACATCTCTTGCAATCAATCGTAACGCATGTTTTCTAGATGTGTTGAGTTGTCTATGAGTAAGAGCAAGTACTTTGATTCTAAAGACATACCCATCTTTAGTTTTGATATCTATGATGAAATTTATTCTAGATGAACCCCGTCTGATCAAACTACGTAAAAATTCTTTAGAATATTCATATCTCTTAAAAATCGTAGTAGCTTTTTCACCTTCTACCTTGTTAATTTGGAAATACATTTTGTATTGATGTTGGGATGGATCTCCTTTTAGAATATCATATAGAGTTACTTCTAGAACTCTACCTGCCGCATTTTCTTCGTCAGTAATTGGAACATATGCGATTGGAACATTGTTAAACGAATCTGGAGCGCTAACTGTTACCCATTTCTTTTCTCGCCATTTGTCCTTTACTCGTCCTTTTCTACGTGCCAATTATTAACGACCTTTGAATCCAAAATATAAGGGTATGCGACTAGATTATGTTTTTGCCCATGTATTTTTGTAAAACTTTTGGAACAACAATATGACCGTCTTTAGTTTGAAAATTTTCCATTATTGAAACCAAAACACGTGATGTGGCAACTAATGTACTGTTTAATGTGTGCAAGTATTGTGTTTCCTCATTTGTCTTTTCTCTAAATCTAATCTTTAGTCTTCTTGCCTGATAATCTAAACAATTTGAACAAGAAACAATCTCTCTGTATGCATTTTGTCCTGCCATCCAAGCCTCTATGTCATATGTTTTTGCAGAAACTTTTCCCATGTCCCCCGATGATAGAAGCGTTACTTTGTATGGAATTTCTAAATTTTGGTAGAAATCTTCTGCAACTGATAGCATTCTTTCATGTTCTTTCCATGATTCCTCTGGACGTGTAAAAACAAATTGCTCAATTTTATCAAATTGATGCACTCTGAAAATTCCTTTTTGGTCCCTGCCATGCGCACCTGCCTCTTTTCTAAAACATGGGCTTACACCAGCATACCTTAACGGAAGATCTTTTCCTTCTATTATTTCACTAGAATGCATAGCAGCCATTGCATGTTCTGATGTTCCTATCATGTAGAGATCTTCATTCTCAATTTTGTATATTACTTCTTCAAAATCATCAGCTATTATTGCCCCTTCCATAGATTGACGATTGATCATATATGGCGGCTGAACTAAAGAATAGTTTTTTTCTGCAAGAAAATCTAATGCATAATGAATAAGAGATTGATTTAATCGCACAAGATCATTTTTTAGATAATAAAACCTTGCACCTGCGACTTTGGCGGCTCTTTCAAGATCAACCAAATCCAAGTTTTCAGAAATATCTATGTGATCATTTACCTTAAAATCAAATTTAGGAATTTCACCCCATTTTTTAATTTCCATGTTAGCAGTCTCATCTTTTCCAACAGGCACAGATTCATGAATTAAATTTGGAATAGTTAGTGCCAAATTTGAATACTTTTTTTCAATTTCTTCTTGTGATGATTCTAGTTTTACAAGTTCTTCTGAAATATTTTTCATCTCAGATAAAATTGATGACACATCTTCACCCGCTTTCTTTTTTTGAGAAATCTCTAATGCTACTTGATTTTTCTCTTTTCTCAACTCATCAGTTTTCAATATGAATTCTCTTCTTTTTTGATCCGAATTTATCAATTCATCAAAATCAAATTCAACTGATCTTGCTTTGAGCATATCTCTAATAATTTGAGGACTTTCTTTGATTATTTTTGGATCTAACATTATTCAATCACCTTTAATGCAACCTGAACATGCTCTAAAACTTCATCAATAGTGCCAATCAATTTTTTCATATTTTCCTTACTCTCAAAATTAAAAACAAGTTTGTTATCAATATTTTCAACATAAAGACTCAATCCTTCTGGAAAATTTACATTATCTGGCTCCAATGCTTTTTTTACAGTTTCTGCCTTTTCTTTTGAAAGATTATTGAGAATTACCTGTACTTGACATGTTAACGACATTTACTTCTAAATAATCTAGAAATCCATTTAATTTGTCTTTAGTTATTTTTGCACCAGCTGCTGCATTATGGCCTCCCCCGACACCGTCAAATTTCTCAGCACCAGTTCTCATTAACTCACTTAGATTAATATCTGATTTACATCCAAATGATTTTCTTGATGAAAATTTGATGGTATTTTCTTCTCCACCTGTCCTCAAAATTACAATTTTTCCGGCATTCTTTGGCGAACCTGCGATTAACGATGAAATTGTACCTGTCATCATTTCTGGAACGATTCCCTCACCATTTACCATAACACACGTCTTACTTTCTGAAACTCTCCATCTTTCATTTGTTAAGATGTTCATGTATTCTCTAATCCTTTTTCTATAGTCTGTAAGTATTGTCTCTCCTTCTCTTAGAATCTTGTTTCTATCTCCCATGCAAACTGCAATTCCAACTCCTGATCTACTTATTCTTCCACATGAATTGAGCATTGTAGAAAATTCTCTTCCATCCCTCAAAAAGCTCCTCTTGTCCTCTCTTGGAAATGTATAGGTATATCCAATTAATTCAGACATTACCTCAGTTGCATTTTTTCCAGAAGTGAATTTTGTAATGGTTTCAATGACTGATCTTTTTTCTTCATCATTTAGCTCTGCTGGTACTCTCCACCTGCCTCCTTCCTTTAGTTGAATTCCAGAAGAATTCAACAGTGAAAGACATGCATCTCTATTCCAAGTTAGGCCTTCGATAAATGGTTGCGATGTAAATGCAAGGGCATCTGGAAGTGGTCTGGTCTCTCTTCCAACTAACAATAAATCCAGATCAATGTCTACTAGTCCTTCTTCTTTTGCAGTATTGGCAATTTCATAATTTTTTCCAATAAATGATTTCCTTTCACCCTGATCTTGTCTGTCTCCTAAAGCTGAAACAACAGCTATTGCAGATAAATCGGAATTCTTATCATCTAATGCCATTGCTGCAAGATATGCCATTCCTCCTGCACAAATTTCAGTACCTCCATCAATGCCATACTTCCAAGCATTGATGACTTTTTGGTTATCATGCTCTTTTTCAGATATCTGGTGATGATCTAATACAATCCAATTTTCTCCTAATGATTCATCTAAATTACTTGCAAAACCTCCAGCAAGATCTGTAATTACATGAAAATCTCTTGAATCTTTTTTTAGAGAATCAATTACCTTTTTACTAAATTCTTTGGAAGTTCTAACCGTACATCTTGCACCGGCTCTAATGAGGGCTTTTGTTATAATACTACCTGATGTTAATCCATCACAATCGATATGAGTTGTAACTGATATTGATTTTCTAGATTTTATGCAATCTGAAATCTTATCTTTGAAAAACGAAAGAGACTCATCAAGAGTTTTTGTCATCACTCTAATTGAGCAACTACGGATTTATATTTCCAGTTTTTAGGGATGCGATCTATTCTTTTGTAGTACACTGACAGTCTATGCACTTTGGCCTCAATTAGCTCAAGGGATCTTACGTTTCTATTATCTCCTTTGTTTGTTTTTAGGTGTTTTTGAAGACCTACTGCTTTTCTTACAATGTTATCAAGATCTTCTGGCATTTCTGCTTGAAGATCATTTTCTTTTAATATTTCACCGACACTTTTCTTTGTGATTGGTTTGACGAGTGGAATTGAATGTTGATCTCTTAGTTTTAGTCCTATTTGACTTGGTGTTAGTCCATCTTTAGAATATTTTACAACCAATTCTTCTATTTCTTTGGGACTCTGAGTAATCCATGATGGTGCACGAAGTGTAGCTGGTCTTATGGTGTGTGATTTTCCGTGTCTATGTGTATGTAATCGTCCCATGATGTAGCTGATTTTAGAACAAAATTAAACGTTACTTTTCCGGATCTCGTACATATTATCTGCATTTTGGGGTTTAGAATAAAAGTTAAATATGTACATTATCATCACAACGAACAGGTAAACTGTATGAATACAAAAATACTTCTAGCAGCATCCTTAATCGCTGTATTTGCCATCGGTTACTATGCAGAAAATGCAATCGCATTTGCACAATACATGGGTAACGTTGGTTCCGAAGGAGAAACCGGGACATACACCTTAGAAGAAGCACTAGAGCTTCAAAGAAGAAGAATCGAATCAGCACAAGCTAATCCAGCATCTGGATCAGGTACTCCTTATCTTGATGCAAATGGTGTAGTTGGAGCATCTGTAATTGCAGCTGCAGTCTTTGGTGGTATAGCCGCAGCTTTCTTCATTAGAGGAAGATCTGGCAAATACGCAGCAATG
>Ga0209519_10000426_pt1 | contig 17663 bp, 19 predicted proteins | sample Rifsed13ft1_FD_184005 | JGI IMG/M metagenome (GOLD analysis project Ga0209519, IMG submission 184005) | Soil microbial communities from Rifle, Colorado, USA - sediment 13ft 1 (version 2) | ecosystem: Environmental > Terrestrial > Deep subsurface > Rock core/Sediment | place: Rifle, Colorado...
GTCAACCCCTCGGACTACGCCGAGCCTGACATGCTTGGACTTCATGCAATCTATGACCTGTGGGAGCTGCCAACGGTGTTGCTCCCAAAGGAGGCGTCTGATTTCTACCTGCTGGAGTACCTGGGCTCTGTTCTAGAGCATCCTGAAGCGCGAGAGCTGCAAGCTGCGCAGGTCGCTCGCCTTGCGCCGGTGTTGGCGAACTACACAAACTTTGCTCTCGGCGGCGAGCTTCGACACGTCATCCGGTATACCAAGTGGGTAGATCTTCCGGATAGCTACCAGAAGTTTTACCCCGACCCGAATATCGACCTGGGGCTGCATCTCGCACTACACCGTCCGGTTGCGTGGCGCGGCTGGCACGGCGTTTGGGTTCGTCACGGAGTTGACGCGATCTGCGCTGCGGAGGAAATGTTCCGTGATTTCTTCGAGCGCTCGACGAGCTACGGAGGCCCCGCGTGGAGCCGAATCGCCAAGACGCTCGCGGACTACTTGAAGGGAGTGCTGCGGCCCAAGCTCTTCGTCGACCGCGTGTGGTCGATTCAGCATAACGGCGGCACACTGCTGAATAAGGCGCCGCAGCGGCTTCTCGGGCTGGAGCTGCTTGGCAGTATTCTGGACGCACAGAAGTCCGGTGATCTGGCGACACTTCGGACCTACGCAAGCTCTGGTGTCGTTCGCTTGTACCTCAAACTAGTGGAACATGAGGAGGGGTCGTGATGGGACGCAAGAAGAAGCGCAACAAAGGGACGATCTACTATAACGGGGAGGAAGCCCTGATCGACTACATCGACGACGACCCCTGCCGGACCTGCGGCGCGATCCCTACGAAGGCGTGGCCGCGAGAGGACCTGGAGTCCTGGGATGATGGGGTCTGCCCGAAGTGCATGACCGTACATCCTGACTCCGTAGTGGAGGATGCGACGTACTGGAACGAGGACTACGGATACGGAGGCGGACAGGTCTACGCTGCCTATAAGGCATGCACTCACGACGGCTCTCCGGTTCAGCTCATGCCAGGGGCGCAGCTGTACGCGTACTCATCGCGAAGCACAAAAGGACTGCCGGACGTCGACTACTTCATCGCGCTATCGTATAACTGGACTGACGACGGCGACGGGCTGCTGATGGCGCCCGGCGTGCCGTTCATGTCGGCATCGGTGACGTCAGGGCCGAAGTACATCTACCTGGCAACACCCGATCATGGAGTCATCCGCAATATCGGGTTGTTTATCGACCTTGTCGAGTGGGCTGTCGAGCAGGCGCTTGGCGGCAAGCGCGTCGGTGTGGGGTGCATGGGCGGGCACGGCCGAACCGGCACGTTCCTTTCTGCTGCGCTGCTCGCCGCGAATCCGACCTGGAACGCAAAGGAAGCTGTCGAGTTCCTGCGGGCTCAATACTGCAAGGACGCGGTTGAGAGCGAGTCGCAGGTGGACCTGCTTGTGGCGCTCGCCGAGATCGTGTGGACGGACAAGCCCAAGGTGGCAGACCCGGTTGCGCAGGTGAAAGCCTACCTTGCGAAACAGGACGCGGATCGGGAGGTTGAGCGCAAGGCGAAAGCCGTGTCCTATACCATGTCTGGTGCATCGCTGAACACCGGACCGTACCCGAAGCGAGTGCGCATCAAGACCGGACTGCCTGGAGGGTTCTTGGCGCCGATGTGGGGGCTGGAGGTCGCTGTCGAGAGCTGGGGGTACACAAAGGGCGCGGTCGTCGTCCGGCGCCCGGACGGAGGAACCGCATCTGTCTTTCCAGTTGAGTACGACGTAACGGTCCCAGCTGACGAGCCGAAAGGTAAAAGCTTCTCAGGGCGCTGGATTCGCTGCACGCACCCCCCGTACACGGAGTACCAGGTACTGCGAGTCGGATACGCCTCTGACTCTGTGATCGTGCTTGGCATCACCGGCGGTGAGCTAGAGTACCTAGCTTCGGAGTATGAGTTCATCGCCAAGCCAACGGTGAAAACGTTCCCTGGCAAGATCATGCGAGTCATCAAGCCCTGAGTGGGCTTGCAAGCCGGGCGCGGGGGTGGTACGCTAGAGATCCTTCATGGGAGGTCCGTATGACAAAGGCCAGGCAGGCACTGCGGTACACCATCTTCGAGTGTCCGAAGTGTTCTCGTCACGCGACTGCACTGGCTCGTCAGCATTCGTGCCGGGGCGGCGTGCCGCGAGATGATGAGAGCACCATCCCGCCGCATGACGCGGTATGGATGAAGCCTATCGGCGAGACCGACCGGCTATGAGCGATCTAGAGGAGGACAGATCCGACCTGCGCGCTCAACATCTTCAACTGATCTTCGGCCAAGAAGTAGCGCTTATGCTCCCCGTGCTTCGGCTGCTCATCACGCAGGTCCCTGAAGACGAGCGGCGTCTTGACTTTATGCTGGCGAGAGCGACGGCGCTGTCGCTTCTCGGGCTGCGAGTCGCACAGCGCGTGCTGCTGCAGGTGCGGGTGCCAGTCGAGGAGACGGACGCGACACTGCATGGGATCTTGGAGTATCTGCACAATCAGATCTGCGGGACCTCGTGGTCTCTCGACAAGGAGCCGCCGCATGGCGACGGGTGAGCCGACAATTCGATGTATACGATGCGGCGAGTGGGTCGCGGTGCGGAACCTTGTCGTGCATCCCTACACCGGCTTGGCACATTGTCCGGCCTGTTCGACGCCGCTCGCACCAGCAGCAAACATCTACGCAGCGACCGGGGTCAATCCGACCGGACAGCATACGGGTTTCGATTACACGCTGAGTACGTGGCCGGAGGGGGCCGCGGGCGAGTCGCTTCGTAGCCTGCAGGAGTCGGGAGAGCTTGTCGTTGTCGACCTTGGCTTGCAAGCTGTGCCACGGTACGGCATCTGTATCTTACATGGAGGAGGAGCCCGAGATGCCCCAAAGCAGCATGGACGGTGAGATGCAGCTACGGATACTGCGGCTCGACCAGGGCATCCTCGCCGCGATGCGGTGGCTGAACGCGCTTGATGACGTGTTGACTCGCGCAGAGGAGCTGGGAGCAGGCATCCCGGCGGGGAACGTCTCCGAAATCCGTACCTACCTGGAATACATCGTTGTCGAGCTCGACCGCGTGGACCCCGTTCGCACGCCTGAGGAGGTGTACAGTGGTTCGCTGTGATGAGTGCCGAGAGCCGATTGGGGAGGCAGAAGTCGAGGACGCCCTGGCCGAGACGGGCTATGCGGGCTTTCGAGCGGAGGACCTGCGGTACGTCACGATCATCTGCGGGGATTGTAGCGGAAACGGGCGGGCCGAAGCACAATGAGCCGCGCGTTCTTTGACGTCCTCTTCGGGCAGATCCCGAAGGGCGCGGCTATCGAGATCAGGTACAAGGCCGATCCCGAGCGCGACCTCGGCATCAACAAGGCGGTCAAGCCGTTCAAGCGGTGGTATGAGTCCGTCGACGCGCTGCCGGAGGAATGGCGCGACGATGCGCATGTCTTCTTCGGCGTCGCCTTGCGGCAGAAAGGCAAGAGCGACCCGATCCTCTGGCCTGTGCTGTGGGCGGATGCGGACAGCTGGGACGATGCCTCCCGTGGGCTGGACTCTGGCGTAGTCCCTCCGCCTACAGCCATTGTCAAGAGCGGCCAGGGCTATCATCTGTACTGGCGGCTCGCGGCGCCGCTGCTCGACAAGGCACAGGTGTTCCAGCTGGTACGGGCGATTCAAGAAGCTCTCGGCGCCGACCCTCGCGCCGCAGAGCCCGCTCGCCTGCTGCGCGTGCCGGGCACATGGAACGTGAAGTACGGACCGCCGCTACGAGCCGAGCTGGTCGAGCTGCATCCGGACCGGGTCTACGACGCCGCCGCCTTCGGCGAGCTCCCGGTATCTGAGCGCACAGCCTGGTCGGGGAACATCGAGCCCATCGTGGCCGAACCGCTGCCGTGGGAGATCGCCGCGGCGCACCTGCCGCTTGACCTGAAGCAGCTCGCATGGGCCGGCACACAAGAGGATGTGAAAGCACAGCTGAAGGACGGCGAGGGCAGCTGGTCCGACCTGGACTGGGCGCTCGCGGCTCGGCTGGCGAAGGCCGGCTTCTCGAAGGCGCAGGTCAAGGGCTTCTTCACCAGCAACCCGGAGATGGCCGTGAGCCGGCGGTTCAAGCACGGCCATCCGATGCTTGAGGCTGAGGAGTACCTGCATCGGACCATTCACAACGCGTTTGAGGAGATCGAGCGTGAGCAGGCAGCGGCCAGGGCAGCAGGGCAGGTGGGGTTCACGGTGCGTGGGGGCGAGCTCTATGCCCTCGGCCCTAAAGGCGAGCCTCGGGTCGTTGCCAATTTCGACGCCGAGCCACTCTCTATTGTGGAGGGTGTGGGCGCAGGGATCGAGACGCACCTGCGACGGCATGACGGCCACGAGCGTACTGTCTTCCTAGACGCGCGCGCGACTTCCAGCAAGATGCTCTTCAAGCAAACGGTCGGCTCGACCTTCGTGTGGAAGGGGAGCGACGGGGATCTCACGGCGTTCCATGACTACTTGCTCCGCAAACGTCCAGATCTTCCAGTCAAGCTCGGCACGCGCATCCTGGGCTGGCACTACGAGGGGCCGCGGCCCATACTCGTTGCCAGCAACGCCGCGTGGGACCGAGAGGGCTACCAGGCGGCCCCCGAAATCATCTACCGAGGACGGGAGGTCTGGACTCTCGTCGACGAACCGGAGTGGCGAGAGCAGGCGAAGCGCGTGCTCGCGCTTCTCCTGCATCTGCACGAGCCCGAGACCGTCTGGGCTCTGCTCGGCTGGACGATGACGACCTTCCTCACGCCGCACGTCCGACAGGCGAGAGGCGGCAACCCGTCTGAGGCCGGCGAGTTCAGCGGCGTGTGGCTGTGGGGCGAGCAGGGCGGCGGCAAGAGCCGCACGGCGGGCCAGTTCCTCCGCCTGACGGCGAGCCCCTTCCTGAACCTCTCCGGCGGGGCGACAGTGGCCGGGCTGCAAGCCGTGGTCGCGGAGACGAACACGCTCCCCGTGTTCATTGACGACCCGAAGAAGATGTTCCGCCGACTGAAGGAGGGGGATACTAGCTTCCAGGACGTGCTGCATTATGCGTTCGGCGGGTCCCCCGTCCGCAAGGGGACGAAGGATCTGAGCGGCGCACAGGTGCAGCCGATGCTGGCGCCGTGCCTGGGCACGAGCGAGCAGGCGATGGAGCGCGACCCGGCGTTCGGCGAGCGCTACCTGCAGATCCCCGTCAGCAAGTCGTACAAACTGAAGCACGGCGAGACGGCCGAGGCTATCGAACGTCTGTTCGACTGGCCGCTGGAACGCTTGGCCTACGGGTTCTTCCGCTGGGTGTGGGACGTCGACGTGCCTGCCGCCTGGACTCGGGCTCTGTCTCTTTCAGCTCCTCTTCAGGCGGCGGGCGCGCAGGACCGTATCCGCAAGTCCATCGCCCAGATCCTCATGGGTCTGGAGATCGCCGCGGAGATCGGGGAGCTGGACTACGGGCTGTCGTACTCCGGCATCGCTGAGGCGCTGTGGCAGGCGAGCTACAAGGACCGCGGCCACGATCCCCGAGCGGTGTACTCGGAGCGACTGCGTGAGCTGGTTGAGCTGCTGTGGAACCTTATCAGCGAAGGCAAGATGCACGAAGGGGTGGACTTCCGCGTTGTCGGCGACGCGCTCTTCGTGCCGGTGACGCGCCTGCTCCACCTTGTCGAACAGAACAGCCGCTTCGACACGATGCCGTTCACCCGGACGACCACGCATAACCTGCTGAACTCGAACCTGGGCGAGATCGTCTCCGGCTTTCGCCGGGAGCGGTTCCAGGGCGGAGCCGGCAACGAGCCGCAGTGCGTTGTGTTCAACCTGTCGGCGATCGAGAAGCAGATGGGCCTGACCGAGCGGCCGTGGCTTGCGACGCGGGGCTTGCAAGTGATAGACTGATGATGAGGCGAGCAGGGATGGCTCCCTTAACAGTCAAGGCTGACCTTGAGCATCCCGTAGGGCGATAAAGGGGGCGAAGCTGCTCGCTTCAGACCTGCATGGGAGGAGGTGGGCGCAGTGGATGGGCTACATCCGTGGTACGTCGAGCTCTTTGAACTCCTCATCTTCGTCTTTCTACAGCTGCGGACGCTGAGGTGGGCGTAGTCCCGCTTTTCTCACATCAGCAGACGGGGCTGGATTTCCTCAAGGACAAGCCCGCGGCGGCGATCTATGCCGGGCTTGGGACCGGGAAGACCCGCATCATCTTGGAGGATGCTGCGCGTCTCGATCTTCCCCTCTATGTCTTCTGCCCGAAGTCCGCAATTCCGGTATGGGAGCGCGAAATTGTCAAGTGGGGATTCGACCGGGGCTTCTGGGCTGTGAACTACGAGAAGGTGTGGCGCGAGCCGTGGTACAAGCGACTAGAGACGAAGCTCAGGGCTAGTCCCCACATGCTCGTCCTCGACGAATCTCACCGCATCAAGGACCGGACGACGAAGCAGAGCAGGGCGGCGCGCCGGCTCGCGCGTTTCGCGTCGTTTCGCCGCGTCCTCACCGGCACTCCTGTCGTGAATGGCTACCACGACCTCTGGGCGCAGATGGACTTCTTGAATCCGACAATCCTCGGCAAGTGGGGGGCATTCTCCGACGAGCATCTACTCTTCGACATGTTCTTCCCGAGCAAGGTTGTCGGGGTGAAGAACGTTGCGGCGCTCCAAGCGAAGGTCGCGCCATACGTCTTCTCCGTGAAAGCCGAGGACGTGCTCGACCTGCCCGCTGAAACTGACCTGTACCGGGAGTTTGAGCTGCCGGCGAAAGCGCGTAAAGCCTATGACGATATGGAGCAGGACCTCTATGCGGAGCTAGAGGGCTTCGAGATCGAAGCGCCGAACGCGCTGGTGAAGATCCTCCGTCTGGCGCAGATCACGGGTGGGTTCTTGACTCGGGACGGGACGACCGAGAAGCTGCACGAGGGCAAACTAGCGCTGCTCGACGAAACGATCGAGTCGCTCGACGGTGAGAAATTCGTCATATTCTGCCGTTTTCGGGCAGAATTGGCCGAAATCAGCCGTTTGCTTGAGCGCCGCGGAATTGCCTACAAGCAGATCTCCGGTGACACGACGCTCCTTGCGCGCGGTCTGTTTCTTGACGGATTTCATGCGGGCAAGCTGCAGGCAATGGTGCTGCAGATCCAGGCCGGGTCCGCGAGCATCGACCTGATACCGGCGCGCTACGCGATCTACTACAGCGTGGGCTGGGCGTTCGGCGACTACGAGCAGAGCCGGGGCCGCATCCGCCGGTACGGGCAGACGCGCCCGCAGTTCTACCTGCACTTGCAAGCCCGTGATACAATTGATGCAGTGATCGACCAAGCACTTGCGCGTAAGGAAGGCATTCACGAAGCGGTGCGATCCTGGTGGAGACGGAGGGAGGAACGATGAACCTCTATGGGGCGTAATCCTAGCTGCGACGCCTGCCCGCTGGCGCAGCGCGCTTGCACGATCTGCGTCTGGGGAGAGGGGCCGCCACAAGCCGACCTGATGATTGTCGGCATGGCACCGGGCTCCACGGAGGACGTGCGAGGGCGTCCCTTTGTCGGACCGGCCGGCGAGGTCCTGAACGATCTTCTCGCCCAAGCGGGACTGGCGAGAGCGGAGATTTACATCACGAACGCCGTGAAGTGCTATCCCGGCAAGGGCAAGCCGGGGCGCAAGGACATCGGCACCTGCACCGAGCTGTACCTGAAAGGCGAGATCGAGAGCGTCCGTCCGAAGCTGATCGTGGCGATGGGCGATCTCTCCATGCTGTCCTTGACCAACCGCTCAGGGGTGAAGGCAAACCGCGGCACAACCCTGGAGCTGCGGGCCGGCCTGGGTGGCGGCATCCCCGTCCTGGTGACGTATCATCCGGCGGCGTTCCTACATAGCCACGATCCCAAGATCAAGGAGGCGATTCGTGCCGACCTCGAAACAGCGAAAGCGATCCTCGAAGGCAAAGGTCTCAGCCTTGAAGTACGCAGGAGTGTTCATGAGGATAGCGGTGCCCTCGGAGCTATCGTCGCCGTCGACGTGGAGACGGGTCAGGAAGGATCTCTCGTTGTCGGTACTCTCGCCACAGCGGACGGAGAATACCTCCGGTTTCATCGTGAAGGAGTTCTTCGGCTTTTTGCCGATCTCCCCGCGCGGCGCCTCGTCGCGTGGAACGCGAAGTTTGACCGTGAGGTCCTCGCACGCGAAGGCGTAGACGTAGACCGCTTCGAGTGGTCCGACCCGATGCTCATGCTGCACCTGCTGGACAGCGGGCGGCAGGGCCGGTACAATCTCGCGGCTGCCGTGCTTGACGAGTTCGGCTGGGCCGACCGCGAGTGGCTGGAGAGCAAGCGGGCGGTTCATGGCGGAGAGGAGATCCCCCTGGAGCGGCTGACGCGCTACTGCGCGCAGGACGCGACCTACACGATGATGCTCTACGAGCGGTATCGAGAGCGCCTGCTCAAGATGCCGAAGGCCGCGAAGCTCTACAAGACGTTGGTTGTGCCTGCTTCGTTCATGCTTGCCGAGACGGAGAAGGTGCCGGTCCCGCTGGACATGGCCTACCTGGAGCAGCTGGACGAGGACTTCACGCGGGACATCCGCCGGCTGGAGGAGGAACTGCGAGAGCTCGCTGGGCTGGAGACAACCCCGAACTTCCGCTCGCCGAAGATGCTCGCGGAGGTGATGTACCAGCGGCTCGGGCTGCCGATCGTGAAGGTGACGGAGACAGGCCAGCCGAGCACGGACAAGTCCGTGCTGATGGAGCTGATGCAGCTCTCGCCTTTCGTGGTGCGACTGATGCGTCACCGCAAGTTCTCCAAGCTGCACTCGTCTTACGTCAAGCGCTGGTTGAATAAATATTCGAGTACACCTTACTACGTCTCGACGAACCAGACCGGCACCGTGACGGGCCGACTCGCCAACGACTTCCAGCAGGTGCCGCGGGTGTCAGAAGACCCCGAGATCCCGAACATCAAGAACGCGGTAGCGGCGCCGGAGGGCTTCGTGATCCTGGAGGCGGACTACTCCATGCTGGAGCTGCGCCTGGGCGCGTGGTGGGCCGGCGAGGAGACGATGCTCCGGCTCCTCCGGGAAGAGGGGCAGGACATCCACCGCCATACTGCCGAACAAGCGTTCGGTAAGGGGGTGACGGGCTTCCAGCGGTACGTCGGGAAGACCATGAACTTCCTCCTGGAGTACAAGGGCGGGCCGCCGAAGCTGGCCGAGACGTTGCGGTTGCGCATGACGGACGAGCAGATCGCCAACCTCTGCGCGATGCTGTCCGTGGGCACGCTGGGCGAGGCTTCCCGTTTGTTGTCCGCCTCCTGGCATCATACCTACCCCGGCATCCGGCAGTGGCACTGGCGCGAGGGAGGCAACATCGAGGTCCGCGGCTACGCGGTGGCGCCCCACGGGCGTATTCGGTGGCTTCCAGAGGCCAGGAGCACGAACAACCAGCAACGGGAGGAGGCCATCCGGGAGGGGATCAACCATGTGATCCAGTCCCTTGCTACCGACCTGTGTCTGATGGCCGGCGTGCTCGCAGCGCCTACCTTCGCGAGTCTCGGCGCGCAGGGTCCGTGGCCCGTCCATGACTCCCTGATGTGGGTCGTGCCCGCCGCGCATGTGCGGTGGCTGGCAGCGCATCTGAAGCGGGTCATGGAGGTCGACGCCGTCGCGACGATGGAGAACATCATGGGTCGGACGATCGACGTGCCCATCGTGGCAGACATCAAGGTCGGCCCGCGGTGGGGCTCGGTCGAGCTGCTTGACTTGCAAGCCGTAGCGTGAGACAATACAAGTCGGAGGGGACGATGGGCGACCACATTAGCTACTCTGAGATCCGCACGTTCGAGCGCTGCAAGCGCCTGCACTGGTACACCTACGAGCGCGGCTGGGAGCCGGTGCGAGAGGACGACAAGCTGGCGGACGGCCGGTGGATGCACAAGCTGCTGGCTGCCTACTACACCGAGAAGTTCGTAGCGGAGCAGCACGACGCGATTCTGCAAGCGGCGTTGGAGTCGTGTCTCTTCGACGAAGAGCGGGACGTGTTGCGGGCGCGCGCGGATCTCATTGCCGGAGTGTTGGACAATTACATCGCGCACTACGAGGCCGAACGATGGGAGCCCGTCTACTTCGAGGATGAGCCGCTGGTCGAGCGTGAGATCCTTGTCCCGCTGCCGTCCGGAGGGACGCTGAAGATCCTCGTGGACCTGGTGGCACGGGACCGAGAGTCCGGGCTGATCTGGGTGTGGGACCACAAGACGAAGAAAGAGTTTGACAAGGACATGGAAGCCCGCCTGGACTTCGACCCGCAGTTGTCTATCTACACCGTAGGCTTGCGAGCTCTTGGCATCAACGTCGTGGGGGGCTTGCACAACTACATCCGGATGCGTCTCCCCCGCGACCCCCAGATCAACAAGGACGGGAGCATGTCGAAGGTCCAGGTCATCACCGATGAGGCCAGCGTGCGCGCGTTCGTCGCGCACTCCGGCGTTAAGATCAGCGAGCCCGACCTGGAAGCCTACATCGCCAAGCTCCCCAAGGACGCCTTCTTCCGGAGGTACACCACGCTGCGCGAGGAGCACGAGCTCTCGGCTACCGTGCAGGAGCTGGAGATGAAGCTGCGAGAGCGCGAGATGGCACGACGCGAAGGGATGAACACGCGGACACTGATCCGCGACTGCATCTTCTGTCCCTTCTTCTCTCCGTGCCTGACATCTATGAAGGGGGGTGATGAGGAAGTCGTACTAGCAGAGCGGTTCCGCCGGCGGGAGACGGAGCCCGTACAGGCTCCTCTCCCGGCCGACTTTGAAGGAGGTGAGTCTTGAGCACGGCTATCGTGGCGCCTCAGATCGAAATCGTCAAGCCGGGCGACCGGAAGTTCTTGACGTTTCTCTTCTACGGAGACACCGGCGCGGGAAAGTCATGGCTCGGGGCATCGGCCGAAGCGACGCTCGGAGGCCGTACCCTCGTGATTATGACTGAAGACGCCGACGCCGGGCTCCAGGGCTTCGACGTGGACATTACCTACGTCCGAAGCGCCGAACAGATGTGGTCGGTGCTTCGTGCCCTGAAGGCCGGGACACCGCCGTTTGACCAGTACAAGAACGGCGCGCTGGTCCTGGATTCGCTGACGCAGGCTCAGGCGTTCTTCCTGGCGGAAGACGCCGAGGGCGAGCACAAGAAGGGCAACACTCGGACGCCGCTCACCGTCCCGCGGGACACCTACCAGCGGGTCGGCGAGAACATCCGGCGGATGGTGTGGTTCGCCCGGACGCTGCCAATGCACCAGGTCTACATCTGCCTGGAGCGCACGTTCACGGACGAGAACGGGGTGATTCAGAAGAAAGGCCCTGACCTCACGCCGGCGCTCTCCGGCGACGTGCGGGCCTACTGCGACGCAGTCGGGTACATGACCGCGGAAATGCTCGACGTGACCAGCGGGGACAAGAAGGAGCGCCGCCTGGTCCGCCGCTTGTGGCTCCAACCCGGAGACGGCTTCTACGCTCGGGTCCGAGCGGGGAAGGGGATCGCCGTCCCGCAGTTCGTCGTAAGTCCCACGCTGGCAAAGCTGTTGAAGGCCATCACACAGAGGGAGGGAGAGCAATGAGTACGATGGCAGGAGAGGTTCTGAATCTGGATCTAGTCGATGCGGCGACACCCGGCAAGTATCCGCCGATCCCTGAAGGGGAGTACACCCTGAAGGTGATGGATACGAGCCCGGAGCCGGCGAAGAACGGCAAGCCGATGTACACGCTGGTCATGGACGTCATCGACGGCGAGTACCGCGGCAAGAAGCTCTGGCACCGGCGCCCCGTGCAGGCAAGTACCGCTCCGTTTGTGAAGGCGGACTTGCAAGCGCTGCAGGTGAAGGTGCCGGCGGGCAGCGTCTCCGCGGAGGACCTGGCGCGCTTCGTCGCGCGCGAGGCCCGCGGGCGGCTGGTCCGCGCTTCAGTTGGGTTCGGGACCGGAGACTACGCCGACCGCAACGAGGTCAAGGCGCTGCTGCCGGTTGAGGCCGAGACGATTGACGCGACTGAGATCGACGAGTCCGAGATCTAGCCCTACGGAGTCGGTATACGGGGGGCGTCTGAGAGCTGCTCTCGGACGTCTCCCCGACACCTGGTTCCTGAAGGTTCACGGCGGCCCGTTCCAGGCTGCAGGCGTGCCGGACTTTCTCGTGCTCCACCGGGGGCAGCTCTTCGCGATGGAGCTCAAGAGGCCGGATAGAGAGCCGACTCCGCTTCAGGAGCGGCAGCTGCGAAAGATCAATCTTGCGGGGGGACACGCTGTCGTGATTCACACCACTATGCCCATCAACGAGGTGATCGCATGGCTGCACCGATCTTCTGCCCGGTCTGCCGGTCAGATCGAATCATCAAGCACGGCAGCATCTTAGGTCCGAAGGGCCGGATTCAGCGGTATGACTGCAAGGCTTGCGGCAAGCGGTTCCATCCGTCGCTGAAGGAAATCCCGCTTGTCGAGGGGTTCTTCGACATCGAGACGAGCCAGGCTGGCCGCGGCGCGGGGAACTTCGGAATCATGTACTCCTGGGCCATCAAAGTCGGCGGCAAGGATCAGGTCTACTACGACGTGCTGCGCGAGCGGACGCTGAAAGACGAGGCCCGCATCGTGCTCAGTCTGGTCGCTGCGCTGCGACGCTTCGACATGATCTATACCTGGTACGGCACAGGGCATGACTTCCCCGTGGCGCGCTCGCGCTCGGAGGCCCATCACATCCCGTTCCCCGAGTACCTGGAGCTCTATCACGTCGACCTCTACTACATCTTCCGCCGGCTGTTCAAGCTGCACAGCAACCGGCTTGCCGCGGCTGCGGAGTTCTTCGGCATCGAAGGCAAGACGCCGCTAGACCCGAGCGTGTGGGTGGATGCGTCGTTCGGCAAGAAGAGCGCGCTGCGGTACATCCTCAAGCACAACATCGGCGACGTGCAGATCCTCGAACAGGTCCACAAGATGATCCGGCCGTACTACAAGGGTACGAAGAGGAGCATCTGATGCGAATCTACGTTGCCGGCCCCATCACTGGGTACGACCTGGAGGAGCGGCTTGCGTTCTTCCGAGAGAAGCGCGTGGAGCTGGAGCGTCAGGGGCACATCGGAGTCAACCCGCTAGAGTGTCACCCGCTTGGCATCCCGTGGGAGGCTGCGCTCAAAGCGGACTTGCAAGAGCTAGTCCGATGCGACGCGATCTTGCTGACGCCCGGATGGGAGCGCTCGCGCGGAGTGCAGTTGGAGTTGCACGTCGCCCTGGCTCTTGGGTTGAAAGTCATCATCTGGGAGGGGATACATGCCACGGCACCCTGGTAGCGAGCGGTTCCATCAGATCTTGCAGGAGCTAGGCGAGCTACACGACAGGAAGCAGGCAGATTACGGCACGGACGCCGACCCGTTCGCTAACGTCCGGTCGTCGAGGGACTTCGCCGTGCCGGCGTGGGTTGGTGCGATGATTCGGGGGAACGACAAGATCTCCCGTATCAAGTCGTTCATCAAGAAGAGGCGGCTGGAGAACGAGGCGCTAGAGGACTCCCTGAGAGATCTAGCCGTCTATACGATCATCGCGCTTGTGCTGTACGAGGAGGAGCGTGAGGGCGCGCCATCCGGACAGGCGCTGTTGGAGCCGCGGCCTTCCGAAGCCGCGTCCAAGCTCTACCGCGATATGGCTGGCGGGCACAGGACGTAGGTAAGCGTCCCTCTGCCCAAGTGAGAGAGCCCGGCCCCATCAGGGACCAGGCTCTTCTCGTTTTGGCCGGAGGCCTCCCGCCCGCCAATGCCGGCCGCGCGCCCCGCGCGAGGCGCGCCCCCAACCCACAGCGTTAGTCGTCGCGCCTTCGATCTCGTTCAAGTTCCTCCTGCCGACGTGGTGTAATGTAGGGCGAGTCAGGGACCGCGGGAGCCGGAGCTCTCGTCACCGGGGCCGGAGCTGGTGCTCTAGGCGCAGGCGCCTTGGGCGCTGCGATCCCGTTCGCGACGCCGTTCTTTGCGATTGCCGTCGCCTTCTCGATGGTCCGTCCACCGAAGTAGAAGATGATGACGGTCCGCATGATCGACTCTTGCACAGGGTCAAGGACTAGGTCAGGGATGCCCAGCCACTTGTCGATGATGGTGATGACGTAGATCGCCAGCATCACGAACGACCACATCGGCCGGTGCAGGGCGGCGAGGACGTTTGTCAGAGCGCTGCCCTTCTCGACATCTGCCTGTCCAAGAGAGCGCGCCGAGGCGCGGTCGGACATCTCGGCTGTGAACTCCGTTGCAGACTGGTTGAGCACCGCCATCTGAAGCGCTTGCTCCAGCTTGAGACGCTCGACCTCGGAGATCTTCTCGGGCGGCAGCACCCGCTTCACGATTGACGAGATGGTCTCGAACAGTGGCCCGATCAGGATCGGGTTGATTGCCACGACTACGCCTCCTTTGCTGAAAGTCGCTCCCAGAGAGCGATGAGCTCGTTCACGAGCGCCGCGTAGGATGTCGGGTTGTTGCGGTCAGCAGACGGCGCGTACCGCGGCGTGACCTTGCTGACGGTATCCAAGCCGCCCTTCACATAGAGGGGGCCGGTGAGGAGCTTGCAGAAGTCGTTGAGACTTACAAGCCAACTCGCGTACTCGCCAAACCCGCCCGAGACGCCTGTGTGAACCTGACGAAGCTGGCCGGGACCCTTGCGAAGGTTGCCCCAGTTCTTCGTGCGCCGTGCCGCGCCTTTGGTGCCGACGTTCGACTCGTGGACGAAGAAGGCCAGCGCGACAGCCGGGTTGACTCCCCATGCCAGGCAGATGTTGTATGCCTCATCCGAGAGCTCATCAGCAGGAGAGTCGACGGGCGAGCGGCGGTTCTCCAGCGCCTGTTTGAACACGCGCCAGGAGATGGTCGGTGAGCTCACGATCGGATAGTCCATCATGGCTTGTTCAGCCTGGCGTCCATGACCTCGATGCGGGTCACGAGCTTGTTCAGGATCTCCGCGACCTTGCTCAGGTGATTCTCCAACAGCCCGCGGTCCTTCGCTCGCTCGTTCCTGATGAAGTCCAGGAAGAGGCGGGTGATGACAATCAAGGCGACGCCTACGGGGATGTTCATCGCCAGGGACTGCAGCAGTTGATCGTTCATGCTATACTCTCCGTATGAATGACATCGTCGCGTGGCTTGTAGTCGCCGCGGTGCTCGTCGGCGTCGTAGCAACTGTCGCCGACATTAGCCGCCGCATCGACGCGAAGACTCGTCACTAAGGACTACTCACAGGCGGGATCATCTTGCGCTTCTTCTGGCGATACCGCTCCTGGATGCGCGCCATCGTCTCGGCATCCTGCCGACGCTTCGCACGGTCCTGCAGCGCGTAGGCCGGCGCTTCGAGGAAACTCTCGAACAGCGGGTCCTTGCCCTGCGCCTTCGCCAGCAGGTAGGCCGGCAGCATCGAGAGACGCTGCAGCAGCCCGCTTCCGCCCATCTGCCGCGCGTGCTCCAGCTCGTGCTGAAACACCGCCGGGTCGAGGCCGTGCTTCTGACTTATCTGGATCTTCCCACGCCCGAGAAGCCCCGGAATGAACGCCGCCAGCACGTCGGGCGGCAGGTCAGCGTAGCTCGTCGGCACCCCCGAGGCTTGCACATAGGGGACGCGCACAGGACCGACAGGCATACGAACGGGAGTAGCCATTAGGGTTTCGGCAGCTCAATCGCGCGACGCTTACGGAACAGGTCTTGGACGTCCGGTCGCAGCCGCTTCTGCAGGCCGCGTTCCAGCCGGATGCTCGGGGGAATCCGCACGTTCCGCATCTCCCGGATGATGTCTTCTCGACGGTAGCCCAGCTTGAAGAGCTCGCGTACCGCCCGGCTGCGTCGGGCCGTATCCCTAGACTGTGTGGACAGCCGCAGCTCCTTGAGCCAGAACTCGGTCTGCTTCCGGCCGCGCTCACGCAGGGTCATCTGAATCCCGGTCGCCGCCTGCCCGCTCGCCTGCACCATCGGCGTGAAGCCCAACGCCTTGACGGACAGATCCCGCGCTGACGTCACCGGCGCGACCGGCAGGCCGCGCTGCGTGACAAACGCGCCGACCTCCTCGGCCTCTGACGCTTCGCCGATCCGCTTCAGGCTCATGGGCGCGAGGAACTGACGCGCCGCGGAGAGCATGTTTGCTGGTGACGGGTCGGCAATCGCCCGCTCCAGAGCCGTCGCAAAGCCTTCGAGAAGCTGCGTGTAAGGCGCATCGCCGAGCTTGTACCACCGGCCCAGCAGGTCGCTGGTGAAGTCCAGTCGGCGACCGAGCGAGGCTCCCGTGGCTGCCGCTGTTGGGCCTTCAGCGACAATCTGCGCCCACAGAGCCGGGTCGGCCTGCAGGCGGTCAAGCATCGACCAGCCGGTGTACATCGCAAACGCCCGGTCGGCGAGCCGAGAGAACGGCACGGCGATCGCGCCGCCCAGCGCCGTCTGGTACGTCAGGAACCGGGAGAGCTCCACGGCGTTCATGCTCGCCATGAAGTTCATCTGATTCAGGATGAACGGGTAGAACTGGAACAGCACGCGGGCGAGCTGCCCGCCTCCGCTGGTCGAGCGGAGGAACGCCGGCAGGTTCCACTGGAAGTCGAAGAGCTCCTGCCTCGCAGCCTGCGCCGCCTGCTTCAGGGCGTCCCGCATCACGCCGCCGCCCTTCATCACGTTGAAGTAGCGGGCCATGCCGGCGACGACTCGGGCTTCCTCTTCGCCTTTGGAGAACCCGAACATCGACACTTTGGAGAGCTTGCTGCCAAGCTCAATCCCCTGCGAAGGAACTGCCAGGATCGGCTTCGAGATGTACTTCTTGACCATCTCGTAGACTCGCCCCCGCATCGAACGCTCCATGATCGCCCGTGCCGTGGCTTCCGGCCCTTCGCGCGCGCCGACGTTTGTAATGACGGCGGTGAGGTTGATCCCCGCGGATGCGGGGTTCAGGACGCCCAAGAAGGTGTGTGCAATCGCCGTGCGCGCTGCGTGTTCCGCCGCGCGGCCGCCCGGCACGGCGAGTTTCAGGTTGTCCCGGATCACAGCGAACAAGTCTCCAAGGATGGTCTGACCGCCTGTCTCCTTGAGGAATCCAAGCTCAGGGAAGTTCGTGTTGATGGCGCTGTCGATCCGCGCCGCCACGCTCCGGAGCACCTGACCGGGCACGACCTGGCTCCGCTGAGCAAGCGTCCGGAGCTCGATTGCGCCTTCGGCAAGCTGCCGGGCGTGAAACTGTGCGGCGTCACGCACCTGCATCGTCCGCTTGGGGTCGGTTGCGTGGATGAAGGTCTGACTGATCTGGGCGAGTCGCTGGGCCTCAACGTCAGCCATATTGGCGATCGAGGTCGCGCCGCGGCTCGTCCGGGGGCCGGTGATGACCGTGAGGATCGGACGCGCACCCATCGGGGCGACGTTCATCCGCACGCCGCGTCCGAGGTCGTTCATCAGCTGGACGACGTCGTGGCCTGTCGTCTCGACGCCATGCGTCTGCAGATAGCGCTCGGCCGGCATGAACATCCGGGAGAAGCCGGTGGCGAAGCCCTCGTAGGCTTCGCGTCCAGCCACCCGGCCCACGCGCCCTCCGGCTTGCCGGTTGCCCAGGAGGTGCTTCACGCTGCCAGCAACTCGGCCGATCTCGCCGTAGACTGCCTTCCCGGCCGCGCCGACTGCCTCGCCCAGGCGGAACTTCTCCGCGCCAGGGATGCGGCGGG
>Ga0209519_10000436_pt1 | contig 17443 bp, 32 predicted proteins | sample Rifsed13ft1_FD_184005 | JGI IMG/M metagenome (GOLD analysis project Ga0209519, IMG submission 184005) | Soil microbial communities from Rifle, Colorado, USA - sediment 13ft 1 (version 2) | ecosystem: Environmental > Terrestrial > Deep subsurface > Rock core/Sediment | place: Rifle, Colorado...
CTTGCCAGAACAGGACATCCTCATCCTGGACGACCGCGCTCACAGACTGCGGATTGGCGATGGCCTGGATCTGATTTAGGTCATTGGTGTATTGGAGCTGCTGGGGTTGAAAGGCGATGCTCTCTCCGCTTCCGGGGTGGACGTACTTGACGATCTGCCCGGAGGAGAAGTTGGAGAGCGCAAAGGCGTTATAGCCCGCCTGCACCATTTGGAACTGCCAGGGCGCAATGCCGGGCTGCCAGGCGGTGTCGATCTCCTGGTCTTCGGACGGCCCGAAGTGCATCGGGCCGATTCCTAGGTCCAGCATGAATCTACTAGGTTCAGTGGGATGCTGGTGCTTGATGGAGTTGCGGCGGCGTTCGATCACTGCGGCGCTAGGCCAAGTTGACTGCGCTCGATCACGGGCTTCTCGAGCAGGATGGGCCACCTACGGAGTCATCTTAACGTCTTGAAAATAAGTCCCGGTCGCGGTCAACGAAAAGCCGCGCAGTTCAATCTCCACATTGATCGCCGTTAGACCACCCTTGATGTCCACATTGCACGTCAGATAAAACGGCGAACCCGAGGCCGTCCAAACAGCCCCGCCCGTGATCTTGCCGCAGACCGCGGTTCCGGGCTGGCGAGTCGGTGCCAACGTTGGGATCGGGGTCTCGGTAGGAATCGGCGTTTCGGTCGGAATGAGCGTCTCCGTTGGAGTGAGGGTTACGGTAGGCTCTAAGGTCGGAGTTGCTGTCGGGAATTCTCCGCCGAACGAGAGCGCGGCATAGGCATCGACTAAGCCGAACCCGTAGAACTTGTCCCAGCCGACTGTTCCCTTGTCGGCCGCGGTGAGCTGCAAAACTTGTCGAGCCTCGGCATTCGTCAACGTGGATCGAAAGCTCAACAGCAAGGCTCCGGTGCCTGCCGCGTGCGGAGTAGCCATCGAAGTGCCTGACAAGGAACGATAGCCCGACGGATCACATAAGCTACAGGAGCCGGTAGGAACACTGCTCAGGTTAGCAACCCCCGGTGCCGCCAGCTCTACTTCCGGTCCTGTCGTACTGAATGATGCTCGGTTATCAGTCGCATCCGTCGCCGCGACCGCGATCACGCTGTCATAGCGAGCGGGATAGAGCACGCCCTCGCCGCCCGAGTTCCCGGCCGCCGCAAAGATCAGCACGCCTTTGGAGTACGCGTAGTCCACCGCGTCTTTCATGACCTGGCTGAAGCCGGACCCGCCCAAGCTCATATTGATGACATCCGCTCCGTTATCGGCCGCCCAGATGTTGCCTGCTGCCACAGCCTCCCAAGTTCCGCTCCCGCCAGAATTGAGTACCTTCACGGGCTGGACTCGGCAAGCCCAGCACATCCCAGCCACTCCGAGGCCGTTGTTCGTGTTCGCCGCCGCGATGCCGGCGACGTGCGTTCCGTGTCCGTGATCATCAAACGGATCGGGATCATTGTTCACGAAGTCGAATCCGGCTACGCATTTGCCAGCCAAATCCTCGTGACTGCAGGCGACTCCGGTGTCGATCACGGAGATGATGATCGTATCTGATCCGGTAGACAGATCCCAAGCCTGCGGTCCTTTGATCCGAATTGGGCCGTACTGCTCCGGCCAGCGCGGGTCATTCGGGATCGTTTCCACCGCGAAGACCAAGCCAGCGACCTCGGCATAGACTACGGGATCGGTCCCTTCCAATTGATCAATGACGGCCAGCTCCTTGCCTTCATGAACGCCAGCTACCGTCACGTCGATCTCGGGAAGTTCTGACTGATACCAGGCTCCGAACTGCTTGAGATGCGCGTCACGCGCCTGGATCGGTAAACCGGGCTTGAATCGGACAAGGATCTGACCCGGCGCGAACTCCGGGACTGGCTGATCGGCCTGCGCAGGAAATCCGATGAAGGAAATTGCAATCAGAATGAAGAGGACGATGATCAATTTCTTCACGGGTACCCTCTCCACGCCTCAGCAGCTCGCATGATCTCGATTACATCGGCTGCGGTTTTGGCCGTTTCAAGCTGACCCTCAATGGACTTCTTGAGTGTAGCAGGAATGTGTTCCGTAGTAAAAGCCCGAAGTGCTTGGCCGCGTTTCATTCGGTTGATAGCAAAGCGTTCCCACTGGCGCATCTCTTCCCCCATCCCATCTTCACGGCCATTCTGCCGAGGTCCGGGCCGGGGCTGCTGGGCGAACACCGGGAACTCTCGTTGAGGCTTTTCCTTGGCGGGCTTAACCTCTAACTCTTCCGCCGCCGCCCCTGGATCCTCAATTCCCTCCCTGACCAAAGTAGCATGTCTCTCGGCCTCAATCTGCTGGTCCTCCGCCATGACTTCCAGCTTATCCCAGCGCCACTTGAATCTCAGGCCGGGCTGGAACTCATCTAAGTATTCCGCTTCGATGACTCCGCTGAGATATTCACCCCGAGGCTTGATCGCATTGATGATCAGGGCTTTCATCTGTTCCCGAGAGGCGGCAAAGTTGGCGGCCTCCCAGGCTCCCGCAATCGCGGGGGGGACTCGAAACACCGCGCATACATCCCGGCGCACTTCTGCCAGGATCTCGGCCAGTGCCAGATCCTTGGTAGGATACCCGATGATGTTCGGTTTCATGCCGTGGGTTGTGAAGCCGGCTCGATGCTGATTCTCTTTCTTTCCGAAGGCCCGCTTCCATGCAGCCACGATCTTATCTAAGGTGGATTCGTCAATGGATTGATCGGATGAGAACACGATCGGGGGGATCGCATAGTTCTTGAAGAAGGCCGCCGTGTACTCCGCGGCATTCACTCCAGCGTTTACGGCTGCCATTGCGACAGAAAGTTTAGAAAGTCCCCCCAGATCATTGAAGGGATGGTATTCCCGGAAATACATCACGTCCTCCCGCGGGAATGTCCGCTCCGCGGAAGCTCTGCCAGGAAGTCTCTGAGTAAATCCCTTGATGCCCCCGCTATCCGCTTCCAGTTTGATGGTCGAGGGATTGAGCCTCATCAGGCCCTTGATCCTCTGAGTAGCTTGTCCTCGGGCCTTTAGCCAGTAGGCGACCCCGAAGATGTCCAGATCTGATTCGGTTGCCCGCATCAGATCGTTCCCATTCATCTCGGGATTGACTTCCTTCAAGGTTTGTACGGCAGGGTGGGTCGTTGGAAGCGGGCTCTTCTCATTGGTCTCGGGCACGATTTCCCATTCGACGCCCGCAATCGCATCGGCCCGGATAGTGATGCAGGCATAAGCCCACACCGAGGCTTGATAGGCTTTGATGAGATCGGTCGTTGAGACCCCCTCGCCCCGCTCCCAAACCTTATCCGCCTGCCAGCCTGGAAGGGTGACGATGGCTTTGAAGTCCTGCCCGTTGATCTTCCCGAGATTGATTATGCCCATCGGAAGCTCGGCTCTCCACCAAGCATGAGTTCAGTCAATACCCAGACCATTGCGTCTACCCGGTTAGGAGACCAGTCGGATTCGCCGGGCACCCAGTTGCACATTTCGTCTTCCAGCTCGGCCTGCTCACCAACATGATGAATGCGGCCTTTCTCATAGAGTGCCGCGATTGGTTCAGCGCGGACCATCTTTCCTCTCGAAGCCCGCACAGAAGTATAGGCTACACCCGAACCGTCAGATACGTTGCGGATAACGTTCTCCACCATGTCTCCGCCATGATTCACTTCCCCAATGATACGGTCAGCCTTGTTCTTATGATAAGCCGAGACGACCGCACTTCCCCATACGGCCGGCTTGACTCCCGGAGCGGGGGTCGCATCCTCCAGAATGTAGGCATGATATTCGTCCCCGATCTTCGCTTTCCCAGCCACGATGATTCCAGTCTGCCCGGTCGATGATTGGGGATCCACACCGACTGCGATCCGAATGAGCTCAGGATGCTTGTTCACCCGGTCGATGAGGTCACGATTCCACAATGCCCGTGGATCATCATCAACTTCAGCCGCCAGGATCTCGGCCTTGTAAGCCAGCTCGGTCATGTCGGTTGAGATCTCGGCTAGGGCCTCTCGACTGAGATAGGGATTCTCCAGGCTGGAGAACAAGAACGATTCCCATCTCCCGGTCGTGTCTTCAGAAGCCCGCTTGTAGAGTTCCTTGGAATGATTCTTGCCCCGCTTTTGGGTGAAGATGAAGACGGCATCGCCATCGTTGTCCAGGAGCATCGGGGCTCCGACCTCGTTCCAAGTATCCTCGCTCATCAATTGGAACTCATCGAGAATCAGCAGATCGGCATAGTCCCCCCGGAGGGTATCCGCATTCCAGGCCGTCTTTCCTCGAATGCGCTGCTCAGTGCCTTCTAGCTCAATGGTGTGCTTGGTCTCATTCTTGTTATAGACCCCATGATCGATCGGTTCCTGCAGGGCGATTTTGCATTCATGCCAGAAGCGATCGACCTGGTCCTGGGTAGGTGTGGCATAAAGAATGCGCCTCCCTTCGAGGAAGGCGCGGATAGCAAGAACGGCGACCCCGGTGGTCTTTCCGCTCCGGCGGCCGGCACGAATAACCTTACGCTTGGCCGAGGAATCAATGAACTGGCGTTGCCGGTCGTGCGGGCGCCTGAGCGTGACGGTGAGGTCGAGAGCGGTCATTTTGATACGTCACCTTGATGTTGATTTCGCCGGTGTGCTGCACCACTTCGGCCGCCATTCCCCGATGGCGTCCTAAGAGGTCGAGTGCCTTCTGCGCGTTATAGAGTTCGAGGCTGAGAGTTGTGTATTCGTACTGCTCGCCTTTCTCGGAGTAGCGGACAGTCGAGATAGCCTTGATGCGCTTGATGAGATGGCCTCGTTCCTTGATGATCTCGGGATCGAAGGCAATCCGGTTTCCGTCAGGGTTCACTACCATGAAGTCGCCGATCGAGGTGGTAGCTTGCTCGGTGAGACGTGCGAGGATTTCGTCTAGCTTTAGAGAACGCTTCTCGAATTCCTGGTCGATGAGTTTGCTGATGTTAGGTTTTGTCAATAACTGCGAAGCTACTTGCCGCGCAGTCTTAGCTGAGAAGCCTGCTCGGATCGCGGCCTTAGTTGCATTGAAGTCTCTGGGGTACTCAAGCACAAACGCCCGCTGTTTGGCGGTAAGCTGTGGGGGCACGCTGCGATAGTAGCACAGATGTGGGGGTAGGTCTACTGGTATCTCTTACGCGCGATCTCTATTTCCCTCCCCGCTGTCCCATTGGCATTGAATCTTACCTCAGCCTGATCGAGCCTCCGAAGATAGATGCCAAGGACTTCTCGAACATGATAGAAGGCCTCATTGTAGGCCGCGAGCCGCAGCCAGAATTCATAATCTCCTGCGCTCTGGAATGAGCCATCAAAGGGACCGTACTTATCGTGAAGTGATTTCCTCCACATCGGTTGAGGTCCCAGAAAGCAATGCTTCATCAGCTCTTCCAGTCCACCTTCAGCCCAACGAAAATACCCAGTGCGCCAAGCGTATTCAAAGCCTCCTGAAAGATCCTCAACGATGTCCACGTCTCCATAGGCCACGGCTACCTGGGGATGACGATCTAATGTGCTGGCGAGCCTTTCGAGTCCATAGCGGGCCAGCCTATCATCGGCATTGGCGTTCGTCAGGTACTCACCCTGCGCGGCGGCCGCCCCGATATTCCAGGCCTCATAGATGGTAATGGTGGGTTCTGCATCAATCAGGAGGTCGCCGGCCAGGGGATTGAGCAGCCGGTCCGCGATGTCGTATTCCTTGGAATGGATGGGGGCAACGACGATGATCTGAGGCCGCAGGTTCTGATGGATAAGATTCGCAATCCGGCCTTCAAGGTAGGACTCACAGAAGTAGGCACTGACAATGGCGCTCACTTTCATCGGCGGGCAAACAACGTCGAATGTCCAGGCCAGATCGTGCCTAGCTCGTAGGGTTCTACTTTCATAGATTCCCTATTTACCCAGTCCAATTTATAGCCACTATCCTTCAATCGTCTGGCTAGATTGTCTTGGACATTTGTCTCGATCTGATTTCCTGCATGCGCCTCAATGATCCAGTAAGCCACGTCGCAGGTTTCTAGCCCATCAGAAACCACCGCGTATTCTGCGCCCTCGATGTCAAGTTTTACGACTTCGGCTTTGGAATCGATGTCCTTGAGTCGGATCGCTTCGACTGGAATGCCCACAGAAACAAGCGCCCCATTGGACTGTCCATTGTAGTGAACGGTACCATTCTCCTTCCAAAGAACAGCCGCCTTGAGTATCCAGGGCCAATCCTGAAACCCATTGAGGGCGATATTAACTTCGGCGATGTCAAGGTTGGAAGGATGCGGATCAACTAGTGAAATCCAATTCGCCTTCTGGCTGAGAAGGATCAGACCATAATGTCCATGGTGACATCCACCGTCCACGATCCGCTTGTTCTTCAGTGGGATGTTATCGAGCACCCATTGATACTCTAATAAAGCATAGGGGCGAGGAGGATCGTACCAATCCTTTGCTAATGGAGTCCCAATAAAGAACTCCAAATCATAGATTCCATGTCGGATGATATAGGGTTCAAACTGTTCCATGCGCCAATGTCCTGAAGCTAGTTGGAATGATCTCTTCGATTCATCGGGCAACCAAGTCACGATATGCCTCATAGTCCGCGACATCATGATAGGAGTCCATCTGGATGGTGTAGTGCTTGACCTGTTCTAGGGCTAGATTGAGCGCGTCGGTGTGATTCGTGAGATAAGTCTCGTGCAGGATCTTCATCACAGATTGGGGCCAGCCAAGCACCCCCCAGGCTTTGAGGAGTTGGCCCCGATTCTCTGGATTCTTGTCGTCAATCCGACCGTCTCGCCATACTCCATATCGATGCCCTTCAATCGTATCGAAGAGACCGACCATCATGAAATTCAGGTCAGGAGAATCGGGAAAGATGTTTTCGGGAAAGACCGTATCCGGCATGGCGAAGAAGTAGTAGTCTGCCTCAACCGTCATAGAGCGAATGCCCGAGAGAAGGGTATCGCCGTCCTGGAGCACGAAGTAGACATCGGAGAAACCTTCGAGCTCCTGAGCGTGTTGGGCGATCTTGTCGGGATTACTGATCACGATCACGGCATCCGAGACTGTCCACAGGATGCGCACTGTCCGATGCAACAGGGACTCTCCCGTGTCCCAAGGAAGCAGTTCTTTGAGAAGTCCTCCGAAGCGTTCGGCCTTTCCTGCAGCCGGGACAATCCCGACGATCAATTGAAGACCCTCCAGTCCTTCTCATCCCCAATCTGGATTTTGTGCTTGGTCTCAAGATAGAGCTTATTCTTCAGACGGATCTCAGAGTAGCGCGGGACAGCCCAGCGGGTTTTCCCCCCGTAGTGCAAAACCGGGAGGTTGGATTTCTCAATTTGGAATCCCGCCTGCTGCGCCCGGAGACAGTAATCGGTATCGTCAAAGCCGCAGACTTCGAACGCCTCATCGAAAGGACCAACTGATTCCCTTACGGATCTTGGAATGGCGAACAGCCAGAGCCCCAGCCAGCGCAGATCTCCGAACGTGATGAGCTGATTGCCCCAGAGTGCGTCATGAGTCATCCAGGCTAACGCCTCCTGAATGGAGGCGATCGCCACGATGTCATTATTGAGCACCACAATCCAATCAGGATCCCCGGCCGCCGCGATCCCCACATTGATCGCCGCGGCATAGCAGACCCGAGCTGGAAGCTGGATCGCATCGGGGTAGGGCGTGTCAGACGCGTTGTCGATCACGATCAGATCGATGCCCGGATCGAAGGCTTGAATGGATTTAATGGCCGGCTGGGTCCATTCATGCCAGCCGTCGATCCCGACGACGACTATCGCCACACTTGCCATTCTTGCCTCTCAAACACCTCCAGCGCAGAGTTCGGCGTCAAATTGATAATGCGCCGACTATCTGCCTCGAATGCAGTCCGCGCCATCTGATAGGCCTCAGCCGATCTTACCAAGTCCGGGGCATGCCATTTGTTCCCATCCGAGAAATACCGCGGGTCGAAGTGATTGGGATCCTCGCCCTGCGCGATCAGCTCTTGATTCGGATTCCCCTCATGAGTATAGCGATGATCTACTCCCACCAGGAGAATGGTTGAGAAGCCCATCCAGTAGGCCAATTGGAGAGCGACGAAAGAAACGGTATGCCCCTCATAAAGACCTGCTCTTGGATCGGGGAAGAACTGGGGATCGCCCAAAGACCTCACAGGAACCACGGTTGGCTGCTGGGCTACTGCCAAATTCTGCGCCAAGTAATGCTCAGAGAGAAAGAACCGCCTCACCTTCCCTTTGTAGGCTTGCAGCATCTCGCGTCCGAATTGATCTAATACGAGCGGATTGACTGCCGCGTAATAGTAGGGCGTGAAGCCGGCCAGTCGATAGATGCGGTTTGTCCCGAAAGATGGGTACTTCTGCAGAAACTCGAGCGGGATGTCTTTCAGCGAGGGCCCATTCCCGACGATGAGTCCTGTCTCGCCCTTGTGGATGTCTTTGAGCTCCTGCCATTTCCGCTCGGCATCCTGCATGACTGTGGGATCATTCAACCACGGTTCTGGACGTGATGTAGCCAGTTGATCAGGAACCAACTTACCCTGACGAATGAGCCAGGGCTTCTCATCGATCCACATCACATCCTGATGAGGCGAGATCAAGCGCATGTCGCAGTAGAGCTTGATGCCGGCCTTCCGACACTTCTGGGAAAAGTCCCAATCCTCTCCGAGGAAAGTATCCTCCCCATCCTCATAGATCATTCGGAACCAGGGATAACGAAAGCCCTTGGCTTCCAGTTCAGTAAAAACCTTCCTACGAATGCAGAGCGCGGCGGCGCCCACGATGTCCGCCTCCATCACCCCGGCAGTCCATTCGATCGGCTGGGCCAGGTCCTCCCCTTTCATCACATAGACCTGGGGATCGAATGGCTCGCCTCGTCGAAACGCCAACGCCCCGACGACGGGGAGATTATCCTCGATGAGTTTCAAGACCACATCATGGGAATGTAGGTGATCGGTATCGAGCATCGTCAGGGAGGACTCGGGATGCGTGGTGATCTCCATGAACTTCTTAGCGATCCGGTTTCGGCTTACATCCACCCGGCTATAAGGATGCCGAACCCTTCGAATCCCATGTAGCACACAGAAGGCGGCCAGATCCTCCCGACCATCCACAACCTCAGAACTGATATGGCGCTCGTTGAGAACTGCAAACCAATGAGTAGGCCCAGACCCTTCCTGCTTGACTTCAGGTTGGCGGTGCGGCCGACGCTGGCGGCGCCTCATGCCTTTTCGCGCTTGCGGTATTCCAGCTCGAAATGCGCCTTGCGAATCAGATCCCGTAGTACCAGGGACATGCTTTCATTCCGCTGCCTGGATAGTTCGTCAAGTTTCTTACGATCTTCAGAGGATAGCCTTATGTTAAGGCGTTCTTCCTTGTTCATACGCACATTTTACAGCCTTTGTAGAGCCAGTGCAAGATCAAACACTTGACTTGTGCGTACAGTATGGTACTATTATAGGCAAGGAAAGGAGCTTCCGGTGACAGAACAGACGTTCGCCCCAGAGCCGCACCAACAGCTGATCGACGGCTTGAATGCCCTCATGCTGGAGGGCCAGCTCGATAAGGCCGAGGCCCTGGAGATCATAGCCTACTATAACGAGTTGCATCCACACGATAGTTGGCTGGATGGTTCCGTTCTCTGGCAGCTCCGAAAAGACTTGGGGGCGGCATGAAGATCTTCCCCAGCCGATACCGAGATCGATGCGGAACCTGCCTGCTCCCCATTCGCAAAGGCGAACTGATCCGGCGCCTGGAGAGTCCAGCGATCATCGAAATCGCTGAACGCTACAACTATGACAAGCTACGAACCGAGGGCGGAGGGTACCGGCGGCTGAACTATGCCCACGCCCGATGCCCGAACGACTGCCCGGTCTGCGGGCAGGCCGAGCCGCACGTGTGCCGAGAAAGCCTATAGGAACAGGAGAAGACCATGAGCAACCAAACAGAGATCGTGGAGGTGGAGCCGATGGCAATCGTTAAAAGCGACCGGGTGCAGCTGGGGACGATTGAACTGGAACCAGAGGAGGTAATCGCTCGAGGTGCCAAGATCGCCAAAGCCCTGGCCCAAGTCATCAAGAAACAGAGCCTCTTCGTCAGCATCCGGGGGCGAGATCATGTCCGGGTTGAGGGATGGACGACGCTGGGCGCAATGGTCGGCATTGGCCCGCGTACCGTGAGCGTGACAGAGATCGAACCCGGGATCTTCGAGGCCAGAGTCGAACTCATTCGAATGTCGGACGGAATGATCATCGGCGGCGGGATCGCCGAGTGCGGATCCCCGGACGAGACGAACCGGGATGGCCTGTCCGTATGGGCTGATCGGCCTCGATACGCCCGAAAATCTATGGCGATCACCCGAGCCACCGGTAAGGCATTCCGACTCTCGCTCTCTTGGATCATGCAGCTCGCGGGGTTCGATCCCACGCCCGCCGAGGAAATCCCCCATGAGGAGGCCAGTCCTACGATCCCCAAGAAGGATCCTCTAGTACGCGAAGATTGGACATCGATGTTCTGGCAGCTCGCCAATCAATACGAGCTCGACAAAGAGCAGGCGGCGGAAGTGCTGCGCAATCACGACAACAACTTCCACCACGCGTATGAGACCCTCAAGGCCTCGCTTGAGCCAGAGCCGCCGCAATGAAAAGAAAATGGCCTGAGATTCTAATGTTGATCAGTGTCGGATTAGCCTTGTTGTTTGGGGGATTGGTATTGGCTTTTTCGTTCGCGGGATGGTGGCAATGACTACGCCAATCCTCAAAGTCATCCACGCGAAAGAGATCCTGGCCGACCCATTCCGGGACCAGAAGGAACTGACGCCCCGCGAGCGAGAGATCGCCCAGCTCGCGGCTCGGGGCTGGAGCATCACCGAGATCGGGCAGGAGCTGGAGATCGTGCCGCATACGGTGGCCGTGTTTCTGAACCGCATCCGGCTGAAGATCGGAATCAACCGGCACGGCCTGACGCGGCAGATGATCGAACGATTGGACCGCGCGCTTGAGTAGCTATGCTATGATGTCCTCGGCATCGGGTCCCTTAGCGGCCCATGTCCACAAGTCGGTACGTCCCGCCCCTGGCCCCTCGAAGTCGGAAGCTCCGAATAGGCTCGGGGCGGGTCGCGTCTTAGGGAGCCAACTCTCATGCTGTTAATCTCAATGACCATGATCCTGATAGCCCTGGACAGTGGGGTGAGATTCAGTAGCAGTCCTCTTTGGCTCGTGTGGATTGTCTGCTTCCAAATGGGAGCGCTCATCGACATCGGATTGATTCGAAAGTTCTGGCGCAAATGACTGAGTTCACCTACACCAGTCTGGTCGGCTATAGAGAGCACATGCTATCTGGCAAAATGACCAGCCAGCGCAACCGGATCTTGACCTGCCTGTTTGAGTCCGCGGTCCCGCTCTGCCGGCGCCAGATCGCGAAGCTCACGAACATTGAGATCAATGCAGTCTGCGGGCGAGTGAATGCAATGCTGCCAGACGAAGAGCAAGATAAGCCCGGTCTGATCCACAAAGTCTACGAAGCGATTGATCCGATCACCGGGAAGCTCGTTGAGTTCTTAGAGCCGACCTGGCCGCAGCCGATACAGAAGTCCTTTGAGAACTTTCTAGCCCAAGAGGAGGGCCAATGACTATCTATCGAGTAAAGATGGCGAATACTGAGTTGAGCGGTGAACGAAGAGAATACATCGTGCAGGCGAAGAATTTTGGCGCTGCCGAGGCCAAGGCTCTCAAACAGATGGGCAAGGATATGGCTGGCGAGCGCGGCAAGAACTATGCCTATGAGGCTGAGTTGCTTGGCCCGCTCGTGAAATAGGCTAGGTATCTTATGCCATACAACCAGGCCGGTCTGCATGTCAAAAACAGGAACCGCGTCGCTGTCGGAGATGATGGTCTCAACCTTCATCCGATCAACATCAGCCCCGATTGCTGGTACTACGAACAAAGAGGCGGCATCGCCGTTTATTGGGAAGGTCACGGGCTAATTGCTGTCATTCCTTGGCGTAATCTTCGGGCCAGCCTCAGGCGGAAGTCTGAAGCAGAAGAGCTTTGAGGAGTTCATGCGATGAATTGTCCAACTTGCAATACGCCGATTGACGAGCACCAGGCGACGCGTTGCTTGGACGCGTGGGTTGCCGAGGCAGTAATGGGAATATCTTTGCTTGCCGATACACCCGAAAAAATAGCGATGGCTGTATTTGATGCTTCGGTAGGGAGCGACGGCCGCGGCCACGCTGACTTCACCTGGAATGGGACGCGTTACCGACAACTGGATCTGATCCGTAGCGACTTAGGCATTACGAATTATGAGTATGGTTGGTCTTTTTGGACACGTCGATCCGGAGAGCTCTGGCAATCAGACTTAGAGGCGCATGTCGATAAATGGCGGGCATTATCACGCCCTTACAGCACCGAAATCGCCGCGGTGTGGGAAATCCTCTTGCATTTCACGCCTTACGGTTCATTTAGTTTCTTTCTCCAGCGATGGCACACCGACAACGGGAATTGGCATTGCGATTACGCGGGCATCAAGGCAACCAGCACAGCTCAACAAGGAGCGCCGTTGGCAATCTGCCGGGCCGCCCTCAAGGCCGTCGAACATGAGCGAACCATCCGAAATCCAGCCTGAGGTCCCGATCCCGATAGGTCTCTATTCGGTCCTGTCCGTCACCGACCTGCGGATCAAACGATCAGGCAAACCCTGGCGGACGGTGAGGGCAATGGCCTGGCGACCGGAGGAGCTGGCGGAGTTCTTGCTACAGATGTTGGGGAAGCGGCAGAAGCAAGCCGTAGCCGTGGCGTCTTGTACTTGACGAGGAAGGATTGTAGGCTTATGCTATGTCTGTGGACTTGGCAAAGTGCGCCGATGGCGCATCATACGACCGCTACCGAAGCGGTGGACTTGCGGACCAAAAAGGACCGCCAAGTCCACACCGCAAGGCCCACCGCCCCGGAAGCGGTCGATGCTTTAACAGACACCGTTAGAGGTGGCAGCGATGCCGCCTCGCCAGCGGTGCCGTTGTTTCAAAGCCGTGAAGACTCGAAACTGCGCCTGGTCAGCGTGTCATGAAAGCGGCGAAAAGAATGGGCGGCGGCGTGGGAAGCAGACACGCCAGGCATTCGTCTAGCGGCAGGACTCCGGATAAGGTCGCTCGATCAGCGACTATGACGGTGACGAGGGTTCGATTCCCTCATGCCCTGGGAGCGATCCGCAACGTACGGAAAGCTGGCCGGAGTAGCGCCCGGCCCGTCCATTCAGCAAAGTTCCCGACAACCCCAGAATCCGCAAGGAGCGGGATAGTGGGAGCGACCGGCAACACATCAGCGACACGCCCCAAATCGGGGAGAAGGCGCCAGCGAGGTCAGATAGGGCATCCGGGACCGCTTGAGCGAAGCGCCGTGGCTCCGATAGGTGAAGATAGCCGCGTCTTAGGTCTAACCAATCCTGATCCAGTTGGAGAACTATTAGGAACAGGATACCTAAGATTTCAATCGCCGAGCGGTATCGACGGCTTGGCGAAAGAGAACGGGGATCGACTTGACTTGCTGGCAGTCAACGCGTTGGTTCCTGGCATCGGTCAGTTTCGCAGGTTCATTCAACGATGCAAGCGGGAGTACGAAACGATCTGTATCTGGGAAGTCTGGAATCCGATGCTTCACGAAATCCTGCAGCGATATGGATTTCGAGCCTACTCGGAAAAGGATCGTCATACAGGAGAACGGCTTGAGGGCTACCGCTATGATGCCGGGCACAAGTGAGCCGGATGGTAGGCGGGAGGACAAGATGAGCGAGATACGAGAGATTCGAAAGATGGCCAATGACCCCGAGAGACTCCTGGCGTTGGCCGACCGGAGAATCTTCGGGATCGAGGGTGACACTGACGAAGAGGCGACCATGCGAGAGTGCGCCGCCGCTTGGGAAGCCGATCGTGCCGAACTCGCCCTGCTCCGAGAGGCATCAAGACAGTTAGATCCAATCGACCGGCAAACTGCCGCCACCATTGCCAATTTCATTGATGCCAATCGGGTTCCCTCGCCGTGGCGCGACGGCGGTGTACGGCTCAAACAATTCGCGACTTGGCTTAGAGCTGTAGCCACTAGCGGAGCACCGGATCTCTATTTTGCAGTCAATCCTTGGGTGAAGAAACCCGAACCCAAGTGACCCAGCCCGTCGCCGAGAACGCCGGCACAAAGAAGTGGCGAGCGATGAGCATCCGCACCGGACCACGCCAGTTCGACTACACCTACACCGGACCCGTCCAGCCGCATGTGGCGGAATGGATTCGGGTGAACGCCGAGTACGTCTCGGCAGGCGCCGGGAAGGATCGAGAGCGGGATTTGTGTGAGGGAGGAGTAATGAACGGGAGGCCGTGTCGTTATCTGGCGCGGCCGAATCGGACGAGCTGCGGCAGAAAGCACGATAGGAAATGAACAAACAGGAACATCTCAAAAGACACGTGGAATTACATGCGATGCTTGATGAGCTCGTCGCAGATTGGATCGGGCATTCTCAGCGCCTACCAAGCAATAGCTCTGTAATGGACCTGATGAGATGGGCATACAGCCAAACCCAAGAGAACAGCCTAGTTCACACGGCCGAGCCTGATCCAGAGGATATTGATCCATGATTTGCGCTGAGAGGCTGAGCCCGGCCCGCCCAATCTTAGAGAGGAGTAGACATGAGCAAAGCGATAGATGACGGATTAACAAACATGCAGCGATACAAGCGGCGACAGCCCGAGCGCGTGAAAAAAAGCGCTCGGCGATTTCGAATCAAACATCGAGATCGAATAGCCCTCTGGAGACGAAACTACAATCTGATCCATATAACGGAGACGCGAGCACGGCATGCTGTGAGCAATGCCATCCGAGATGGCAGACTGGCGAAGGCGAATACTCTTCCCTGTCGATGTGGTAAAGCAGCGCAACAATATCATCATCCTGATTATTCAAAACCCCTAGAAGTCATCGCACTTTGTCGTCGATGTCATCTCCAAGAGATTAGATGACCGCCCTCGCCCTGCTGCTCCTGTGGCTGGTCGGGGCGTTGCCGTATTGTCAACCCCTGGATGAAGAGACATGATCGCCCAGGCTGCGATCTGATGCAGCATGAAATTCGACGTAATACTCGCAGATCCGCCTTGGATGTACGAAGTCTGGAATACGAAGACGTCGAACAAGCGCGGCGCAGGCGAAGCGTACTATCCGACCATGACTAGCGTCCAGATCGCAGCGTTGCCAGTCAAGGATCTGGCAGCCGAGGACGCGGCACTGTTCTTATGGGTGCCGTGGTTCAAACTGTTCGCCGCGATTGATGTGATCGAGGCGTGGGGGTTCCGCTACGTGACGATCGGGTTTCTGTGGGTGAAGGCGCATAAGTCGGGGTTAGGGTTTCACTTCGGGATGGGCAGGTACACGCGCAGGAACACGGAGCCGTGTCTGTTGGGAGTGCGCGGATCCATGCCGCCCGACGACCGATCGGTATCGGAATTGATCTATACGCCAGTACGAGAACATAGCCGCAAACCGGACGATCAGTATGAGAAGATCGAACGGTTGTATCCCGGACGGCGCTATCTGGAACTGTTTGCGAGGCACGAGAGAGCGGGATGGGAACGATGGGGAAACGAGGTACTCTCCTCTGTTCAAATCTTCAATCAAAATGAAACCGAACAAGTCCGCTAGGCCCACGCCCGCCCAGGGTAGCATCCTCATAGAGATGGCTCGTGGCAGCGAGGTCTATTTCCAGCGCAATGAGTGGCGATCGATCGGGCCGCGTTGGGTAAACGGGCGCGCCAAATCTCGAGCCGGCACGATCCGGGCCGCGACCTGGCGGGCGCTCATCGCCCTGGACTATGTGCAGCTCCAGGACCCGACCGGCTCCAAGTGGACGTTGACCGAGGCCGGCATCCAGGCCGCGGGCGGGATCAATCCCGAGGATCTGCTCCGCGAACCCAAGGGGATGACGGCCCATGATGTACTTAAATCCCTGCGGAAGCTGTGGCCGGAAATGCCGATGAGTGTTGAAGTCGCGATCGGCCCGAGCGGCAATCCATCCTACGCCGATGCGGTGTTCCTCATGGGCAGCGAGGGAATGACGGCCGTAGAAGTCAAGGTCAGCCGTAGCGATTGGCTGGCCGAGCTCAAGGACCCGATGAAGCGAGCCCCGATCATGGCGATCTCAGCCAGGTTCTATTTTGCCAGTCCAGCGGGAATGACCCTGCCGGCCGAGCTTCCTGAGGGCTGCGGATTGATCGAGGTCGAGCCCCGGACTCTCAAAGCCTCGGTCACGAGCGGCGCCGCTCTGCGCTATCCCCCGAAGCCCGATTGGTTGCTGACAATGCGGATCGGAAACGGGATTGCGCGGGCTAAGGAATTGGGCCTATGATCTACGCTCGCAAGGATCGCTACGGCATGCTCTACCAGTTCCGCACCGGCGACGGCGAGGAGCTCATCCAAGCATGGGAGCAGATTCGGGCCCGGCATGGAGCAGATAACCTGACCGGAAAAGTGTTCGGCCGACCGCCCACGATCAAGGGCGTGGAGGAGGATCCGTCAATCCCTGGCGGTTGCTGGCTCATTGAATTACGATCTGAAGTCCAGCAAGCCCAGCCAAAGCGAGTGTAACGCTTTGTAACGCAACGTATGATTACACGGAGCCAATTACGGGAAATGCACCATGACCTCAAATCATGGCGCAAAGTTGGGCGGGTTCTCGGAATCCCGGCCCGAACCGCTTGGCGCTATGCAAACGATCCCGATTATGAACCGAAGCGCAAGGACATCCGACAAGCACTTGGACTTGATCAAGACTCACAAGTAACCTATGTGCGGCAGGTGCGAACACCAGCCGGCACATTCGTCGCCAATAAACAACTTGAGCAGGACCAGGAGAATGAACCATGAACTTTCCCGCTAAACTCTTTTTGCTCGCGGTCGGCCTGAGCGTGGCCTGGTTACTCTATTCTTGGATGCGAGGTTAAGCACAAGGGCCAGTCCGTATGACTGGCCCCGTGCGCCGATCTGAGGAGGAGGAAGACTTCAGGATCAGGCCAGCTTGTTCAGTCCCAAGCGTCCCAATAGTACCTCGTAGGACGCCCGAGCTGAACCCATGACCGCGACCGCGGCGGCCACTAGGTTTGAGGCGAACTCCAGCGGATCGGCGGAAAACTCCACGCTCGGCTTCACCCAGATCACCGTCGCGACCAGGGCCACGACGAACACCAGGATCTTGGCATAGTTGCTCGGGACCTCAAAGCCTAACCTGCCAGCGACAAAGCGCAGGATGGCCGAGATCGCCGAGGCCACGATACCAAGAAGTGCAAGTTGTCCAGGATCAAGTTCCATGTTTCTCTCCTATTCTTATTCCTATTCCATTCGAATCGGATGTCCCCAAACCAATCGCAAGAAGCGTTCTCGATATTCTACCTCCTGTTTGTGCCATCTTCCTAAACCCCACCGATAC
>Ga0209519_10000446_pt1 | contig 17361 bp, 19 predicted proteins | sample Rifsed13ft1_FD_184005 | JGI IMG/M metagenome (GOLD analysis project Ga0209519, IMG submission 184005) | Soil microbial communities from Rifle, Colorado, USA - sediment 13ft 1 (version 2) | ecosystem: Environmental > Terrestrial > Deep subsurface > Rock core/Sediment | place: Rifle, Colorado...
TCTCTATAACGAGCGTTTTTATATGGGAAAGATTGAGATCAAGGGATATGGGGCAAAAACAAATCCAAATCGCAAAAGCCCGACTAAGGGTGTAATGTAACTTTGGGTTTGATATTATATTTGTCACATTTTTTAACTCTTCATTAAGTTGTATTGACCGTAATGAGATCTGGCTCCATGTCAAAGGAGCGGATGGTGAATTTTCATATACTGTTAAAAAGATAATGATTGAGATCGAAGAGCTTTTAAGATTTATTAAAGACAACTTTATTCACTTCGCGGAAAATAAGATAATGCCTAAAGTGCATCCAGTGAAGGGGGACGCTCTTAAAATTACAGCCGATTTTATACTCAGAAAAACTACAAAAACCATGAAAGCGGTTTGTGATTTGTGTTCAAAAGGTTATGGTGAGGATGCTCAGGTGTTAGGAAGGACTATTTTTGAAAACGCCATAAATTTAACTTTTGTATGTAAGCCAGATTTCAAAGAAACAAGAGATTGCCTAGCAAGTCTTTATATTCTACATAGTGCTAAAGAACAACAAAATAAACAGAGAGGAATTGAAGAGCTTAAGAAAAAAGGCAAGTGTAAGGAGTGGATAGAAGACTTAGAAAAAGGGAAAAGTTCGTTAGATAAGCAGGAATTAATGGAAGGGGCTTCAACGAAAGAGGTTCTAGAAGCGGCTGAAAAGTGCTTAAAAGAATATTTAAGAAAATTAGGTAAGAAACCCAAAGATAAACGTTCTTGGAGTTCAATTTCATTAAAGGACATGTCTGAGATAGTGGGCGAACCGTATGAATGTTACTATCATTTTATATATTGGTCTTTATCTAAACTGGTGCACCCCTCTACATTAGGTAGCTCTTCATATCATGGTGTTTCACATCCATCTGATGAATTTGGAGAAACAGGAAGAGCACTACAAATAAGTTTTGATTGTTACTGGAGGATTGTATTCATGGTGGACAAGATATTTGAACTTGGATTTGAAGAAGAAATAAACCAGGTTGGCCAGGCAGTATGGGAGTTGGTAGAGAATAGATTGGAAAAGGCAAGATCGGTATGAAATACAATCCTGATGTTCATCATAGAAGGTCAATACGATTGAAAGAATACGATTATTCACAACCGGGGGTGTATTTTATAACGATTTGCACGCATAATAGAGAATGTTTATTAGGCGAGATTAAAAATGACAAAGTGGAATTGTATGTTGCTGGGCAGATTGTTAAAAAATGGTGGTTGGAATTACCTCACAAATTCACAAATATAAAAATTGATGAATATATCATTATGCCCAACCATTTTCATGGCATTATAACAATTGTTGAAACAAATGTTGGGGCAGACCTGCGTGTCTGCCCAAATAACAATGGCAAAGACATGGATTTACAGGGCGAACACATAGGTTCACCCCTACGTAAAATTATTCAATGGTTTAAAACAATGACCACAAACGAATACATTCGTGGGGTAAAACACAATATATTACCCTCGTTTCATCGTAAATTCTGGCAACGTAATTATTATGAACATATAATCCGTAATGAAGATGAATTACAAAAAATCAGAGAATATATTCAAAACAATCCATTAAAATGGCACCTCGATAGAGAAAATCCAAAAAGAATTGCCAAAGACGTATTAGAAGAAGAAATTTTTAGACATAGCTCACTTAAAGAGATAGTTGCCTGTGGTTGATTCTGCGTTAATTTCTAAGTATTTCTAATCTCTTTCCTACTTCTTTGATTAGCACCTGTAAACCTTCTCCAGTTGCTGAGGAAATCGGAAATACTTCAATCCCTAGTTTGTTGAAATAGGTCTTGATTTCCTTAAGTTTTTCTCTCGCTTCTGTTATGTCAATCTTATTTGGCGCGATAATTTGTGGTTTTTTAATAAGGTCGGCGCTGTATGCCTTAAGTTCCCCATTCATCTGGTGATAATCTTCTATTGGGTCTCTCTCTGTTAACGGAGACAAATCAAGTAGATGGATAAGAACCTTAGTGCGTTCTATGTGTCTTAGGAATTTTATTCCAAGACCAGTTCCTTCGTGTGCCCCCTTAATAAGTCCTGGAATATCAGCAACAACGAATGTTTTTCCTTCGTTATAGCTTACAACACCCAGATTGGGAATAAGCGTGGTAAAAGGATAGTCAGCGATTTTGGGACGTGCTGCCGAGATTCTAGATATCAGCGTTGACTTTCCTGCGTTAGGAAAACCTATGATTCCTACATCAGCAAGGAGTTTCAACTCGAGAAGCAGGGTTCTTTCTTCTGCTTCCTCACCAGGCTCTGCATATCTTGGGGCACGGTTTGTTGGTGTCGCAAATCTTGCGTTTCCTCTTCCACCGCGCCCGCCCTTTGCGACAACGAGGGTATCACCGTCCTCGGTAAGGTCTCCCAGAATCTCGCCTGTAAAAAAGTCTTTTACAACGGTTCCAACGGGAACAGGAACTAAAAGCGTTGGTGCGTTTTTCCCGTGCTGGTCTTTTCCTCTTCCATGCTCTCCGTTTTCGGCTTTGTAGTGCTGCTTATAACGATGATCTAGAAGAGAGGACATATTTTGTCTTGCAATAAGTATTACGCTTCCTCCATTTCCACCATCCCCTCCGTTTGGACCGCCGCGGGGGACGAATTTCTCGCGCCTGAAACTCACACATCCCTTTCCGCCGCGACCTGATTTCACATAGATTTTCGCTTCATCTACAAATTTGACCATCGTTAGTTATACCATTTCCAGTTTAGCCACAGAGTGCACAGAGAGCGTAGAGAAAGAGTAGAGGTTTGATTATGGCCTTTGAAAATTTAATCGGATACAAACACCGAGATAGATAGTAGGGGCACGTTGCAACGTACCCCTACAAGATACCCGTGCATTTATTGTAGTTCGCGAACCGCCTCCTACTGTGTTTGCTGATCAATCAAATTCATACATCTGTGAACTCTTTGTTCTCTTTGGCTAACGATAAATTCTAATCAACAGTCTTTATCCGGTCAAAATTGTTGAGACTTCTAAAACTCATGCTATTCTAACTCTCGATGATAATTGGAATTCCTAAAGAAAGAAAGGTACGCGAATATAGAGTTGCCGTTACTCCCCAAACAACAAGGGTATTAGTTGAAAGAGGGCATCGCGTTCTGTTAGAAAAGGGTGCTGGAATAGGAAGCGGTATAAGTGATGAGGAGTTCAAAAAAGCAGGAGCGGAAATAGTTGAAAGCGAAGAGGATATTTTTAATAAATCTAAACTTATTGTAAAGGTAAAAGAGCCACTTTCAGGGGAATATCCTCTCATTAGAAGTGATCACATTATTTTTTCTTATCTTCATCTTGCTGCGAATATCGAGCTTACAAGAACGCTTGAAAAAACTGGTGTTATGGCTATAGCCTTTGAAACTGTGGAGCTTTCAGACGGCTCACTTCCTCTTCTTGCTCCCATGAGCAGAATCGCAGGAAGACTTTCAGTACAAATCGGGATTCGCTTTCTTGAGAGACCAAGTGGTGGAAAGGGAGTTTTAATAAGCGGTGCCCCAGGGGTAAAACCGGGGAAGGTTACTGTTATCGGAGTCGGGACTGTAGGATACAACGCTGTTCTTTCGGCTCTTGGACTCGGTGCTGAGATTGTGGTAATAGATAAAAATCCTAAGAAGCTCGAGTTTATTCATGAGAGATTTGAAGGCATGGTTAAAACAATTCCATCTTACCCTGAATTGATAGAAAAAGAGCTTCGAGACTCTGACTTAGTTATAGGCGCTGTACTTGTAACAGGATCAAAAGCACCAAAGGTTATTACAGGAGAGATGATTTCGAGAATGGAACCTGGTAGTGTTTTTGTGGACGTGGCAATTGACCAGGGAGGGTGTTCGGAGACAAGTCATCCTACGAACCTTGATTCACCCGTATATAGCGTTGATGGGGTGCTCCACTACTGCGTAACGAATATTCCTTCTCTTGTTTCAAGGACTGCAACTTATTCATTATCTAATGCCATACTGCCATACGTTTTACAAATTGCTGAAGGAAAGATTGAAGAAGATCCTGCTCTTATAAAAGGAATAAATGTAGACAAGGGGAAGCTATTACGAAATTTAAATTTGTAATCGGGGTGATACTCATAATAAATTTCTAGGCTTCTTTTTTGAAAATATTAAGCTTGTTAAAGAGAGTAGATTTATGACTCAACTTAAGGTGAACAAAATATGAGACGATTTTTTGTTATAACAGCTATAGGTAAAGACCGCCCTGGTATTGTTGCAGGTGTATCAAAAGCCCTTTACGACCTAGGAGCAAATATTGAGGATTCGAGTATGACAATTCTAAGTGGTGAATTCGCCATGATTCTTATTGTTTCAACCAAGGAAGAGGTTGTTGCTTCAGATTTTGAGAGTCATTTTAAAGAAGTTACGAATAAACTTGGGCTTTTTATCTCTATAAAAGAGCTTAATGAAAACGAAATCCAATCAAAGAAGCTCTATTCTGGGATCCCCTATATAATCTCTGTTATAGGAACTGATAAACCAGGGATTGTTTATAAGGTCTCTGAACTACTTGCTTCAAAGGGGATAAATATTACCGACCTAAATACAAAGGTCATACCTGGCGAGAGCGCGCCTGTTTATACAATGATCCTTGAGGTAGACATACCTGAATATGTAGATGTCACTCTTCTTGAAAAGGAATTCTCAATAATTGAGAAGGAAATGTCAATCGATATAAGTATTAAAGAATTAGACGTTCTTGAGCTTTAAAAGCCGATCCCTTTCAACCCAATGTAATGGATAATTTCGATTGATGGCAAGTCTTCCAGTACTTAAATATCCACATCAAATACTTAGAACTATGTCTGAATCAGTATTGAAAGTTGACGATGGGATTAGGCGAATAGTAAATGACATGATCGAAACGATGTATGCATCGCCTAGCTGTGTTGGTGTAGCAGCGCCTCAAGTTGGATATCCACTAAGGATCTTTGTTATTGATGTATCTAGAAAAATCGGGCCTAAAAAAAATCATGGGCTTCTGGCCATGATAAATCCTGTTCTCATATATGCCGAGGGAGAGAAGATAACCAAAGAAGGTTGCTTAAGCATTCCCGATTTCCTTGGGAATGTAAAAAGGGCAAGAAATGTTATTGTAAGAGGACTCAACCCAGAAGGTAACGAAGTCGAAGTACTCTCTCAGGGTCTTGAAGCGATTGCTATTCAGCACGAGGTTGATCATCTAAATGGAGTTCTCTTTATTCATAGAGTTAGTTCTTTATCATCCGATTTAGTAAGGCGAAAAATTACTTATAAAGACATTAAAACTTAAAACTATCATGAGGATAGATCTATAAAAGTTCATGCTTGACAGGGCGCACCTATCTGAATACTATTTTGTTAAAGTTAATGAGGAAAATAAGCCCTTTAATACTGATTCCTGCTATTTTTATACTATTTGCTTGTAGCTCCAAGCGGATCGATGGCAGCGCGGGGCCTGAAGTTCTATATAATAGGGCTATGAATGAACTTGAACAAAAGCGAGGATTCCCGTGGATCTTTACAGGCACGGATTACGACCTTGTTCTTAAGCTATTTAAGGAAATCCAAATTAGATATACTTATAGTCCTTATGCTACCCTTGCAGAGCTACGAACTGGCGATACTTATTTCAAAAAAGGGGAGTATGAACAAGCAGCGGTTGAATATGAGGAATTTATAAAGCGTCATCCAGGCCATGAAGAAACCCCTTATGCCACCTTTCGTTTAGCGCTTTCGCATTTTAAACGGATGAAAAGCTACGATAGAGACCCTACAGACACAAGAGAGGCTCTAAAGTGGTTTAATATCTTTGTCGATAAGTATCCAGATTCTCCCCTTGTTGGTGACGCTAAAAAGATGGTAATCGAATGCCGTAATAGTCTTGCTAAACGTGAGATATATTTAGGAAACTTTTATGCAAAAAGAAAGAACTATAAAGCTGCTGCCGAACGGTATAAGCTGGTTGTAGAACGGTACCAGGATACAAGCAAATATGAGGAAGCGCTTTATGTACTTGGAAAGTCATACTATGATATGGGTGAGAGACAATTTGCAAAAGAGGTCCTTACTCGTCTAATAGAGGAATTCCCAACAGCAAAATACCACGATAAGGCAGCTAGCCTCCTTGCAAAGATCGAGAAGAAGGAAAAGGAAAAAGCTAAAGAAGGATGAGAGAAAAACGATTAATCCTTCTCCTTTTAGTTTTTATTCCATTTCTCATCAACCATTGTGTTGATTCAGATAGGAATAAAATTGAGGATTTACTCTCAAAAAGACAAAAGGCCTTTGAGACAAAAAACGTCAACCTTTATATGTCTTGTATATCGCCAAACTATAGACAAGAAAAGGATGGCAAAGTTATAGGTATTGAGGAAATAAAAAAGAATTTCCTTTCAAACGTTACTCTTTTTGACCAAATTAAGGTCTCCCATTATGATAGAAATATCTACAATACCGATAAAAGGGTTAATGTGAGTCAGAAAACTAAGGTTGATGTAAGATTGGAAGAAGATAATAGCCGTTTTCAGCTAAGCGAGAACATAATGTTTGAAAAGATAAACGGTGAATGGAAGATAGTTAAAGAATCAGATGCTGATTTTCTTAGAGGTTTTGTGTTTGGAGGTATGAATTAACTATTGAATAATCTACAACCCAAGTTGTTTCTCAATCTTTTCTTGCTCTTCTTTACATTTAATACAAAGTGACGCCTCTGGTCTTACTTTAAGCCTTTCTTCAGAGATCTCGTCTCCACACTCTTCGCATATACCATAGGTGCCGTCTTCCATTTTTTGAATTGCTTTTTGAATCTTTTGAAGTAGCTTTCTTTCCCGGTCCCTTTTTCTCAGCTCAATTGATCTACTCGACTCTGACATTGCTCGGTCTACCGGGTCAGGGAAAGAATCATCATCATGGCTCATCTCGCTCATCGTTTTTCCTGCAGTATCGAGAAGAAGATTCATTTTTTCGAGTAGGTTCCCTTTAAAGAACTCAAGTTTCTGAGGATTCATATTTTGAAATATATCATGTTGGTTTTATTATGTAAATGGTAAGATTATGTCTTGAAACTCCGAGAACCTACAAAAAAGCTAATTTTGGGAATAGAGTCTAAGAAACTACTGATCATCTTGGTTAGTAAATATAGCTCGATGTTTTTGAATCCTTTTTTATTTCTGCCGTCAAATGTGACTATAAATCGCTTTGACGAACTCGCTTTTACAACTTAATTGAGTGTTCCAAAGAGACTTATAGGAATGATGAAATTTTGCAAATGCGAATAAAAAATCCTTGACAACCATTTCAATTTATATTAAGATATTATTAAATTTATGTTAAAGTTGTATTAAGATAAAAATGAGATTCGTAACCAGTATGAACAAGTCAATTATTGATGATTCCTTATGAAGTTTGAGATTTTTAAGATGAATTCAGAAGGGCATTGTCACTCTCTTAATTTTTTAATCAAGCGGTTGCTAACACGATCCGCATCTCTTTGTAAGCGATTGCGAAGTCAAATCGATCTAAATTTTGATAAAATCGTTGTGGAGGAGATTTAGGTAAAAGTTTATTAAAAAATCTTTTAATGGAGGAGAGGAGAAACGCTATGGGACTTAATAGAGATTATATAGGTTACGAATCACCTTCTGTTGTGTATGAGGTTACACCGGAAGCAATCTATAAATATGCCTTGGCAATAGGCTCACGTAATATGACCTACTACAATTATAACGGTGCCTTGTCCGGAATATCTGGTTCTGGTATGGCTCCTCCAAGTTTTGCGGTAGTTCATGAATTATTCTTGGCAGAGAAACTATGGACGGAGGTAGCTCTACATGGTGGTCCGGAGCAGTTAGGCAGGAATCTCCTCATGCTTGTTCATGGGGAACAAGATATGCACTTCTATAAACCTATTAGACCTGGAGACACAATTACGTGTCGGGCTAAGGTTAAAAACATAGAGGATAAGGGAAGCGGTGAGCTCCTTATTATAAATGTTGTTTCTAACAACCAGAAAGGTGAGAGGGTGGTTGAATCAGAATGGGGGATTTTTATACGAGGAATTGGAAGTGGACAGAAACAAAATGTTGTAGGTAAAAAGGAGCAGATTCAGGTAGATAATTCAAGCTCGCTATTATTTAGAAAGATTATCAGGGTTCCTAGGGATATAACATATAAATATGCACAGGCTTCAGGGGATAGAAATCCTATCCATACAAATGAAAATGTTGCAAAGGCTTCAGGACTTAAGGGAATAATTGTGCATGGTCTTTGCACGTTGTCCTTAACAATGAGGGCAATTATAGAGTGTTATCTCGACGGTGATCCTTCGAAGTTAAGAAGACTTGGCAGCAGGTTCGCAAGCCCCGTCTACCCTGGAGACATACTTGTTGTTGATGGATGGGAAATGGGAAAACAGGATGAGAAAACAGTACTAGGCTTTGAGGTTACACGGCGTGACGATGATGTTAAGGTCCTAAGAAGTGGGGTAGCAGAAGTTGATATTTAACTTTATCTTAACAATTTTCAATTGCTTAAACAAAAATCCTAAGTAATATCAAAAAATCCATACTCACACCTTGATTTCTCTCAGGTAATTGGAAGAGCTTTCTTCTTTTTGTTTATAAAAAGTAAGCTTTTCTATTTCAACATCGAGTCTTTGTAAGAAAACGGTTAAGTTATCTTTATTAAGTGCGGAAATAAGAGGGGCGTTAAATACTTTCAGAAACATATCAATAACTTCTTTAGAGCTGGAATCCATCTTATTAAAAACTATAAACCTAGGTATAGAACTATAACCTGATTCATCAAGTATTTTCTCTACTGAATAGATCTTTTCTTCCACAAGTGGGTCGGATGCATCTGCAACATGAATAAGTAGAGATGATCCACCTAATTCTTCAAGTGTTGCACGGAAGGCCTTTACAAGCTCTTTTGGCAAGTTTCTTATAAATCCTACAGTGTCCGTTAGTAGTATCTCTCTTCCACTTGGAAGCATAAGCTTTCTAGTAGTTGGATTTAGTGTGGAAAAGAGTTTATTCTCAACGGTTACACCGCTTCTTGTTAAAGCATTAAAGAGGGTTGACTTTCCGACATTGGTGTAACCAATAAGTGTGACTGTTGGAATTCCTGTTTCTCTCCTCTGTTTTCTTGTGTGCTCGCGCCTTCTACTAAGCTCTTCGATTTGCTTTTCAAGATGTCCTATTCTTTCCCTTAATCTTCTTCTTTGCTCTTCAAGCTTTTGCTCTCCGGGGCCCCTTGTTCCAATGCCACCCCCTAGCTTAGATAGTTCAACACCTCGTCCTGTAAGTCTTGGAAGCATATAGCGGAGCTGTGCAAGTTGAACCTGAATCTTTCCCTCACTTGTTTTAGCACGCTCTGCAAATATATCGAGTATTAATTGAGTCCTATCCATTACAGAAAGGTTGGTTTCCTCAGAAATTGCTCTAACCTGAGTTGGTGTGAGTTCTACATCAAAGATAAGTGTATCGGCTCCAACTTGCTTGGCCTTAAGAATTATCTCCTCTAGCTTTCCTTTTCCTATGAGATATTTAGGATCAATCTGCTTTCTAATCTGAATGGTTTTATCGAGAACGACTTTCCCTGCTGAACGTGCGAGTTCTTTTAATTCCTCTACCGATTCTTCAGCTTCGATCCTAGATTTTGTTGAAAATCCAACCAGAAAAACACCCTCTTTTTCCTCTCTACCTCCAGAATCAAAGTAAGACCTTTCAAATTCGTGTTCTATGTCTCTTATAAATTCTTCAAAATTTATATCTACTCTACCTAAATCATTGTAGTTAATTATTCTCCACATCTCACCCTGAGGATTTGATGGAAGGATATGGGCTATTTGAAACCTGCCTGGTATACCGCCGTCTTTTAGCTCAAGCACGCCTATTAAATCAAGCCTCTCATTTAGAAGTGTTACGAGGTCAGGGTGAGAAAGATCGGGATTTTTGATGTGGGTATGAATAAGTCTATAACCCCTGAGCCTGTATTTTGATTCTCTCGATCGCTCAAGAAGATCATTAAAGGGTAATTCATAAGAGTCCCCTACGAATACTATTTCTGTTCTTCCTTTTCTATTGATTATAAGGGTTATTTCTTTTTTAATATCGTAGGATATTTGAGATAGCGTTCTTCCAAGCTCTAGGGTTATTATTTCTCTGCTTGGAACTCTTCTTTTATACAGTCTTGAGAGGTTATGAAGCTCGCTTGGCTTAAGGCCAGAAATTCTTCCGTATATTTTCTCTATATTTATATCTCCGTTGTTGTTAAATGAAACAGCATGTTATGTAATAAGGTTTCTTTCACCTTTCTTATTACGGGTTAAAAACTAGCTCTCGATTTTTATATAGTCGAAACAATGCACGTAAGGATAGTAAGTATGTTTTTATTCAACCTCAGCACCTCTAAGTGTAACAACGTTCTTTCTATCCTTCTTCTCAAGATAACAGATAGCGATCACACTCAATGTCGGGAGGCACAGGGATTCTATCTTTCTTGAGTTTTCGTCTTTTTTGAACAGGCCCTCGATGCCACTTTTTTTTACACGAAGAAGATCAATATATCCAGCAACGTTGCTTCCCCTAACCGATTCACATTCTGTGACCACTATCTTCTGGTTTACACGATGAATAACCTTTATTAAATCTCCACCCTTTTTTGGATACATTTAGGAGAAATTATAACTATCTTTTTCGTTTAGCTCAAGATAGAGTTTATAATCAAATTATGAAAACCAAGTACTTAATTTTGGGTGCTGGGCCTACAGGAGCATGGGCGATAAAGGGAATAAGGCAAGAGGATCAGCATGGGGGAATCATAATCGTAGGAGATCAACCTTATCGAGCATATTCACTCCCCCTTCTTACAAAGGGATACATTCAGGACCAGTTCAAAGAAGAAGACCTTTATCTTGTAAATGAAAATTTCTTCGAAATAAACGGGACGATGTTCCTTAAAGGCAAACGTGGAATAGTTGCTTTACCTAAAGAGGGAAAGGTTGTATTAGATGATGAGACAGAGATTACTTATGAAAAACTTCTTATCTCAACGGGTGGAAGACCGAGTAGGCTTAAGGTTTCTGGTGGAGGTTTAAGTGGTATTTATTATCTTAGAACCCTTGGTGACTCAAACGAAATCAAAAAAGCCGCAGAAAAAGCAAAGCAGGCTCTTGTAATTGGAGGAAGCTTTATTGGAGTTGAGCTTGCTGTCGCACTTCGTCAAATAGGGCTTCCTGTTAAGCTCATTATGCTTGAGAAATACGTCTGGCAGGCTCTGCTTCCTGAAGGCATAGGGAATTATCTTATGGATAAACTTATAGCGGGTGGAGTTGAGATTTATCCCGAAGAAAAGGTAGTTGAATTTGAGGGAAGTAATGGATGGGTAAAAGCGGTCAAAGCGGAAAGTGGAAAAACTTTTGAAGCGGACCTTGTTGGGGTTGGAGTTGGATTAACTTTGAACGTTGAATTGCTGAATGGTACGGAAGTTAAGATAGGACGCGGGATTCAGGTCAATGAGTTTCTTGAGACAAGTGATAAAGGAATCCATGCTGCTGGAGACGTTGCTGAGTTTGATGATTTGATTCTTGGAATGAAGCATGTTGTGGGACACATAGAAAACGCCCAGCTTCAGGGAAAAACAGCGGGAAGGAATATGGCTGGTGCAAAGGTTTCTTATGCTGAGGTGACCGGTTACGACTCAGGGATTTTTGACATGCCGCTTATTTTCATCGGCGCTCTAGAATTTGGAAAGGAACATTGGATAAGAGGTAAAGGAGGAGAACCTTCGCTTGGTTCCTTTGCCATTAGGGATGGGAGGGTTGTAGGAGTATTCCTAATAAAACCAAAAGGAAAGGAAATGAAAGCGGTAAGAGAGCTTATAAAAATTCGGGATATAGACATGAAAAGGTATGAGGATGAATTAAGAAATCATACTACGGATCTTGCGGCTTTTGTGAAAAATCTAAAGGGCAGTGATTAGGTAATGTATATGAACCCCAAGACCGTTTCTTTCATGAAAGAATATACAAAGAAATTAGATAAAATCGAAAAAGACCTTCTCAAGTTAAAGACGGAGGGAGTTTCGGTCTGCCTAAACGCACTATTTCCTTAAAGGGGATTTTAAAGGGAATTACGATTACGGAAAAAGACATTGAACAAGCGAAGAAATCCTTGTTTAAAGGAGTAAAAATCTAACTTCTCCTTATGTATTTCGTTGCTGACGCCCATGCCTTCCTGTGGTATTTAACTGACAGTACTAAGTTATCAAAAAGAGCAGCCGACCGCGATACACGATACACGAACCACGATTCACGATTCACGATTCACGAGCTTTTTGTATAGCTCTAGATATTTTTCACTTGACCTTTTCCAGGAAAAATCCTCTTTCATCGCTCGTATAATAAGCCCTATCCACCCCTCACGGTTTTCGTATACCAAAAGTGCTCTTGTAAGAGCATCGAGGAAACTCACCTTCGAAAAGAGGTGAAATACAAATCCGTTTCCATGTTTTCTATCAACCGAATAGTCCCTAACCGAATCCAATAGACCGCCTGTTCCTCTAACAACGGGAATGCTTCCATACCTCATCGCGATCATCTGTCCGAGACCGCATGGCTCAAACCGTGAAGGCATAAGAAACATATCACACCCAGCGTAGACTCTTCTTGCGATTTCGTCATGAAAACCAATAACCACTGATAGATTTCCTTTATATCTTGACTTAGCATTCTCGAGCATACGCACATATTTCTCCTCGCCTGTTCCGAGAATTACCACCTGAAATCCAAGGTCAAAAATCTGTGGAAGCGCTTCAACGACAAGGTCAATGCCCTTTTGCTCTGTAAGCCTCGATACCATTCCTAGAAGCGGTTTTCCTTCGTCAGCGTAAAGCCCTAGCTCATTTTGTAACTCGGATTTATTTTTTAATTTACCATTAATGTCACCTATTCCGTAGTTTACGTAAAGAGCCTTATCTGTCTTGGGATCCCATGCATCATAGTCAATCCCATTTAAAATTCCTACTAGCTTATTTGATTCCTGTGAAATCCATCTGAGAATACCGTCCAAGCCATTTCCATACTCAGGCGTTTTTATCTCTTCGGCATAGTTAGGACTTACGGTGGTAACAGCGTCTCCATAGACTACGCCGCCTTTTAGAAGGCTTATCTTTCCATAAAACTCAATGCCCTGGGGTGTAAATACGTACCAGGGAAGTCCAAACTTTTCTAATGTCTCCCTTGGAAATAATCCCTGATAGGAGATATTATGAATCGTAAAAACGATTTTAGAGTCTAAAAAAAATGGGTCCTCTTTTACATGCCTTCTCCATTTGAGGGAAATTGGGACGAGCGCCGTTTGCCAGTCGTGGCAGTGGATAATATCTGGCTTAAAATCAAGTGCTTTTGCTATCTCAAGTGCGCCCAGAGAGAGAAATCCAAACCTCATGTCGTTATCTTGATAATCACCCTGAGGCGTACTGTATATGTACTCACGGTTAAAAAAATTATCATTCCTGAGTAAATAAACGGTAAGTCCGTTTAAATTAGCCTCCATCACGTTACCTTTAAATGGAAGCCAATCTAGGCAAACTGTGATTTCTTTCCTCAGATTCTTTGCTTTTAGTTTAAGGTTTTTTAGGTTTTCTTTTACTTGGTCATAAAGCGGGATAATTACTCTCACGTCACATCCAAGGTTTTCAAGCTCCTTTGGAAGGGCACCAACAACATCAGCAAGCCCTCCCACTTTAGCAAGCGGCTCCATCTCAGGTGAAACAAAAAGCACCTTCATTAGTTATTCCTCCAATTCTCTTAACTTTTGAATTACCATCTTTGCTCTTTGAGTGATGGTCTTAGGATCATTAAATCTATTGCTTCCTATCAAACTGCTTGAAAGACCGACGGCTGTAGCTCCTGCTTGTAGGAACTCGTTAAAATTCTCCACTGTTACTCCGCCAGTCGTCATAATTTCAATAAAAGGAAGTGTTTCTTTTATTGTTTGTATATACGATGCTCCTCCTACGGCTTTAACAGGAAATATTTTTACCAAGTCAACTCCTAAATTCCATGCTTTTAGGATCTCTGAAGATGTAAGCGCCCCAGTTGCAACTAGAAGTTCCTGGGATTTAGCATACGAGATGATTTCTTTATCGGTGTGAGGAGAGATTATAAACCTTGCGCCTGAACTGACTGCAGTTTTTGCCATATCTATATTGAGCACCGTTCCTGCTCCCACAATAACATCGTCTATTTGGCTTAACTCTTTTATCACTCCATCTGCTCCGGGAAATGAAAATGTAATCTCAATTAATTTAAGACCGCCTTCAATACAAGCGTCTGCAAATCTAATAGCATTTTCAGTATCCTCAGCTCGGATTACAGCAAATACCTTGTTTTTTCTTATAAAATCCATAATGTTCTTCATGAGAACCGAATTACCTTACTCGCACTACCTTTTGTTTTCAAGTTTTATTTGATATGCAAGGAATTTTGAATGCTTTTACTTGGTATGAATGGAGATCAAAGTTGAATCGGCTTGGATCCATGTGGCCGAAATATTGGGGTGGGCATTCAGTTGACACACATGAAAATCCGTTATTACAGTGATGCCTGATGCCATTATTAGATTACCGGAATCTTGTATTGCTTGCTTTACTTGCCGAGGCACATTTTGGCAACATCTTCGCATGTAGCACCAGCCCTTATTGTAATTGATCCTACGTTAAGAAATGGTAGTACGAAGTTGGTTGCCTTTTCCGGGCTATCCGCTTCTAGAACAAGGATAACAGTGTGCTCCGGCTCATATACCCAATCGGCTAAGATCTTAACTCCGTACTTGCTGGCATTAGACTGTGTTACATGGCTAGACAGTTGCCGCACCATTTCAGGGTTTTTGGTTGGGCAACTTTCCGCTGTATGTGTGTGCTGCACAAGATATAAAGGCATGATGTAAACCTCCTTTCCCAAGCTAGCCACAACTTTAGGCAAGTATGGACTATATATTATTGTATAACACAGATATATTAAAGTTAAATACAGAAAAAAACTTTATTTATGTTTGTTGCTAATAATACCATTTCCAATATAAAAATGGTTAAAGTTGCGATAGGCGGGGTTTTCCAACCCCGTCAGGGAGAGCGGGACAAGCCTGTCCTGAGTTTACCGAAGGAAATGTCCCGCCTGAGAAGAATATGTTTAACCAGTTAATAACAGAAAATGGTATAACTACTAGAATAGAGGAGTTTCACAATGTCCACTTGGCTATATGACGAACATGGCGTTCCCAGAATGAGGTTTATTTATGACGGTCGAATACTTGATATAGAGGATAATCTTGTAGGATGTGTATCTCTATCTGAGGGTGCGGTTTACACCTCTGATCTAAGGCATGTTGGTTGGTTTAAGAATGATCTCATAAGAGATAACGACGGTTGGGTAGTGGCATTCACAAGGGATGCTTCTGACTCTGATATGCCAGGGCTTCCAGACCCTATGATCCCTCCTAATATCCCTGATCCTGTAAGCAATTTAGATTCTCCTAATTTTCCTAAGCCGGCTCTTCCACCTGAGCCATATGCACTTTGGTCGGCAGTGCCACTTGGAAGGTTTTTTGACTAGAAGTGATAAGTTGTATTATTTCATAAAATTATATGCCCTATTGTAGAGGGCAATCGTTTGACTGAGCCTGTAGTGAGCCTGCCCGTCATGAGTTGGTCGAATGGTCAAACTGCTCACGACGAAGTTTTTGTGATTGCCGTTATAGATTATTCATTCTGGGCGAACACGGTTCGATTGGGCTCACCGCGGGCAGGGTTCGCCCCTACAAATGTAGTTCTAGATTTTATGCCACATTTCTATATTGGAATGGTGTTAGATAAAAGAGTGAGTAAATATATGTTCTAACCTCCTTATCCCTAGAATTCTTCCTCAGTACCCACGCATTCTAATGTGTATACAACAGTCGAATCAGGGTTAATGAGTTTAGATACGATCTTCCATTTAAAACCGTTAATTACGTATGTTTTATCATATGAGTCGTATAGCCCTTTTTCATAAAGGGTTTTAATCTCCTTCTCCGTTATATCCCTTTTATCTCCCTCATTCCAGTTAGGAATATCTCCAATTTTCTTCAATTGATCCCTTCTGACTGAACCTTTACTTTAATCTTCTTAAGACCTAGTAACACTATCGGAAGAAGAAAAACTAAAAGGTTGGCTAAGCTCTGGCTTACGTTGGCTTTTTCCCCAATGGAACATCCACCACCACTGTTACCATCACCACCTGAATTGGTGGGGGTAGGGGTTGGAGTTGGTGAAGGCGATGGCGATGGTGTTGGTGTTGGTACTCCTGGCACAGATTCAACGGCTTCAAATGCGTCAACCCTTCCAAAGCCAGATATATTACTAAACGCATTTGTATCTACTAGGTTATCACTTAAACTTGCGACTAGATTTAATGGAAGACTATCAGCATTGTCTTTAATAGCATTTCGCACCTGAATTGGTGTCAGGTTTGGATTTTTACTCAGGATAAGTGCGGCAACACCAGCTACATGAGGAGCGGATGCTGATGTTCCACAGAAAAAGAAACCTCCCATTCCATCCGGTATTCCAAAATCTCCAACACCTGTTATGTGAATTCCGTCGGGTGCAACGATGGTTGGTGTTTGTCTTTGTTCAGGTACAGGTAGTGGTGTACCAGATGGGGTTAAGAATATTGTACTAGGTCCCTGAGAACTAAAGTCCTCTACCTCATTAGGACCCGATGCACTTGAGCAGGCCAAATTAAAATCAGCAGTAGCAGGAACAGCGCCTACAGAAATAGCATTTTGTACCGCAGGATGTCCAAACACCCCATCGGAGGGGACGTTGAAATCTTCTTCTACGATTATTCCTCCATTGAAATTCATCTCGAGGGTTCTAGGAGAGCCACTTACACGGTTTATTACAACATTTACTGTAACAAAATCAGGGGTATTATTTTCAAAGAAAACAATCTCTATAGGATCTTGAGATTCAATGGGTTGAATGTCGTCACTTTTACGGAGTTCGTTTCCTTCATCATCAAATAGATGGAGATCATAGTTATTTGAAGAACCACCCCATGGGTCATTCCACTGTAGGACAACAACAATGAAGTTATTTACAGTAATTAAAGTACCGCCTACCAAAATAGGCATGGTAATATCACTATTTCCTCCATCGGCGACGCCAAAGTCGTGGGGGTTATTACCATCAGGGTCATCTCCTGGTGTTTCATCAACATAATCTGCTTGGTAATGTTCATCCGCATTGTTTCCAGCAGCGGATACATAAACGACTCCCTTTGCGATGGCATCCTCGAC
>Ga0209519_10000461_pt1 | contig 17163 bp, 19 predicted proteins | sample Rifsed13ft1_FD_184005 | JGI IMG/M metagenome (GOLD analysis project Ga0209519, IMG submission 184005) | Soil microbial communities from Rifle, Colorado, USA - sediment 13ft 1 (version 2) | ecosystem: Environmental > Terrestrial > Deep subsurface > Rock core/Sediment | place: Rifle, Colorado...
TAGCCAAGCTGCACCCACTGCGCCTGGGTATTTCGGTCGGACCGTGCCACCCATTTCGGTTGAAATGGTGCCACTTTGAAAGATATTACAATAATACAAAAAGTTTGTTCAGTTTAAAAATTTGCTTTTCTCATAGACTCACCTGTTAGTTCTATTCTATGAGAGGAATTTACAATCCTATCTAGCACTGCATCGGCAATAGTACAGTTCCCAATTATGTCATGGTATGCAGATACCGGTATTTGAGAAGATAGTATTATTGATCCTTGATTGTGTCTTTGATCAACAATATCTAATAAAGCTTCCCTAGACTGATTATCAAATGGTTGTAGACCAAAGTCATCTAAAATAAGTAGATCTGACTTTAGTATCTTTTTAATTTCTCTTAGGTAGGTCCCGTCTAATTTGCTTATTTTTAATAAATTAAAAAGATTAGCGGTGTTATAATACAAGACTTTATAATCCATTAAACATGCTTGATGTCCTAGAGCCTGAGCAAGATAACTCTTTCCAACTCCGCAAGATCCAGTTAAGATTACATTCTGTTTTTTGAGAATAAAATCCAATGTTCCTAGGCGAGTGAACATATTCTTATCAAGGTCTCTATTTTGAGTATAATTTATATCTGGCATGCTTGCACTTTGTCTAAACTGAGCCTGCTTAATTAGTCTTTCGATTTTGCGGTTTTGCCTATTCTCATACTCGTGATCTGTTAGTAAACCAATGTACTGGTCAATGGTAAATGACATCATTGTATTGTTTTTAATGTGACTGTGATGAAGCTGTGCCATGTCGTTAAGCCTCATTGCTTTTAGCTTTTCGATAGTTTGATTATTATCCATATTATTATATTTAAGATTACTATTTATTGGTACGCAGAGGCTCCTCTGATGTTTTGATGTACTGGTATATGATTAGTATTAGCGTCCAGTTCTTGGAGCAGAGTTTCTTTGAGATCCATATTGTGACGCAGGATGTTTTTGATATGGGTATAGGCCGCAATATTAGCATTCAAGGCAATCTCACAAGCTTTATCAAGTCTTTGTGATCCATAACTCTTATGTAGTTGTATTAAGCCAATAACCCTTTTGTATCCAATCTCAGGATATTCTACATTACACAGAATCTTCTCTACGCATTTCACTAAATGAGCACCGTGTGGAGCTGCTTGATTTTTAAAATACTCAGGACTCCAACTGGTATAGCTTTGATGCGTACTAGATAGGTGTTCCTTAATTGTATTGTAATTCCCTTTTTTTGGATTTCGCTTATGTGTGGCAATACGTAAATGATTATAGTAAACTTCTACGGAAGTATTTGTGTAGTGAATCATTGTATGATGGCCTATATAGCGATAAGGAACACTATAATAGCTCTTATCAGGCGAAAAATATACATATCCTATTTTCTGTACCTTCGCTCTTTTATAATCTTTTATTTGATAAGTACTGCCGGGTAATGCTTTTAAGTATTGTCTTTCCACAGATTGAAAGAGCTCTACACGACTTGCTTCTTTACGCTGAAAAAGCAATTGGTTATAAGTGGTCAACATACGTCTTAGCTCTGCATTGAGTTCTTCCAAAGAAAAGAAAGTTATCTCTCTAATGGGATAGTAAATTCTTTGATAGACAAGGTGTACAGCGTTTTCCACTAAGGCTTTGTCTTGGGGAGCATAAGTACGAGTTGGATTAACTATGCAATTATAATGGCTAGCAAAGTCTTTAAAGCTTCTGTTTATTTGTGATTCATACTTACTTGCACGAGATACAGCTGATTTTAAGTTGTCTGAGACTATTGCCAAAGGAACACCTCCATAAAAGTTTAGTGCATTAACACAGCATATTATAAGATCTTCTTTCTTCTGACTCTGGCAGGCTTGCACATAGGTATATTGGCTATTGGGAAGTATAGCTACAAAGACTTCTACAGGTATAATTTCCCCTGTGTTTTGATTAACATAAGAGAGTTTTTTACCAGCAAAATCAATGTACATCTCTTTGCCTGGCTCATGCTCTAACTTCATAGAACCTTTTACCTCTTTATATTTTCGGTTATAATGCTCCATAAACTGTGTGTAGCTGTAAGGATTAGCCATAGTTTGAGCATATTGTGTATAATGATATAGAAAAGTAAATCCAGGATGGTTACGAGCTTTATTAACCGTCTCGAAATAAAGCATTAAATCGTTATGCCGCTGCGTGTCAACAGTTGTAAAGCTAGAAAAGAGCTCTGATAGTTGTTCGACATCGAACGAGAGTAATTGTTGTAAAGAGTATTTACAGCCTTCAAATAGCTGCATATAGGTATTTACAGTATTGCGAGAAATACCTAATGTACTTCCTATTTTACGATTGCTATAACCGTCCAAATGTAAAGTAATGATTTGTTTTAAGTCCATAGGATCAAGTTTATTAGCCATATCGTATTGTTTTAGATAACAACAAGATAGTAGCTGATTTTGATCTTTCAAAGTGGCACAAATCGAACCGGAATACTGTGACTTTTTAGTCAAGTGGCACAAATCGAACCGAAATAGTGGCACAAATTGACCGAAATGGGTGGCACGGTCTAACCGAAATCAGTGGCACAAATATACTCATTCAATTATTGGTTGTGATAATAATGGAAATGCTGAAATTAACTGTGTAGAATTCATTAATTTCATTGATAATTCCAATGTTGATGTTCTTATCGGAGGTGGCGACATTGTTTACAGAACAAAATATAGCATTAAAGATAATAAAGTTCAATTCGAGAAAATTGGCGGTTTGAACTTTGACATTTCATACAATATCCAAAATGAATCGACTCTTAATCGAATTGAAGATAGTGGAATTTGGGTAAAAAAAGAATAAAAACTACTTACAACAACCATTTTGAGCTAGCTGGAATTTAGTGGAATTAACATTTCGCATCAAGTTTTCGTTTAGCCGAAAATTGAGCGGTTACGAACTTCCAGCCATCTCAAAGTGGCGAAACGTTGGGCGATATATTAGAAAACCTCGTAGAAAAAGAACAAATCGAAAAAATGAAGAAAAAATTTTTGCTGTTTATTGGAATGTTATTTATGAATTTTGTCTTCGGACAAAATGCAGATGAATTAAATACACAATCCAAAGAATTATTAAATAACAGAGACTACGAAAAAGCTCTTCCAATTTTGAGAAAATCTGCTGAATTAGGAAATGCAGAAGCTCAATATAATTTAGGTTATTTTGTTCAAAATGGAGTTGGAATAGCTAAAAACGAAAAAGAAGCTTTTGAATGGTATAAAAAGTCTTCCGAAAATGGCTTCAACGATGGTCATTATGCAATGATGATGGCTTATGGAAATGGAATTGGAACAGAAGTTGACGCTGAAAAAGCATTTGAATACGCATTAAAGTGTGCAAATAATGATGATGCAACTTGTATGTGGAATATTGTAAATTGCTATAAACAAGGTTTAGGAGTGCCAAAAAACACGAATAAAATGCTTGAATGGGCAACAAAATTATCGTTATTAGAAAATCCAGATAATTTAAATTTAAGCGGAAATATAACTTCGACAAGATTAAGTTTAGCTTATATGTATAGAGATGGTGATAGTTTAGAAAAAGATTATTACAAAAGTTATATTTGGTTTTTAATCTATAATGAGTTTAAAAAAGACTTTTCTATTATTCAGCAAAATCAAATAATTGAAGAAGTTAAAGTAGCAGAAACTAAAATAAACAAAAAGCAACTGAATACAGCCAAAGAAGACGCCGAAAAAATATTTGGAAGAAAATTAATGAATTTTGAAAATCTACACAAAGCAGATTTATAATAAATACACCGCCCAACAGCTGTTTTGAGCTAGCTGGAGTTTAGTGGAATTAACGTTTCGCATCAAGTTTTCGTTAAGCCGAAAACTGAGCGTTTACGAACTTCCAGCCATCTCAAAGTGGCATAACGTTGTGTGTAATTACTCAAAACCAATCTTAAAAATGAAAAAAGAAGAAGAAATCGAATTTAATAAAGTATTAAATAAAGGACAGTTATTTATCAATTTTCCCGTAATGATTGTGATGTTTGGATTTATGTGGATTTCATACTATCTAAATAAAATTGAATTTATCTCCAAACAAATAATGATTATTGGATTTGTTATTTCATTTATTTTGGGATGGTTAGTTTGGTCATTTTCTATTGCAAAATGGAGAATTTGGGCTTTTGAAAAAATAGATGAAAAATTCCATAATGAACTGAAAAATGAAGCTATAAAGGCCAAACTGATTTGGGCTGACGGACATGTTTTTGAGAAAACTGAAATCCGAAACAAGGAACAAAAAGCTAAAATTAAAGCAATTAACGATCGAATTGAAGAATTGAATAACACTTTATAAAACTACACACAACAGCCGTTTGGCAAGATTGGGGTTTTAGGCTGAATTTAAAGATGGTTTTGTATTTGGGATATTTGTGTTTAACCGAAAAATCTCGCATCTTTAATCCCCAACCTCGCCAAGCGCCAGAACGTTAGCGGTAATGTTGCTCGAAAAAACGAAAAAATAATAAACAACAATAGAATTGAAAAACATAAATTTTGACTTTTTAAAACCAACAATTATATTCTCTATTATTGGAATTTTTATTCCTGGATCCTGGATTTACTGCAATTGGATTAGTCGGAACGCAAATGTTATTAAGTTCAGTTGGAATAGAATGCACAGTAGCGTGGAAAATAATTTGGACTTCAACAGTAATACTTGGAATTGTTTCACCTGTTATTTTTATAAAATACATTAGAAATATTACGGATGAAAAATTAAAGACTTTGAAAACGAAATTGACGATATTTAATTTAGTCGAATATGTTTGTATTCAATCAAGTATTGGAAGTTTATTTTCGAATAGTAACACATTATGTTATGGAAGCGGAGGACAAAATGGACTAGAATTAGTATTTACTGCTTGGTTAGCGCTGCCAATATTAGTTGTAATGAGCATTGTTTTTAACCGAATAAATAGCCGGAATGAAAACACAACAGATTAATAAACACTACCGCCAACAGCTGTTTTGAGCTAGCTGGAGTTTAGTTGAATTAACGTTTCGTATCAAGTTTCCGTTAAGCCGAAAACTGACCGTTTACGAACTTCCAGCCATCTCAAAGCGCCAGAACGTTACCAACTATATGGGAAAATGAGGAACTCTAATTATAATTTAAATATTTAATGAATAAAATTTCAATTTTTACGCTCTTAATCGGAGTATTATTTTTTACTCAATCATGTGAAAACAGAAAAGGTAACTTGACAGGTTTAGAAAAAGAATTAATTATTAAATCCGCAAAAATAACGGTTCAAAAAGTGTTTGAATCATCTAACAATCTTAAGTTTATAGATGGCTTAAATTATTATTCTGGAGATTCTGATGCCTATTATACAATTGATGGAACTATACTAACTTTAGCAGACTTAAAAAAAACATACAATCAAATTGGTTCATCAGTCGAAATTTTGCAAAATTCAATTAACGATTGGAATTCGACATTTATATCAGAGAATACTGTTGCGTTTACTTTACCAATAGATTTGAAAATAAAACTCGTCGGAATTCCTGAATATAATGGGAAACTTGTTTGGTCAGGAATTGTGCAAAAAAGGAATGGTAATTGGATTATTATTCAAAGTCACGAATCTTGGCTAAATTGTGTAGAAGTAGCATCTGCTTTAAAAATACCAGAAAATGATGGAAATTAAATACAGTTGGTAACAGCTACTACAACGGATTTGGGCAATTGGCTTAATGGGAAGTTGGTTTTGTATTTGGGATAATTTGGCAAATCCGAATAATGGGCTTAATTTAGTCCCAAACCCGCTGTAGTAGCGGGACGTTAGCCGTCATTGTGACGTAACTAACGAAAAATAGAAAATAAACGACAATAAATAAAATTTATGCCACATTTTGTAATTGACTGTTCCGAAAATATACTAAAGTTGAAATCTCCTGAAGAAATAATGCAAGAGGTATATAATTCGGCAGAATCGACTGAACTTTTTGACGAAGGAGATATTAAAGTGAGGATTAATCCATACAAATATTACAATATTGGAAATTCAAAAGATGATTTTATACATATTTTCGCAAACATAATGGAAGGTAGAAATACAGATCAAAAAAGTAATCTTTCAAAAGCGATTATAGGAAAACTTAAAATGATGTTTCCTGAAGTTCCTATATTATCAATAAATATAAGAGATTTTGAAAAAACAACTTATTGCAATAAATCAATGGTCTAATTCATTTTATTGAACAATATAATAATTAAACAACGAGCGGCTAATAGCGGTTTGCATCAATGGCTTTAGTTGTTTTTTCCTTCGGAAAAAACGCTGTTAACTCCAATTTTCGTCTTATTTGTGATTGCCAGTGATAGTTCCCGCCACTGCTCGCAAGCGCCGGGACGTTAGGAGTAAGCAAACCGACAACCGAATATGGAATTCAACACCGAATTAAAATCAGACGAAATTATACTAATCGGCTCATGGAAAATGGACAGCGGAAAAGTAGTTGCGGACGAAGTTTGCCAAAGAATTGAAAACTTAGTGAAAAACTGTCTAAGAAAAGTTGCTGTAGATAAAACTGGTTGGGAAATGCTTTATAAAGATACAAATGATAATCGTTATTGGTTATTAACTTATCCAAATTCAGATTGGAATGGTGGAGGTCCGCCAACTTTGAAAATGATGACGCAAACAGAAGTTACTGAAAAGTTTGGAGTTGCTTAAGTAACGTGGCTTGCCTACTCCTAACATCGGTTTTGCTGGATTTGGGTATTCGGCTTAATTCAAAATGGTCTTGTATTTGGAAAACTTGTGCTCAACCGAAAAATAAATCTTAATTTAGTCCCCAACCTCGCCAAGCGGCGGGACGTTAGCGGTCAGGCTAAAAAATCGGAAAACACAACGACATTATGACAATAGAACAACTAAAATATCCAATTGGAAAATTTGAAAAACCAACTACAATTACTAAAGACATCATATCGAAATGGATTTCCGATATTTCAGATTTTCCAACTCGACTTAAAACCGAAACAAATGGATTAACTGACGCACAACTAGACACTCAATATAGACCAAATGGATGGACAATTAGACAAGTAATTCATCATTGTGCTGACAGTCATATGAACAGTTTTACTCGTTTAAAACTAACCTTGACAGAAGACAAACCAACAATAAAACCTTATTTTGAAGAACTATGGGCTGAACTTAATGATAGCAAAAATATGCCCATAGAATCATCGTTAAAAATGTTGGAAGGAATACACACAAGGTGGTCCCATCTGTTGAATACTTTAATTGAGGACGACTATGGAAAAATGTTCATTCACCCAGAACACGGAAAAACATTCAGAATTGACGAAAATATTGGTATTTATGCTTGGCATTGCAATCATCACCTTGCTCACATAACAGAAACTAAAAAAACTAACAATTGGAAATAAAGAATAAAAACTGAAGTAAAAAAGAAGCCCGAACCGCTAACAGCGGCTTCACGATATTTGGGTTTTAGGCTTTATTTGAAATTGGTCTTGTATTTGTAAAATCAGTGATTATCCGTAAAACAAGGCTTTATTTAATCCCAAACATCGTGAGAGCCGCGGGACGTTAGCGGTAATACTAAAAACCGCATAAAAGGAGAAATATGAGATATTTATCAATACTACTTTTGGCAATTTCAATAAACGCTTGTTCTCAAAAGAACCGAACTGAATTGGGAAAAAGTTATGCCGAAAGAGAACTGAAATTAGCACTGTCAAAAGAATCTCAACATAATGTTATAGACAATAAAATCGTGATAATTAAAGATAGTTTAACAGCAATAAAAGTTATCGAACCAATACTTTTTAGCATTTATAGGAAAGAGAATATTGAAAGTCAAAAACCTTATGAGTGTTACTTAATAGAAAATTATTGGGTAATTGCTGGAACGTTACCAAAGGATATGGATGGCGGAACTTTTTTAATCATAATTGACGCAAGAAATTCCAAGGTTTTGAAAATAACCCATGGAAAATAATTAAGTACTACTGGTAACAGCGGTTTTGCCTGATTTGGGTATTCGGCTTAATTTGAAGTTGGTCTTGCACTTGAAATAAAAGTGACAATCCGAAAGAAAAATCTTAATTTAGTCCCTAAATCCGAGCAAAGTCGCGGGACGTTACCAACAATTATGACGACTGACCATAAACTAAAAATCATATTCGGACTTTTATCAGTTGGACTTTTGACAACACTACTAATCAAGTTGACAAATGTCCCGGGAGGCATGATTTTGTCTGGACTTTTTTTAGGAGGCATGATGATAGTTGGAATTATCATCGGTTGCTTAATAGTGTCTGGAATTTTAAGACTGCTTTTTAAAAAGACATCCTTTCTGACAATATTGTTTATCACAACAACTTTTTCCTTTTTGATATTTCACTATCAATTATATTCACCGACCTTGACAATTAAGGTTCCAAATGGATATAGGGGAGAAATCAACTTGGTCTTATCAAACGTAAAAGACAATATCTTAACGGTCGACAGTAATGGCATTGGTTACATTGACCAATGGACTTTTGAGAATACTTATTCAATACCGACAGTTGGACAAATGGACGGGAAAAATCTTGACAAAAATCTTGTTGGGTTTAATCCCTCGACATTTTGGGCAAAAGGAGAAATGTCATCCTCTGAAAGCAATATAGAAATTGAGACTTTGTCATTTGAAATCGCAGCCGATGACAAATTGGGACAAAAACAATTTACTTTCACGGACTTATCAAAATTGGTTGACAAAACTAAACTGATGAAATAATAAGTGCTGGTAAAACGGGTTTTGCGTTAGGCGGGCTGACGTGTAAACTTTGAGTTAGTGCTTCTAATGAACTTTAGTAATTAATTGAAATTTGTGCTCTATAACCCGCCCGAACGCAAAGCCCGAGAACGTTAGCATTAAGAAAAAACCCGTGAGAGATCAATAGTTTAAGGTATATGCTAAATTTTCAAATTTTTTCGGATTTAAAATAAAACTACCTGAATTGAGTACTTCGGAACTGGCGTTAAAAGTTTTATACAACACCCAATCCACTTTATTCTCTTCATTACCAAATAGTGTCAAAACTTTATTTATAGTATTTATTGGCTGAATATATTCTTGTATATAACGCAATTCACCATCAATTTTTATAAAAAAAGTACATGTACTTGGATATTCAGCATTGGTTGCAAAATTAATATTAACCCAAGCCTCTGGTTGGATCACATATTCATGACTAGTTTCAATATTATGATAATGTTTTAACCAATACATTGACTTTTCTATAATGATATCTTCAAATGAACTCTCAGGAAAACTGCAATTACAAATACCATTATTATCGGTTATACACGATGACAATAGCACTTTATCTATACAACTGCCAAACTCAACATCGTAGTCTTTACAATAATAGGTGCTAAATTTCGCTCCTGATATAGGCAAATTAGTTTTATATTCTTTAACTTTAATTGCGACCGTTTCCCCAATATTGTCACCAGAACTTCCATCTAAATTAACATCTGACGAACATCTTATATTTAAAACTAAAAACACAAAAATCGATATGTGAAAAATATACTTTTTCATCTTTTTGGATTTTAGACCTTGTTAATAAATTTAACTATGATTTGAAAAAGAAAAGCTATCTCAAATAATAAGTAAATATACAAAATAAATCCCTTAAACGATATAATAAACTAATTATCAATTATTTACATATTTAACTCGTTGTGAATTTTTAGGCTTTTCAAAATGACACAATGCCTACTGCTAACACTTGCTATATGAGATTTGGGCATTTGGCTTAATTTGGAAAATGGTTTGTATTTGTGAGAATTGGGTTAAACCGAAAAATAACGCTAATTTAGTCCCAAACCATTTGTAGCAAGGGAACGTTAACACCAATTTAAAATAACCAAACTACACAACAGAATCTGGAAGTAGAGTAATTGACTATTTATTTAACGCGTCTAATAAGCATCGGATTATTACATCCATAAACCCTAATAATAAAAATTAGATTCGGCTGGTTAAAAAAATTGGATTACGGAAAAAAGCCCACTTTGTAGAGAGTTTATTGATTAATGGAAAGTGGGTTAAAATATAGGACATTAAATTATATTTGTTTCTCAAGACAAACAAAACAAACATGAAAATTACAAAAACTAAAAAGAGGTGGGGCATCATTTTGTTATTGCTTGCAATAATTATCAGCCTAGCCTCTTATCCACTAACACCTCAAGATCCCATTCAATATTATGAAAGAGAAAGTGGGCAAATAAAAACCGAAAAGGTGGCCGGAGAAAAGTGGTTAGTATGGTTGTATTATAATCCAATTGGAGAAGCAACTTTGTGGGCGTTGGCGAAAAGAAAGCTAGTTTCAACGATCTATGCTTATTCAGCGAAAAAGATACATCCCTTTATTGAAGATTTTGATATTGATATGAGCATTGCTCAAGAACAGGAGTTCAAAAATTTTAACGATTTTTTTACCCGAAAACTAAAGGATGATGCAAGACCGATTAATACCAGCACCAAAATTGTTGTATCACCTGCCGATGGGAAAATTTTGGCTTATGCCGATATTAGCAACTCCGATTTTATCATAAAAGGATTTCGCTTTGATGTATCTTCCTTTTTGGATAATCCTGATCTTACACAAAAGTACCATGATGGCGCCCTGATTATCATCCGACTAGCCCCAGTCGATTACCATCGTTTTCATTTTCCAGTCAATGGAAATGTATCTCCAAACAAAAAGATTGAAGGTGACTATTATTCCGTCAACCCCTTTGCTTTGCGTAAAAAGGCTGAAATATTCTTTTTAAATAAACGAGAATATACAATTCTTTCAAATCCTTTGTTTGGTGATGTTATTATGGCCGAAGTTGGTGCCACCATGGTAGGAAGCATCAAACAAACTTTTAAGGGAAGTTCTGTAAATAAAGGTGAAGAGAAAGGCTACTTTAAATTTGGAGGCTCAACGGTAGTACTGCTGTTTGAAAAAAGTAAAATCCACATTGATGAGGATTTATTGATCAACACATCAAAGGGATATGAAACTACTGTTAAAATGGGAGAAAGAATTGGTGAGGAAAAATAAAAGAGATATTCAAAGAATTTGTACCATAAAATTTCAGCCCGTAACTGGTGGATAAATTGAAAAGCAAATGAAAACTGGTGTTAACATTGCATATACTTTATGGCGGGTTACGTTATGAAAATGAATATCTTAGTTCCAAATATAAAACGTAGTGGACAGGAAGATTGGTCTTCTGAAGTCCGCCACAAAGCATATACTTCCCGTTAGCGATAATTTTTTGCGACACTTCACACAACTCAAAACTAAAATAGCGACATGAAAATAAAACTTTTAATATTCGGCATTTTATTTACAAACCAAATCATTGCTCAATCCTATCAAAAAATCCATGACAAAAGCATTTTAGTAGATAGTCATAACGATATTTTAATGAAGGCTGTAGATAACGGATTGGTTTTCGATACAGATTTAAAAGGAAAAGCACATAGTGATTTAGCACGGTGGAAACAAGGTGGACTTGACGTACAATTGTTTTCGGTGTATTGTGATGGCGATGCAAAAAAACCGTTTGCTTATGCCAATAGAGAAATGGATAGTCTTGATGCTGTGGTGGCTCGTAATCCTGATAAAATTGTGAAAGTTGCGAATTACGCCGAATTATTAAAGGCTGTCAAACAACATAAAATTGTTGCTATGTTTGGTGTGGAAGGGGGTCATATGATAGAAGATGATCTCAATAAATTAGACGCGATATACAAACGTGGCGCACGGTATTTGACTCTAACACACAACATTGCGCCTTCATGGGCAACTAGTGCCGCCGATGAAACTACTAACTTAAACCTACCGCACAAAGGACTAACTGATTTTGGACGACAAGTAGTACAGCGAATGAACCAACTTGGGATGCTGATAGATGTGAGCCACGCTGGTGATCAAACTTTTTGGGATGTAATTAAATTGACAACCAAACCCATCATCGCTTCACACAGTTCAGTTTACAATCTTGTACCTCATCGCCGTAATTTAAAAGATGATCAGATAAAAGCCCTTGCCAAAAATAAAGGTGTAATTCAAGTAAATTTTCATCCAGGATTTATTGACAGCAGTTTTGATGCTAAAGAAATGGCATTTTTAGAAAAGTATAAAGTCGAGAATGATTCACTTCAGAAAAGTGGTATGCATGAATATTATGCAATGGATTATCTGTGTAAAAAATATGAAGCAGAAACCAATACTATGCGACCACCACTGTCTATGCTTATTGATCACATTGAATACATCATTAATTTGGTTGGAGTAGATTATGTTGGATTGGGTTCTGACTTTGATGGCATTAGTCTTACACCACAACAATTAGACGATGTAACTACATATCCACTAATTACAAAAGCATTGGTCGAGAAAGGATATTCTAAAAAAGACATTTCAAAAATACTTGGCGGAAATTTTTTAAGGGTACTCAAAGCCAACGAAGAAAAATAGCCGATTAACAATGTGCAGACGAACTAAAACTACCACTAACAGCTGTTTGGCAAGATTTGGGTTTTAGGCTTAATTTAAAGTTGGTCTTGCATTTGAAAAATTAGTGATAAACCGAAAAATAAATATTAATTTAGTAACGAAAAATAAATATTAATTTAGTCCCAAACCCGCTGTGGTACCAGAACGTTATTCGGCATTTTAAAAGACAACACGAACATGAATGATTTCTATAAACAACCAAAAACATTGCAATGGATTGAGTCCATTCTGTTGCTATCATTTGGTTTTTTGCCAGCAATTGCTATTAGTGAGAAAGGACATTCTCAGCCGCTATTTTACTTGCTATTCATAATTTATGTTCCCGTTGGACAATTTGCATTTACACCCTTTTTTAAACTTATAGGTGTTTATAGGTATTACTCTCCAATGCTACTTGGTTATATGTCAAACAACCGTCAAATAGATTTACATAGCGGTAGCAGTTTTGACTATCTATATGTAATGAGAGTGTATAAGTCAGGAATCGAAATGAGAAATAGGCTTTTGATTTATCACTTAGAAGGATTAATAAACCTAATCCAATTAATCGAGAATAAAAGCATACCTGAAACGGTAAATATTGTAGGGACATCATATTTCTTCAACAGTCGGACATTACATAAAATGGGGTTTGAGATTATAAATCCATCATTGTTTTATAGACTAAATCTATTTGTAAACTTTATAGACTTAATTTGGATGTATTCTCTTTCGCAAGGAAAGTTGTCAATTCCCAAGGTATGGAACGCCAAAAAGGCACGAATAACGGGGGTGAAATTAATTGAAAGTAAAAAGCGGATAGAAGAGCTATATAACAAAATGAAAATAAATACGACCATATAACACGGGTTTTACATCAAGCGGGCTGACATGTAAACTTGGAGTTGTGTGCTTCTATTCAAGTTCAGTGCTTATTGCAATTTTGTGCTTCATAACCCGTAATCAGTCCATGTTATCTTATTAGAAATGATATCACATTAAATAACGAAACATTGTCTTCACTTGGAAGTTACATTTCTGGAGGAGTTTCTATTTTAAACTTATTTATATTCGTGTACCTCGCAATATTAGTGGCTAGGTATGAAGACGCAAAAAGTAAAAATGAAGTTCAAGCACAAAAATAAATTGTTCAATCACAATTTAGGCAAACCGGAATAGCAACAACTGCACTCAACAAGTTTTTAAAAATGGAATTAACCAGACCACTATACGGACGAGTTGCATTTGACAATTTTGGCTCACAAAAGGTTTTAGAGAAATGCGCTTTTATGAAAATAGGAACCGACAAAGGATTGCTAATGCGCGACAAACAGAAATAGAAGAATTTATTTATCAGTTATCCGAATGACAAGCACCCTCTCAAACAATTTGCAAATTTAGTGGAATTAGCGTTTTTTATTGTATGTTCGTTCAACCGAAAATACTCGTTTTTAGCCTACATTTGCGATTCAAAAAGGACCGATTAACGCATCGATTCAACTCCTTGACGATAATCGGCCGTTGGCCAAAACATAGAGAATACTTAAAGGGTTTGTTTTTTACTAAAATAGCCCCAACAATTAATACTATTTTACAAATATGATTATTTTAAAAAAAATAAATATAGTCAGACGGAAATTGACGCAGGGGTTGGCTAAAAAAATTAGTGGTTCGTCAATGGATCAAAATCTGCAAATGATAGATAAGGATGCCATTAAAACAGTTTTGATCTGCAGGCCCAATCACCGCTTGGGAAACCAATTGTTAATTACCCCCCTTGTTCAAGAAGTGACTGACACATTCACAAACTGTAAAATAGATTTGTTCGTCAAAGGAAATGTGGCCCCAATTATATTTGAAAATTACGAGAATGTCGACCACATCATTAAATTGCCCAAAAAACATTTTAACGATTTGCTGCCCTACGCTAAAGGCTGGCTAGACCTTAAAAAGAAACACTACGACCTTGTCATTAACGTGGACAAAAACTCTTCATCAGGGAGACTTTCAACAAAGTTCGCAAAGTCGGATTATAAGTTGTTCGGGGATGAAGAAACTGATTTTGAATTGAAATACCCAGATCATAATCATATCGCGAAATATCCGGTGTACAGTCTAAGGAGTTACTTGTCTAAACGTGGAATCCCCAACAAAGACAATACAATTCCACCATTAGACCTCAAATTAAGCCCTTCAGAAATTGATGCGGCCAAACTTGAATTAGAAAAGCTCATCAATAAAGATCAAAAAACGATTTGCCTATTTACTTTTGCAACAGGCCAAAAATGTTATTCGGAAGACTGGTGGAATGAATTCTATGAAAGGCTGAAAAAGGAGTACGGAAACTATAATATTGTAGAGTTATTGCCGGTTGAAAATGTTTCGCAAATAGGTTTCAAGGCGCCTTCGTTTTACAGTAAGGATATTCGACAAATCGCGTCCTTTATCGCCAATACGGACATCTTCATAGGGGCAGACAGTGGCATGATGCATTTGGCCAGCGCCTCAAAAACGCCAACCGTCGGCCTATTTTCAGTGACTGACATAGAAAAATACGAGCCATACGGCAATAATAGCGTAGCCGTGGACACGAACACCATGAATACGGATGCAATCGTGAAGGTAATTGACACCATTCTTTCAAAAAACTGATTAGACAAAATTCAATTAAGAATAGCAAACGTTTTTAATTTTGAAACCATGCCTTTAAGTAACTTCGAACGAATGATGCAATTAGCGGAAGACGTTTTTGCCTCTAAAAATGACCCCGATCAGCTTGACGTGAATCAACAAGTTCTCGAGCGACTGCAGCTGATCCATCCCGCGGCGGTTTCCGAATATGACGATGGGAATGGTCCCGTGGCATGGGTTATAGTCATCCCTACCACCGTTGAATTGATGAACCTATTTCTTGAAAACAAAATTTCTGAAAAAGAGCTGTTCGAGCTGACCCCACTCGACACGACTTACGAGGCGTTGTATTTATGTTCCGCCATGGTTCTCGAAGAGTACCGACGAAAGGGAATTGCCAAACGGCTTGTCATGAACGCGATAGAAAAAATATGCAAAAACCATCCCTTGAAAGCCCTATTTGTTTGGCCTTTTAGCAAAGAGGGAGATTTGGGTGCCGAAATTATCGCCCGTTTGACTTCGCTCCCATTGTATAAACGGTTAGATTCAAAATAGTGATTTCTAGAGACCATTTAAATTTAAGGTAAAATGAAAACAGAAACCATAAAAGGTTCAACATTAAAATTCCTTCAGGACATTGCTGAAAATAACAACAGGGATTGGTTTCAAATGAACAAGCAATTTTATCTTGAAGCGCAGCAAAACATGCATTCCTTTATCGAAACCCTTATTTTGGAGATGAACAAACACGACCAACTCGAGAATAGATCCGCCAAGAAAAGCCTTTACCGGATTTACAGTGACATGAGATTCAGCAAAGACAAACTGCCCTATCACGCAAAATTCGACTTTAGTTTGAAGAGATCCGGCAAAGAAAGAAGAGGCGGGTACTATCTGAATGTTAAGCCCGGTAACAGCTATTTGGGCTGCGGCTTTTTTGCCCCCAACCCAGAGGATCTAAAGAGAATCCGTTTGGACATTACAGGGAATCATGCACAATGGTATCAATTACTGCAATCAGAAGCAATTCAATCCCATTTTGGCGATCTAAAAGGCAATGCCGTCCTGACCACGCCCAGAGGATTCCAGAAAGACCATACGGCTATTGAATTAATCCGTCACAAACAATTTTATTTAAAACATGATTTTACCGATGAGGAAGTACCGATGAGGAAGTGCTTTCAGAAGATTTTTTGGCGAAAGTAAATTCAATCTACCAATCGGTAAGACCGTTTTTTGATTATATGAGTGAAGTGTTGACTACCGACTCTAATGGACAAAAGACCGTTTAACGCAACTGATCTTCCCCATTTTTATTGCTCTCCCTTAAGAAGCGCGTCTCGCGTTTGAATTGTTAAAAAAATAGAATCTTGCGCAAGGCTTAAAGATTATTCCGGCCAAGAAAATCAGTACCTAATCATAAAGAGGTCTCGGTTTTAATCTTATTCTCTTTCTATTATTTTATGTACATTTGGTCACACAATTACATCGTTTTCGCATCCGTTGATTTTTTGCTTAATTGAGTCATAATTGTGTAATTTTTTTAAAAAAAATAGATAACAAAAACATATTTAAATTGAAAATTAAGATTTTATTTATTTGTTTTATTTATATGGTTTTTGTTGCTTGTAACAACGAAGAAAAACGGCCGCGTAAAAGTGTTTTAACCACCGGTAAAGATGCCGCAAAACCAGAAATGAAAAGGGCCGCTTTTAAATCGGTTATAGACCCTCCTAAAAGTTTAGAATTAAAGTATTCCTTGGAACAATTGGACAATACCAAGGGCCTTTCCAATAGCTCGGTAAACACTATTTTTCAAGATTCAGAAAAATTGATCTGGATTGGTACTTGGGACGGTTTAAATCGATATGACGGAAATACTTTCAAAATTTTAAGACCCGAATTAAATAATGAAAATAGCTTAAGCAAT